>OGZM01000834.1_pt1 | contig 32955 bp, 31 predicted proteins | sample 1576821 | NCBI WGS metagenome assembly OGZM01 (sample SAMEA3541491, study PRJEB24748) | human gut metagenome | biome: human gut; feature: human-associated habitat; material: faeces | place: China | collected 2012
TGAGGCTGTTAAGCCGAGTTTATCGTTTTTAGAGGAACGAGCAATATAAATAGCTGATATTTTTACGAAGAAAATTTTATTCTTATTAATTAAATTATTAATTTATATATTAGTGTTCTGCTTTTTTGCTGTGTCCGCAGTTACATGTTCCGCCATTTTTTCCTGAACAACCGCAGCAGCTGTCTTCGCCTTTAAAATGTTTTATCAAACTTCTTAAAGAATATATAGCAATTACAGCTAAAACTGCTATTATTATAATTGTTTTCATAATTTCAGCCTTCTTTCTTTAAATAATAATCTTAGAAAAATAAACGTCCGACTTGGAATATAAGTGTAGAAGCTATATAAGGTACTATCAGCATTATTCCAACAACTTTTAATAAATAACTTCTTCCAAATTCCTGTTTAATTGCTCCAAGAGTTACTGCACAAGGAACAACAAGCAGGATAAACACCATAAATGAGTAAGCTCTAAGAGGTGCTAAAGGATCTCCTGCCCACAGATTTCCTGTTGCCTGAACTATTCCTGATCCCTCTTCTTCTATTTCATCAGCTGCTGGAGCAGCAAATAATGAACTTACATCAAAACTTAATATTCCTGATACAGAATCTTTTACTGCTCCTCCAAGAGCTGCTATCTGTTCTTTTGTATCTTCTGCAAAAGTAGTTTCATGACTCTCTTCTTCTCCTTCAGGAAGTTCAAGAACTTGAGCCATAAATCCAACAACAACCTCTTTTGCTGCTATACTTGGTACTATTGCTGCAACTGTTTCCCATCTGTCAGCAAAACCTGTTGGTTTTAATACAGGAGCTATAACTCTTCCTACTCCTGCCATATATGATTTTTCTGCATTTCCGTTGTTAGGGAAATATGTTAATGCCCATAAAAGAATTAAAATTCCAAGTATAATACTTGTTGCTTTCTTTAAATATCCTCCTGTTCTTCTTAAAGTAGAACTGATTATAACTTTAAAACTTGGGATTCTGTATGGAGGAAGTTCTATTAATAATGCTTTGTTATCTACTTTGAAATATTCAAATCTTTTTAAGATTAATCCTAAAAGAATTGCCATAACTATTCCCAAAAGATATAAAGACATTACTACAAAACCTGCTTTTGCTCCGAAAAAAGCAGCTGTAAATAATCCATAAACAGGAAGTCTTGCACCGCAAGACATGAAAGGAGCAAGTGCTGCTGTCAGCTTTCTTGATTTTTCATCTTCAAGAGTTCTTGTTGCATAAATAGCAGGAACTGTACATCCAAATCCAAGCACCATAGGAACAAATGCTTTACCGTTAAGCCCCAGTTTTCTCATTATTTTATCCATTAAGAATGCAACCCTTGTCATATATCCGCTCTCTTCCAATATAGAAAGGAAGAAATAAAGGAAGAACATTAAAGGAACAAATGTAAGTACTCCTCCAACTCCGCCGATTATTCCATCTACAACAAGAGAGTTCAGCCAGTCCGGAGTTCCTTCCATAAATATTCCTACATATTTACCAATATATCCTCCAACGAAACCGTCTACCCAGTCAATGAAAGGAGCACTTCCGTTAAATACTATTGTCATCAGTCCAGAAATAATAACAAGGAAAATAGGAAGTCCAAGGATTCTGTTTAAAAGGATTTTATCCACTTTTTCTGTAAAATCAAGTCTTGATTTAAGAGAAGTTTTTAATGTGTCTGCCACAATTCCTTTAATTTTTCCATATCTTTTTTCAGCAAGAATTGTTTCAATATCTTCATCATATCTTTCTTCAAGATTTTTTACATATGATTCAAAATAGTTTTTACAATCAAGACTATATTCTTTTTCCATTTTCTCTAAGAAATCGCTGTCTTTTTCTAAAGTTTTTACAGTAACATAATCTAATGAATATTTTTTCAGCACAGGAGCAAATTTTTCATCTTTCTGCACTTCCTCTTTCATCAGTTCATACTGTTTGTCAATATATGTATCAAAAGATATTTTATATTGTTTATTCCCGCTGTTTTTCTTAGCTAAATTTACTGCTTTATCAAGAAGTTCTGTTAATCCTGTTTTTTTGATAGCAGATGTCTTTATTACATCCATTTCCACAAGAGAACTTAATCTTGTCAAATCAAGAGTATAGTTTAATTTCTCAAACTCATCATAAAAGTTTAGAGCCATAATCATTGGCTTTCCAAGTTCCTGCAGTAAAAGTGTCAGATACAGGTTTCTTTCTATATTTGTTGATTCCACAACGTTTATTACTACATCGGGATTTTCATTTATTATGAAATCTCTTGTTATTTTTTCTTCCAAAGAAAAAGGGCTAAGGCTGTAAACTCCGGGAAGGTCAATCATTACGATGTCCTCTCCTTTATATTTAAACTCTGCTTCTTTTTTCTCTACTGTAACTCCGGGCCAGTTTCCTACTTTCAGTTTTGATCCTGCCATTGCATTTATCAGTGCAGTTTTTCCAACGTTTGGATTTCCTGCAAAAGCTATTTTAATCATTTTTTAATCCTCCCTGTGAATCCCTTCAGTATAAATTACTCTTTTATAAGTTCTATTTCTATATTTGCTGAATCTTCTTTTCTTATAGCAATTCCGTTTTCTTTAATACGAAACTCCTGCGGGTCTCCAAGCGGCGCATCTCTTTCAAGAAGAATTACTTCACCTGCTGTTATTCCCATGTCAACAAGCCTTTTTTTCAGCTCACCTATTTTTCCTATTTTTATAATTTTTGCTTTTTCTCCCCTTTTCAACTCATTAAGTTTCATAACGTACCCCCAAGTATATTTATTCCTTTAATTTATATTTAAAAATATTTTGTATTACAAAATAAAAAGATAAAAAATTTTACAGCCTTTCAGCTGTAAAAAAATTAATTAACATTCAACTATAATATCTTTAGCAAACCCAAAGCCTATAACATACTGACTGTTTCCTATTTTAACAACAAAATTATTGTTAAAATTTCTTATAAGACACACTTTTTCACCGCAGCAGAAACCTTTTTCTACTAAAGCGTTTTTGTTTTCAGTGCTGCCTTTTATATTCTTTATAATAAAGTTTTTATTAAACTCTGCAAAAGCTAATGGAATAGTCATACAATCACACTCCTTCACTTATTTTTCAAAGGTATTGTACACCATTACATAATAATAGTCAAGCGAAAACTTTGATATTAAAAATATTTCTCTGTTATTTTAAAAATATTTTTAAAATAAATCTTTTATACTGTTCATTATTACGCTTCTTATATCTTCGTTCTCTTTTGACAAATCTTTTATCATATTTTTTACTTTTAATCTTTTTGAATCTTCACTTGTTTCATAAGGACATTTTGATTTCATTATTGGAAGAGCAAGCCTGTTTGCATAGCTTATAATATTTTTTTCTTCAACATAAGCAAGAGGTCTTATAACCCTCACTCCATGTTCTTCAGATATATATGAAGGTTTCATGATATTTCTGTTTCCCTGATACAGAATATTCATTAAGAAAGTTTCTATTATATCATCTTTGTGGTGTCCCAAAGCAAGTTTATTTATTCCCTCTTCCTTCATTACTCTGTATAAAATTCCTCTTCTTATTCTTCCACACAGAAAACATGGGTTTTTCTCTTTAGATTCACCAAAAAGCATATCATCAAGATTTGTTTCAATTATTTTTAAAGTAAGTCCCAGCTTTTCGCAGTATTCTTTAATCTCTGAACAGTCTGCTGCGTCTTGTTTCGGGTGAATATGGATAGGAATTATCTCAAAATTTACATTTGCTATTTTCTGCACTCTTACAAAGGCGTTAAGAGTAACAAGGCTGTCTTTTCCTCCTGACACTCCAACAGCAATTTTGTCTCCCTCTTCCACCATGTTAAACTGGTGCATAGCTTTTCCTATAGGGCTCCATAATCTTTTGCTGTAACCTTTTGATTCTATAAAGCTAAGAATTTCTCTGTCATTTTCTTTTATCACTGCAACCACCTGTTCTATTTTTCTTTATTTCCTTTTGTATATCCCATTACATAATCAATATTAATATTTTTTAATGAATTGAAAATACTTTGTTTTATATTTGGGTTTTTAGATTCTAAATCTTTTAAAAGAAGTTTTATCTCTTTTCTTTTTGAATCAACCTTTCCTGATTCTACAGGACAACCGCAGCCCATAGCTTTTATCTCATTTCTTTTTGTGAAAGATATAATATCAGCCTCTTTAACATAAGCCATAGGTCTTATTACAGCAAGTTTTCCGCTTGTTGAAGGAACTTTTGGTATCATTGTTTTTATTGTTCCTGCATAAAACATATTTATAAGAGCTGTTTCCACTATATCATCAAAATGGTGCCCTAAAGCAAGTTTATTAAATCCAAGCTCTTCAACTTTTTTATAAAGAACCCCTCTTCTCATTTTTGCACAAAGAAAACATGGATTTTCAGGATCTTCTTTAAATGCTATCTGCCACACATTAGAATCAAAAATTTCACATGGAATATTTAAAATTTCCAGATTTTTCTTAAACTGGTCTATGTCCATTGCCTCAAATCCCGGATTCATTGATATGAAAGCAACTTCAAAATTTTTACTTTTATCTCTCTTCAATTCTTGAAAAAGCTTGCATAAAAGCAGACTGTCTTTTCCTCCTGACACTCCAACAGCTATTCTGTCTCCGTCTTCTATAAGATTAAAATCATTTACAGCTTTAATAAATTTTCTCCATATTTTTTTTCTGTATGATGTTCTCAAACTTTCAAGAACTGTATCTTCACTTAAATTTTTAATCTCTTCTATATTATTTATATAATTTGTACATTCACTCATTTAAAACCTCCAAAAAAATACTTAGAACACATTATATCATAATTTTTATATGGAAAAAATATTTTTATGCTATAATATCTTATTGAAATATAAATTTTACCAGAAAGGACACTAATTTATGAGAGATATAGATGTTAAAATTATAAAATTTTTAGTGAGCGGAAAAGCTTACAGTGACACTGCAATTATGAAGAACACAGGAATAACTTTTGATGAACTTCAAGAGTCTTATGAAATTCTTACAAAAGAGGGATATCTTGAAAACTATACAGATTACTTGGCAAGAACTCAAAACAGTTTTAATAGCAGAGAAGATGAATGCTGCAGTTCTTCATGTGGAAAAAACTGCTCTTCATGCAGCAGCAGTATTCCTGAAGAAGATTACAAAAACATAAAAGTAGTTACTGAAAAAGCTTTAAAAGACTTTGAATAAAAAATATTTTAATTTTTACTTTGTAATTTTAAAGTATTTGAATTATAATTAAATATAATATCACAGCAGCAAAAGGAGAGACTTATGAACTTAAAATTATTAGCAGCAGGTGCAGTGCTTGCATCAACAGTATCTTTTGGAGCTACACAGAGTGCTCAATTTTCAGTTTTACCTGGAGTACAATTTGGAGCTGCAAAAAATGATTCAGTAGCAAATTTCAGTTTTAACCTTTTAGGAGCAGAAAACCAAAACGTTTCAGGTTTTGATTTATCACTTGTTGGTTACAGACAAGTTAACGGAAACTTCAATGGTTTCCACATTGCTTTATTCGGGCTTGAGGCTTTCAGAGTAAACGGAAACATGAGCGGAGTTTCTTTATCATTATGGAATGATATCAACGGAAACTTAAACGGAGGAACTCTTGGACTTGTAAACACTGTTGGAGGAAATTCTACTTTCAACCTTGGAGGAGTTAACATGGTTCAGGGAGAGGCTGTTGTTCAGCTTGGATTTGTAAACTATGCTGAATCTGTAAGCGGACTTCAATTTGGTTTTGTAAACGGAACTAGAAATCTTGAAGGTGTTCAGGTAGGGCTTGTAAACTATGCAGCTAACGGGATACTTCCTGTACTTCCAATTGTAAACTTTAGAAAATCATTCTAATTTTAGAATATAAAAGTTATTACATTGTAAAAATTCAGCGGTTTTTATGCCGCTGTTTTTTTATGTGCCTAAAAATAAAGAAATAAATATGAAAGTACATGAAAATAAGTTGACAAAGCAGTAAAAAAAAGGTATCTTTTTATTATAATGTAATAAAGCTGGAGAGAGGAGAGGCTGAAAAATATTTTAGATAACAAAATATCTAAATTATTTTCAGTTTTTTTATTTTACAGTGAAAACGATGAAAATATAAGGGGATAAATTATGAATGAAAATTTAGAAAGATTAAAAGAAAAAAAATGTTTCCTTCTTGATATGGACGGAACAATATATCTTGGAAACCAGCTTATAGCAGGAGCAGATGAATTTTTAAATACTCTTAAAGAAGAGGGGAAAAAATATATTTTTCTTACAAACAACTCATCTAAAAATAAAGGGGAATATGTAAAAAAACTTGCAGGAATGGGTATTCATGCAGAGATAGAAGATGTTTTTACTTCAGGAGAGGCAACAATTATTTATCTTAACAGAATAAAAAAGAATGCTAAGATATTTCTTATGGGAACACAGGCTCTTGAAGATGAGTTTTCAAAAGCAGGTTTCACTCTTGTAAAAGAGAGAGGACAGGAGATAGATTTTGTTGTTCTTGGATTTGATACAACTCTTACTTATGAAAAATTATGGACAGCTTGTGAGTATCTTGCAGAGGGAGCTCCATATATTGCAACTCATCCTGATTTTAATTGTCCTTTAGACGGAGGAAAATTTATGCCTGATGCCGGTGCAATGATGGCTTTCATAAAAGCGTCAACAGGAAGAGAGCCTGTTGTTATCGGTAAGCCTAACACTCATATAGTAGATGCAATTTTGGAAAAATACTCTCTTGAGAAAAAAGATTTAGTAATGGTCGGTGACAGATTATATACAGATATCAGAACAGGAAGAGATAACGGCATAACTTCTATTCTTGTTATGAGCGGAGAGACAGACAAGGAAATGCTTGAAACAACAGAATTTATTCCGGATTATGTTTTTGATTCTGTAAAAAATATAGGAGATATTATAAAATAAAAAGCAGAAATAGGTTTGCTGTAATTATGCAGTGAACCTATTTTTTTATATAGAAAATAAAATTTGAATATTAACAATAAAAAAGACATCTGAATTCATTTAGTTAAAACTATTAATCAAATTAAAAATATTCATATCTGAGAGTTCCATTATAAAATTATAATTTTTGAGAACTGTATACACCTGTTTAAGCCAATTTTAAAATTTTTTAATCAGAAATAAGACAAAAAAATAAAAAAATAGTTGACAAATTAAAAAACATTAATTATAATTCTATTACAAGAATTGATTAAACAAATTAATTAATTAAAATAAAAATAATTTTTTTAGGAGGCTAGATTATGAAATATTTTTTAGACAGTGCAAAATTAAATGAAATTGAGTATGCTTATGAGCATTATGGAATTGATGGAGTTACTACTAATCCAAGACACATTATGTTAAGCGGAAAACCATTTTTAACAGTAATACAAGATTTGGCAGCATGGGTAAAAGAAAAAGGAATTGAAGGATATGAAAAATTCCCTATATCAGTAGAAATTAACCCACACTTAAATAAATGGGAAGACATGGTAATGGAAGGTAAAAAAATATCAGCTTATTCTTCTAACTTTGTAATTAAAATCCCTTGTACAGAAGATGGATTAATTGCAGCAAGAAAATTAGAAAAAGAAGGAGTAAGAACTAATGTTACATTAGTATTTTCACCTTCACAAGCTATCCCTGTTGGAAAATTAGATGCTAAATTCGTATCTCCATTTGTAGGATGGAAAGAAAATGCCGGTGACGATGCAATGAACTATATAAGCGACATATGTGAAATTTACAGAAAACACAACTTCAACACAGAAATTATAGTTGCAGCAGTAAGAAACGGAAAACAAATAGCAGAAGCAGCTAAAATGGGAGCTCATATAGTTACTTGCGGATTAGATGTTTATAAAGCAAGCTTCGAACATCCATTCACAACTTATGGACTTGGAGTATTTACAAAAGCTTGGGATGAAACAACAAAATAAGACTAAAGTAAAAGGAGATATTCAAATGAAAATAGGATTTGTTGGATTAGGACTTATGGGAAAACCTATGAGCATAAATATAATAAAAAAATCTGGAATGCCTGTAATGGTATTTGATTTAGATAAAGAAAAAACAGCTGCAGTTGCAGCTGAAGGCGGAGAAGCAGCTTCTTCTATAAAAGAGATAGGAGAAAAATGTGATGTTATAGTTTCTATGGTTCCAAAAAGTGAGCATGTAATATCTGTTTATAATGAACTTCTTCCAACAGCTGAAGAGGGAAAAATATTCATTGATATGAGTACAATAGACCCTCAAGTTTCAAGAGAGCTTTCAGTAAAAATTAAAGAAAAAGGTGCAGTAATGATAGATGCTCCGGTAGTAAAATCTGTACCTGCAGCAGAGTCAGGAACACTTGGAATATATGTCGGAGGATGTAAAGAGGCTTATGCAAAAGTTGAAAATATATTAAAATGTATGGGAAGCAATATAATTCATCTTGGAGATAACGGAGCAGGGCTTACAATGAAACTTTGCCACAATACTCTTGTTTCTGAAATTCAAAACGGAGTTAATGAAATGATAACTCTTGCTGAAAAATCAGGAATAAATGTAGAAAACTTTATGACAGCAGTATCTTATGGAGGAGCTCAAAATTTCTATCTGGATACTAAAGGAAAAGTTATAGCAGAAAGAAATTTCAAAACTGCATTCTCAGTTGAAAATATGAATAAAGACGTAAACCTTACAGCAGCACTTGTAAAAGGATTGGGACTTAACCTTCCGGGAGTTGAAGTAGCAAGAAAAGTTTATGCAGAAGCTATGGAATCAGGTTATGGAAAAGAAGATTTCTCAGCTACTTTCAAAGTAGTAAATAAATAATTTCTAAAAAATAAATTAGGAGTGGAAAAATGAATAATTTTAAAGTAATATTTGTACCAATCGGAGTACCTACTTTTCATTTAGAAAGTGCAAATGATCAATTTAATAAATCAGTAAACATGATAAAAAATATAACAGATAAAGGAGTTTATCCTGAAGCGCCGTTATTATCAATAGATGATCTTAAAGCTTTTATAAAAGGACAAAATCCGGATTTGGTTATTCTTCAAAATACTACATTTGCTAACTCAGCTTATGCAAGTGAAGTAGTAAAAGAGTTCAGCTGTCCGATAGTACTTTGGACTTTAAGAGAACCTGTAATTGATGGAGGAAGACTGAGATTAAATTCATTAACAGGAGCTTATTCAGCAGGAAATCTTTTCCATCACACAGGAAGAGAAAGTTTTGAATATATTTTTGGAGCTCCGACAGAAGAATCAACAATTTCAAAAATGACAGCATGTATTAAAGCTGCTCAAATGAAAAAGGAATTAAGAAGTTTAAATATGGCAAGCATAGGTCATACACCACAAGGATTTGGATTTGGAAGAGGGCTTGATGCAGAACTGTTAAAGAATTTTGGAATCAACCTTATTTCAATAGAAGCAAGAGAACTTATAAACAAAGCTAAATCTTATTCAGAAAATGAATATGCAGAGCTTTTAGAAGAAGCAAATAAAAAAATGACAGGTCTTTGTAATACTCCTGCTGAAAATGTAGATAAATTTGTAAGAGTATATAAAGCATATAAAGACTTTGTAGAACAAAATAATGTTAAAGCAATAGCATCAAGATGCTGGCCTGATTATTTTGTTGAATATGGAGCTCCTGTATGCGGAGTCCTTGCAATGCTTAATGACAATTTAGTTGCAGCTTCTTGTGAATCAGATTTAATGGGTTCTTTATCAATGTACATTGGAATGGGATTCACAAACAGTCCTGTATTTTTTGGAGATCCGGTATCTCTTGATGAAAATAAAAATACAGTAACATATTGGCATTGCGGAACAGCTGCATGTTCTCTTGCAAGAAAAGACAAAGGAGCAGAAGTTGGAGTTCACCCAAACAGAAAAATAGGACCAACAATGGAATTTGGATGTAAACCGGCTGAAAATGTAACAGTTTTCAGAATAGGAAGAAAACCGGATGGACAATATAGATTTTTTATTGCAAAAGGTGAAGCTTTAGATGAACCTAAACAGTTTTTAGGAACTTCAGTAGTAGTAAAAACAGAAAACAGTTCTTTAGCTGTAATAGAAAACAGTGTAAAAGATGGATGGGAACCACATTTTGCAGTAGTTTACGGAGATGTTTCTAAAGAGCTTGAAATTTTAGCACATCTTTTAAATATGGAAGTCTGCAAATACTAATATAAAAATAAAAGGAGACAGATATGCTTGATAGATTAAAAGAGTTAAATGAATTTTCTGTTTTCTCATGTGATGATAAAGAATTTAAAGAATTTGGTCAAGTAATAACCGGATATGATTTTGAGGAATTAAAAGAGTATGCTGAAAAGCATACTCCAATTCCTGAAACAGGAAATATATATGTAGCATCAGATGCAGAAATGGAAAAATTAGCAGTTTATGAAGAGGTAAAAAACAATATATACGGCGGAATGGACATAGAGTTTGGTTATTGCAATGGAAATAACTCTTTATTAAACGGACTTGAGTATCATAAAGGAAGTGAAATAAATGTTGCAGTAACAGATATAGTACTTCTTTTGGCTCATGTAAACGATATAGAAAACGGAAAGATAGACAGTTCTAAAGTAAAAGCATTTTATATTCCAAAGGGAAAAGTAATTGAAGTATATCAGACTACAATGCACTTTTCTCCATGCAAATTAAGTGATTCAGGATTTAAATGCATAGTAATTCTTCCAAGATATACTAATACAGATATTGATTTAGAAAATAAAAAAATAATTTTTGAAGAAGATAAATATTTATTTAAAAGAAATAAATGGCTTTTAGTTCACAATGATAAACAAGACTTTATAAGCAGGGGAGCTTATGAGGGTATCACTGGTAAAAACTTAAAAGTTAAATACTAAAAAAAAATAGGGAATGGAAAACTGACATTATAGGAGAAACAGAAGGAGGTAGAAAGTGTTATTAACTGTTGTATCATTTATATTTTTTACAGCATTGGTTGCTGTAATTTCATGGTGGAAAACAAAAGAGGAAAAACTAGATACTGCTGATGGATATTTCTTGGCAGGAAGAGGACTATCAGGAATTGTTATTGCAGGTTCAATGCTTTTAACTAATATATCAGCAGAGCAGATAGTTGGACTAAGCGGACAGGCATATATGAAAAATATCACAGGAATGGCTTGGGAATCAACAGCAGCAATAGCTACAGTAATGTTGGCAGTGTTCTTCCTACCATACTATCTGAAAAGAGGATTTACTACAATGCCACAGTTTTTGGAAGAGAGATATGATGCAGCAACAAGAAAAATTATATCTCTTCTTCTGTTAACTGGTTATGTTTTAATATCAACACCGGCAGCTTTATATGCAGGAGCAGTAGCATTCAACCAAGTATTTGACCTTGAAAGTATGCTTGGTGTAAGTTATGTTCAATCTATATGGATTCTTGTATGGGTTATTGGTATAATTGGAAGTATTTATGCAGTGTTTGGAGGATTAAAGGCAGTTGCAGTTTCAGATACTATTAATGGTATCGGACTTGTAGTAGGAGGACTTGCAGTTCCTTTCTTCGGGTTACTGTATCTTGGAAAAGGAAGTATAGGAGCAGCGTTAACACAAATAGCAACAACTCATACAGATAAAATTAATGCTATAGGAGGGCCGACAGATCCTATTCCTTTTGGAACAATATTTACAGGTATGATATTTGCAAATATGTTCTACTGGTGTACTAACCAAGTTTTAATTCAAAGAACTCTTGGTGCGGAGAATTTAAAAGAAGGACAAAAAGGAGTTCTTTTATCAGGGTTTATGAAAATATTAATTCCTGTAATAGTATCCCTTCCAGGTGTAATTGCATTCCATATTTTTGGCGGAGAAGCTAACTTAGGAGATGCTGCTTATCCAAAACTGGTTGCAACAGTTCTTCCTAAATATTTAGTTGGATTCTATAGTGCAGTTATTTTTGGAGCTGTTTTAAGTACATATAACTCACTTTTAAACAGTGCTGCAACTTTATTCTGTTTTGATGTATACAAACCAATGTTTGCACCGGACATCACAGATGAAAAACTTATAAGAGTTGCTAAAATAGTTGGAACATTCCTTGCATTATTCAGTATGTTTGTAGCTCCATTTACAATGTATGCTCAAGGCGGATTATTTGAGGTAATGAGAAGATTTACAGGATTCTTTAATATTCCTACAATCTGTATAGTTCTTGTTGGTTTATTCTCTAAGAAAACAACAGCTTTAAGTGCTAAAGTAGTAATCTTTACTCACTTAATTCTTTATACAGTATTAATATTCATAATAAAAATAAAATTAAATTATGTTCACGTAATGGGATTATTATTTGTATTTGAAGTTATATTAATGAATATTATTTCAAAAGTAAAACCAGCAGAAAAAGATTATGAAGAGCCTGAATCTGAACCTCATGTAGATATGAAACCATGGGAAAAACTTCCTTTAGTTTCAACATTATTAATGGGATTGCTAGTATTCGTATATATTTTCTTATCTCCTATTGGTGTTGTATCAGATGCAAAAGAAGCAGGTGATATTGTTGGACCAAACTTTAAGTTTGCAATGATTGGTTTACTTGTATTTATGGGAGCATTCTATAAATTTATGACAGTAAAAACTAAAAAATCTATTCTTTTAGCAGCAGGTGCGATAAAATAAAATATATAAGCTTTAAAAATTGGAGGGTATAATGAAACTTATTATAAATGAAAAAGAATTAGAATTATTTGTAAATGACAGAAAAATAGTTTCTCATTCGTCAAAGAACCCATTTATTTTTGCAGGAAAAGGTGAAGCTACATTTGATATGTATAGAGGAAATTACGACATAAAAGATTATGTTATTGAAAGAATAGGTTTAACAGAATTTGAAGCTGCCGGTGAAAATAAAGTTAAATTTTTCAGAGGAGAAGAATTTTTAGTAACAGAATTTATTGAAAAAGAGGGAAGAGTTTATATAAACTTTTTAGAATCTTCAAATGATTTAAACAGATATTGGTTCAGAATATGCGCTGATAAAGAAGAAAAGGTATATGGATGTGGGGAGCAGATGTCTCATTTTAACCTTAGAGGGAAAAATTTCCCTCTTTGGACATCAGAGCCGGGTGTTGGAAGAAATAAAAAAACTTACACTACATGGCAGGCAGATGTAAAAGACAGAGCAGGAGGAGATTATTATACAACTTATTATCCTCAGCCTACTTATGTATCAACTAAAAAATATTATCTTCATATGGAAACAACTGCTTATGCAGATTTTGATTTTAGAAATGATAATTTTCATGAATTACAAGTATGGCATAAACCGGAATTCATAATGATAGAAACAGCAGATACATATTTGGAACTTATTGAAAAATTAACAGCTTATTTTGGAAGACAGCCAAAACTTCCGGAATGGGTATACAATGGAGTTCTTTTAGGAATTCAAGGCGGAACAGATTTAGTTATTGAATAGATGAATAAAGCAATAGAAGCAGGTGTAGAAGTTGCAGGTCTTTGGTGTCAGGACTGGCAAGGAATTAATATAACTTCTTTCGGAAAAAGATTATGGTGGAACTGGAAATGGTCAGAAGAAACTTATCCTGGACTTGACAAAAAAATATGGGAATTAAAAGAAAAAGGAATAAGATTTTTAGGATATATGAATCCATTCTTTATTGAAAATGACACTTATTATCAGGAAGCAGAAGCAAATGGGTATCTAGCAAAGGATCAAAACGGAAATGATTATAAAGTAGATTTTGGTGAATTCAACTGCGGTATAGTTGATTTTACCAACCCAGATGCTTTTGAATGGTATAAAGAAAAAATCAAAAAAGATTTAATAGAGTTTGGTCTTGACGGATGGATGGCAGATTTTGGTGAATATCTTCCAAGTGATGCTGTTTTAAAAAATGGTACAGGAGAATTAATGCACAATGCATGGCCGGCTCTTTGGGCAAAAGCTAATTATGAGGCTGTAAAAGAAACAGGAAATCTTGAAAAAATAGTTTACTTCATGAGAGCAGGATATACTGGAAATCAAAAATACTGTACTCTTATGTGGGCAGGAGATCAATGTGTTGACTGGTGTATAGATGATGGACTTGCATCTGTTATAGTTGGAGCTCTTTCAGTAGGAATGGTTGGAAATGCTCTTACTCACAGTGATATAGGAGGATATACAACTCTTCATGGTTTAAAAAGAAGCAAGGAACTGTTTATGAGATGGGCAGAAATGGGAGCATTTACTCCGTTTATGAGAACTCACGAAGGTAACAGACCTGCTGATAACCACCAATTTGATACAGACATGGAAACTTTAAAACATCTTGCAAGAATGACAAAAGTTTATAAAAAATTAGTGCCTTATACAAAAGATATAGTTGCAGCTGCATCAGAGAAAGGTATACCGGTACAAAGACCTCTGTTCATGCACTACGAAGATGACAAGGAAACATATGATATTCAATATCAATATCTGTATGGACCTGATATTTTAGTAGCTCCTGTTTATAATCAGGGAGAAACTGTAAAAGAATTATATCTTCCGGAAGACACTTGGATTCACATCTGGACAGGAAAAGAATATAAAGGCGGACATATAAGTATTGAAGTTCCAATGGGATATCCCGCTGTATTCTATAGAAAAAATTCTTCTTACAAATCTTTATTTGAAGAAGTAAAAAATATTTAATTAAAATAAAAGATAAGCTGTTGTAATTTGTAAAAGAAATACAACAGCCTCTTTCTTTAAATTAATGGAGGAAAAATGTTAAAAGATGGGTTGTTTTTGATAGTAATTTTTCTGACTAATATAATACAAGGAATAACAGGTTTTGCAGGAACTGTGCTTGCAATGCCTCCAAGTATTCTTTTGGAGGGGATAAATGTTGCTAAACCAATTTTAAATATACTTGGGCTTTTAGCATCTGTGTGGATTGTAATTATTTCTTATAAGGATTTAAATAAAAAAGAATTTATAAAAGTTATGGGAATAATGTTTTTAGGACTTTTAGCAGGGATATATATATATTCAAAACTTCCTGTTCCTATACTTTTAAAAATATATGCTGTATTTGTTATACTTATAGCTTTAAAAGGATTGCTGGTAAAAAAAGAGGTAGAACTGCAGGAATGGATTTTAAACAGTATCGTTTTTGCAGCAGGAATTATTCATGGTATGTTTGTATCAGGAGGACCTCTGCTTATAATTTATGCAGCACAGAAATTTAGAGAAAAATCTGAATTCAGAGCAACAGTTTCATCAGTATGGATAATTTTAAATTCATATTTAGCTTTTGATCATTGGAAAGCAGGATTATTTACTTCTGAAACAATAACAAAACTTTGGTGGGGTATTATTCCTTTGCTGGTTGGAATGTTTATAGGAAATATACTTCACAAAAAAATGAGTCAGAAAACCTTTCTTTTAATAACTTATATTCTGTTAATAATCTCAGGATTAACTTTGTTAATCTAAAATTATGTTGTTAAATATAAAAAATAAGAGTATTATATATAAAGAAGAAGTTATTATTTAAATAGGAGCAGGGAAATGGTAAAAATAGGAAAAGGAATAAATATGGAGGCTGTAAGAAGTTCTAACAGAGGAGCAGTTCTTTCATATTTGAATGCATATGGAGCAAGTTCAAGAAAAAAAATAGCAGGAGATTTAAATCTTACAACCGCCACTCTTTCTATAATTACCAATGAGCTTATAAATGACAATATGGTTTTGGAAATTGGCGAAGTTGAAGAGAAAAGAGTTGGAAGAAAAAAAATATTAGTTGATTTAAACGAAAAGGCAAGATATTGTCTTGGGCTTGAGATTCAGAACAGAAAAATAATTTTTGTAATGACAGATTTAAAAGCAAATATTATTTTTGAAAAAGAATGGATTATTACAGGAGAATTTAAACTTCCTGATTTTATGAAAATATTAGATTTTATAAAAGAAAAAATATATGAGATAAAAGATATAATTTTAGGAATAGGTATATTGGTTCAAGGGGAAATTCAAGATAATAAAGCAATAAGCTGTCCGATACCTGATATTTACGAAATAGTTGAAAAAAATTTAGGAGTAAAAACTATTATAGAAAACAATATGACGGGACTTGTAGTAAGTGAAATGTATTTTAAAGAAAAACATAATAATTTTTGGGTTTTAAAATATGGTCCCGGAGTTGGAAGTTCTGTTGTTATAAATGGCAAAATTTTACAAGGAACAGAAAATAAACCGGTAGAATTTGGTCATGTTCCTCTGCTTAAAGAAAACAGTGAAAATTTTTGTCCAATATGTAAAAAAAGAGGATGCTTGGAATCAGAAATTCATTTTGACAGAATAATAGAGAAATTTGAAAGTCTTGGTTATTCAAAACATAAAAATGAAACTGATGCCAAATTTATAGAGAGAATTTGTAAAAAAGAAGGATATGAAATTTTAGAAAAAAATATAGATTTACTGACAGATTATTTTTCTATGATTTCATGGATAATTCCTGTGAGCGAAGTTATTTTAACAGGAGAAATTTTTTCTAATGAAAAACTTTTACAATATTTTTTAGATAAAGCAGAAGAAAAAAAAGTTAATATAAATAAAGAAAATATACTTTATATGAAAGATTACTCTCACAAAAGAAAAGTAGCAGGCTGCTTATTGATTTTACAAGACTTTTTTAAATTCTATTAAAAAATCCAAGAAAATGTATGTTTCAAAATAAAAATGTGCTGAAACAAAATTAATTGACAATATTTTTATTGTATAGTATCATGAAAAAAAGAATATAGCTTTGTGAAGAGAGAAAGCTTAAAGTACTTGTTCTTAATATATTGCAGAACAATTATTTTAAGCTTATTTTTTACCAAAAATATAAAATTATCAAATAAAATTGAACAAACAGGGGGATTTTATGGATAAAAAATATATTATTGCTTTGGATCAGGGAACAACAAGTTCCAGAGCAGTGGTTTTTGACAGCAATCAAAAAATAGTTGGAGTGGCTCAAAAAGAGTTCAGACAGATATATCCAAAAGAGGGCTGGGTTGAACACGACCCAATGGAAATATGGGCAAGCCAAAGCGGAGTTCTTGCTGAAGTAATAGCTAAAGAGGGAATATCACAGCATGATATAATCGGAATAGGTATCACAAATCAGAGAGAAACAACTATTGTATGGGATAAAACAACAGGAAAGCCTGTGTATAATGCAATAGTGTGGCAGTGCAGAAGAACAGCAAAAATATGTGATGAACTTAGAAAAATAGAGGGGTTGGAAAAATATGTAAAAGAAAATACAGGACTTCTTATTGACGCATATTTTTCAGGAACAAAAATAAAATGGATTCTTGACAATGTAGAAGGAGCAAGAGAAAAAGCAGAAAAAGGAGAACTTCTTTTTGGAACTGTGGACACATGGCTTATCTGGAAACTTACAAATGGAAAAGTCCATGCAACAGATTATACAAATGCATCAAGAACAATGATTTATAATATTAAAGAATTAAAATGGGACGAAAAACTTCTTGATATTTTGGGAATTCCTAAATCAATGCTCCCAGAAGTAAAAGACAGCAGCGGAACATTTGGTTATGTAAATCTTGGAGGTGTTGGAGGACACAGAGTTCCTATTGCAGGGGTTGCAGGAGATCAGCAGTCAGCACTTTTCGGACAAGCTTGTTTTGAAAAAGGAGATTCAAAAAATACATATGGAACAGGTTGTTTCCTATTAATGAATACAGGTGAAGAGATGGTAATGAGTCAGAACGGACTTATTACAACAATAGCAATCGGGCTTGACGGAAAAGTTCAATACGCTCTTGAAGGAAGTATTTTTATAGGAGGAGCAAGTGTTCAATGGCTTAGAGATGAAATGAAACTTGTAAGTGAATCATCAGATACTGAATATTTTGCAAGAAAAGTAAAAGACAGCGGAGGAGTGTATGTTGTTCCTGCATTTGTAGGACTGGGAGCTCCATATTGGGATATGTATGCAAGAGGAGCTATAGTTGGAATTACTCGTGGAACAAACAAAAACCATATTATCAGAGCAACTCTTGAATCAATAGCTTATCAGACAAGAGATGTTCTTGAGGCTATGCAGGAAGATTCAGGAATAAAATTGAATCATCTGAAAGTAGACGGAGGAGCGGCTGCAAATGATTTCTTAATGGAGTTTCAGGCAGATATTTTAGGTTCATGTGTAAGAAGACCTGTTCTTCTTGAAACAACAGCAATGGGAGCAGCATATCTTGCAGGACTTGCAGTTGGTTTCTGGGAATCTAAAGAGGAAATAAAAAATCAATGGAGTCTTGGAAAAGAGTTCTGTCCTTCAATGTGTGCTGAGGAACAGGAAAAAAGATACAAGGGCTGGAAGAAAGCAGTAAAAAGAGCTATGGCTTGGGAAATTGATGATTAAAAGTTAATACAAAGTATAAAAAATGTAAAAAAACTTGACATTTAAAACGAAAAAAGGGATAATGTAGAAAATAAATAGCGACTAGAGATAAAGTGAGTCAGAAAAAGAGAGGATAATAATCCTCTGCTTTTGATGACTCTTTTTTTATTAAAACAGACAGGGAGGAAAAAATGGTAGATGTTGTTGTAATTGGAGCAGGAATAATGGGAGCAGCTGTTTCCCGTGAACTATCTAAATATAATCTGAACGTAGTAGTATTAGATAAAGAACATGATGTTTCTAATGGAACTACAAAAGCTAACTCAGCAATAATTCATGCTGGATATGATGCAAAAGAGGGAACTCTTATGGCAAAATATAATGTGGCAGGAAGTGAAATGTTTGAAGACCTGTGTAAAGAGATAGATGCACCATATAAAAGAACAGGTTCTTATGTTCTTGCTTTCTCAGAAGAGGAAAGAAAACATGTAGAGCAGTTATATGCAAGAGGAGTTGCAAATGGTGTAAGAGAGCTTGAAATCTTAGAAAAAGATGAAATTTTAAGAAGAGAGCCAAACATAAGTCAAAAAGTAGTTGCAGCTTTATATGCAGGCACAGCAGCAGTTATAGGACCATGGGAAGTAGCAATAAAACTTCTTGAAAATGCAGCAGAAAACGGTGTTAAAATTGAAACTGATGCAGAAGTTACAAACATAGAAAAAATAGAAAATGGTTATAAAGTAACTTTAAAAGATGGAAGAGTATATGAAACAAAAACTGTTATAAATGCAGCAGGTGTTTATGCAGATGTTATAAATAATATGGTAAGCAGCAAAACATTTAAAATTCACCCAAGAAAAGGAGAATATTTCCTTCTTGACAAGGTTCAGGGAAATCTTACAAATTCTGTAATTTTCCAATGCCCTAACGAAATGGGAAAAGGAATTTTAGTTGCCCAGACAATTCACGGAAATTTAATTGTCGGGCCTACTGCTGAAGATATAGACAGCAGAGAGGATGTTGGAAACACATTATCTGCTTTTGATGTAATAAAAAGAGAATCTGTAAAAAGTATAGAAAATATAAATTTCAGAGATAATATAAGAAACTTTGCAGGGCTTAGAGCTGAGGCAGATACAGGAGATTTCATAATCGGAGAGGCTGAAGATGCAGAAGGATTTTTCAATATAGCAGGAACTAAATCTCCGGGACTTTCTTCAGCACCGGCAATAGGTGTAGATGTTGCAGAGATGATAGTAAAAAAACTTGGGGCTTCTAAAAAAGAGATATTTAAGAAAAACAGACCTCAAATTCATTTTATGGAACTTTCTTCTGAAGAAAAAGCTGAGCTTATTAAAAAAGACCCTAGATACGGAAGAGTTATATGCAGATGCGAAAGCATAACAGAGGGTGAAATTGTTGATGTAATTCATAGAATGGTTGGAGCAAAAACAGTTGACGGAGTTAAGAAAAGATGCAGACCTGGAGCAGGAAGATGTCAGGGAGGTTTCTGCGGACCTAGAGTTCAGGAAATTATAGCAAGAGAACTTAATAAAAAATTAAATGAAGTTGTTCTTGATAAAAAAGGAGCATACATTTTAACTAACGAAACTAAAGAGGCTAAATAACAGGGGGAATTTAAGATGAAATATGATTTAGTTGTAATCGGAGGAGGACCAGGAGGTCTTGCAGCAGCAATAGAAGCGAGAAACAACGGAGTTCAAAATATATTGGTAATAGAAAGAGATAAAGAACTTGGAGGAATTTTACAGCAGTGTATTCACAACGGATTTGGACTTCACGAATTTAAAGAGGAGCTTACAGGTCCTGAATATGCAGAGAGATTTATTAAAAAACTTTATGAACTGAATATTGATTATAAACTTGATACAATGGTTCTTGAAGTTACTCCAAACAAACAGATACATGCAATAAACACAAAAGACGGATATATGATAATTGATGCAAAAGCTATTGTTCTTGCAATGGGATGCAGAGAGAGAACAAGAGGAGCTATTGCAATTCCGGGAGAAAGACCTGCAGGAATATTTACAGCAGGAACAGCTCAAAGATTTATCAACATGGAAGGATATATGGTTGGTAAAAAAGTTCTTATTCTTGGTTCAGGAGATATCGGGCTTATTATGGCAAGACGTATGACTCTTGAAGGTGCAGAAGTTAAGGCTGTTGTAGAGTTAATGCCTTTCTCCGGAGGACTTGCAAGAAATATTGCTCAATGTTTAAATGACTATGATATTCCATTATATTTAAGCCATACAGTAGTGGATATTCAAGGTAAAGAAAGACTTGAAAAAGTAGTTATAGCTAAAGTTGATGAAAACAGAAGACCTATTCCGGGAACAGAAATAGAATACGAATGTGATACTTTATTATTATCAGTTGGGCTTATCCCTGAAAATGATATTTCAAGAAAAACAGGGATTGAAATGGACAGAAGAACAAATGGTCCTATTGTAAATGAAATGATGGAAACAAGTATTCCGGGAGTATTTGCATGTGGAAACGTTGTTCATGTGCACGACCTTGTAGACTTCGTAAGTGCTGAGTCAAGAAGAGCAGGGAAAGCAGCAGCCAGATATGTAAAAGATGAAGTTAAAGATGGAGAATACAAAGAGATTAAAAATGGATTTGGAATAACTTACACAGTTCCTCAAAAATTCAGAGTTGAAAATGTAGAGAATAATTTAGAAGTATTTATGAGAGTAAATAATATTTACAAAAATATGAAACTACAGGTTAAAGATGGAGATAAAGTTATAGTAAGCCTTAAAAAGCCTCACTTAGCTCCTGGAGAAATGGAAAAAGTTATAATTCCTAACAAAATTTTACAAAGCATAACAGGAAAAGAGATTGTTGTGGAATTAGCAGGAGGAGATGAATAATGAAAAAAGAGATGATATGTATAGTTTGTCCAATGGGATGTCACCTTTCTGTTGATACAGAAACTTTGGAAGTGACAGGAAACACTTGTCCAAGAGGGGAAAAATACGGAAAAGAAGAGCTTACTTGTCCAAAAAGAGTTATTACTTCTACTGTGAAAATCTGCGGAGGAATACACAAAAGAGTTCCTGTTAAAACAAATGATTCTATTCCAAAGGAATTGAATTTCAAATGTATGGAACTTTTAAATAATATTGAACTGAAATCTCCGGTAAAAAGAGGGGATGTAGTAATAAAAAATGTTCTTGGAACAGGTGCAGACGTAGTAGTATGCAGAGATATGTAATGATATTTCATTATTAATTAAGCTTTTTACCCAAAATTTATAAATATACCTAGGGAAGTCAGGAGGAAATACCCCTCCTGATTTTTCTATATAGGAAAATTTTAAATATATCTTGACAATTTATTATAATATTTATACAATTTTTTTATTATTTGAAAAATATTTTAGAGGGAGAAAAATGAAAATACTAGAGGAATTAAGCAAAAAATATGATAAAATTTTTGATGATTTGAAAGAGCTGAACGAATATATTTATGCTAATCCGGAGCTTGGAAGAAAAGAATTTAAAGCATGTGAAGCACATAAAAATATTTTAAGAAAATATGGATTTAAAATAACAGACAATTATATAGGAATTGAAACAGCTTATCTTGCTGAATATGATTCTGGAAAAGAGGGAGCAAAAATAGCATATCTTGCTGAATATGATGCTCTTCCTGAGATAGGACACGGATGTGGACACAATGCTCTTGGAACAGCAAGTGTGGGAGCAGGGATACTTTTAAAAGAGTTTGCAGATGAGTTCGGAGGAAAAGTTTTAGTATATGGAACACCTGCAGAGGAAACTTTTGGTGCTAAAGTTGATATGGCAGCAGCAGGATGTTTTGATAACATTGATGCAGCTATGCTGTCACATCCAACAGGAAAAAGCCACGAAAGAAGCGGAACAAGTCAGGCAATGGAGGCTTTAAGATTTACATTTAAAGGAAAAACAGCTCATGCAGCGGGAGATCCGTATAATGGAATAAATGCTCTTGACGGTGTAATACAGTTTTTTAACAGTGTAAATGCTCTTAGACAGCAGACAAAAGAGAGTGCAAGAATTCACGGAATAATTTCTAATGGAGGACAGGCAGCAAATATTATTCCTGATCTGGCATCAGCAGATTTTTATGTGAGAGAAGCAACAACAAAAGATATGTTTGCTTTAAGTGAGAGAGTTAAAAACTGTGCTAAAGGAGCAGCTCTTGCAACAGGAACAACTCTTGAGATAGAAAACTATGAGTATACATTTAAACATCTTGTAACAAACGAAACTTTATCAGATGTGTATGTTAAAAATCTTAATGCTCAGGGAATTACAGAAATACCTGTATCAAAACCTTCAGGTTCAAGTGACTGCGGAGATGTAAGCCACCACTGTCCTGTAATTCACTGCTATTTCCCTATTTCAGACTGTGAGCTTACAGGGCACAGTATTGAATTTGCCAAAGCAAGTATTTCAAAAGAGGCATATAAGGGAATGAAAGAGGCTGTTCTTGCTCTTGTAATGACAGGAAAAGATATTCTTTCTGATGAAGAGCTTTTAGACAAAATAAGAGCGGAATTTGAAGAGATGAAAAAAACTTTGGTTTAATAAATCAATGAAAATTTAAAATATAAAAAAATTAGGAGGAAAAGAAATGAGAAAAATTTTAGCAACACTTTTATCACTTGTTTTATTTGCTTTCAGCTTTGGAGCAGAAAAACTTTATGTGGGAACAAATGCAGAGTTTAAGCCTTATGAGTATCTTGAAGGAGATAAAATCGTTGGGTTTGACATTGAGCTTATGGAGGCTATGGCTGTAGAAATGGGATATACAGTTAAATGGAACAACATGACTTTTGACGGGCTTTTACCAGCTCTTCAAATGGGAAAAGTTGACGCTGTTATAGCTGGAATGTCACCAACAGCAGAGAGAAAAAAAGCTGTTGATTTTTCTAAACCATATTTAAACTTCCAGACAGGGCACTCTGTTATTGTAAGAAATGATGAGAAAGAAATTGTTAACAACGAAGATTTAAAAGGAAAAGTTGTAGGAGTTCAATTAGGAACAAAACAGGAAGACTTAGCAAAAGGGTTTGGAGCTGAGATAGTTCGTTATGATTCTTTTACAGGTTCTCTTCTTGCTTTAAAACAAAGTAAAGTGCAGGCTGTTGTTTTAGATGAACAGTCAGCAGGAAAATATTTAAAAACTATGGACGGAGTAAAAATAACTGACACTATTTATGATTCTGATCCGGGAGAATCAATTGCAGTTAAAAAAGGAAACACAGAATTAGTTGAAAAATTAAATGCTGCATTTGATAAAGTTGTTGAAAGCGGAAAATATTATGAAATCTTACAAAAATATTTCCCTGAAAAAGCAGCAGAAATGAAATTATAACAGAAGAGCATATTGTATTTTTTAAATTAATATTCAAAAAATAAAAAACAGCTAGAGAATAGAGGAACTCATTTTAAATGGGTTCTTTTTTCTTAGCTGTTTTTTTCCACAATGATTAGATTGAAAAAAAATAATATTAAACACTATTGTTTAAATTTCATTAATGAAATAGATAAAAAATTACATAAAAAAATATAATTGACTTGATTAAGTCAATGTGATATTATAAAAATAATAATAAACCTATTTGGGTGAAAAATGTTATTTGAAATATTTTTCATCTATTTAAAAATATATATCTAAATTATATAAAATTATATATAAATTGACAAGAAGGAGGTAAGAGTAATGAACTATTTATTAAATTTTTTTGAGATAATTCTAAAATCTAATTTATAAGAAACAGCTAAATTAATATTAATACTTACAATATTAATTGGAATATATAGAATTATTAAAAATTTAAAAGATAATAGGGTTTATAAAACTTAAAAATAATTTAATTTTACAGAAGAAAATAAACTGTTGTAATTAAAAAATTATGTTTTATAATTACTGTATTGCAGCAGTTTTACTCTTCACCTAAAAAAATTCTATATTTATATATTGACATAAATAAAAACATAAAGTATATAAAGTAGGAGAAGGTGTAAATATTAAATATAGTTATGAAATAAACTAATAAAGGAGGGAAAATGAGATTTGAATTAGAGTGTATACTGGAAGATGAAGTGATCCCATCTGATTACAACAGAAAGATTATTTCATATTTTAAAAAGGCTTTAGAAAATTATAATTCTGAGATAAAAGAATTATTTTATGGTCAGCCCAGAGAAAAAGATATGAGTTTCTGCTGTTTTTTACCTATTGAAAAAATAGAAGATAATAAAATTTTCTTGAAAAGTAAAAAATTTAAAATTGTTATTAGTATAGAAAATATTATGGAAGCTCTTCATTTTTATAATGCATTTGTGATGAGCAGAAATAAGAATTTTGCATTTGGAAATGAAAATAATTTTAAAGTATTCAGAGTAAGAAAAATAAAAGAAACAGAAATAAACGAAGAGACTGTATTGTTTAAAACTCTTTCTCCTGTTTTAATAAGAGAAAAATTAGAAGGGAATAGAAACTGGTATTACCTTTTAAATGAGGAAAAAGGATTGGAAGTTCTTAAGAAAAATTTATTGTTTACTTTATCAGAAAGATTTTCAAAAGAACTTGTAGAGAAATTAGAGATAATTCCTGTAGAGATAAAAAAGACAGTTGTACATTTTTATGATTTAAAGTTTCCAGCTTCAAGAGGTATTTTTGCTGTAAAGGGAGATAAAAAAATATTAGAGCATATTTATAAAGCAGGTTTTGCAAGCAGAAAATCAATAGGTTTTGGACTGCTTGATATAGTTGAATAAAAAGGAGGTGAGAACATGAATGAAATAACATTAGAACTAGGAACATGGCAGTATAATGCAGGGATAGCAGGTTTTTGTAATATACTTGAAAAAAATGGTTTTAATATAGAGATATCAGGAGATAAGATTATTTTTGAATCTTCAGAAAAATTAAAGGAAGCTCTTGAAAACTTTGAAGAAAAATATTTTAACTATCTTATAGATGAATATGAAGTAACTTTATCATGGTATAAAATAGTCAGTTATAAAAGTAAGTTAGAAGAGATAAAGAATAATTTTGAAATTCTTAATGCAGAAGAATTTCAAAGAATGGATAAATATATAAAAGAAGTTTTGAAATACTATATAAAAAGCGCAAGTTATAAAGCTGCTTATGAATTAATAGATGATAATACAAACCCTCTGGAGTTGGAAAAAGAACTTAAGCCGGTTAATTTAAAAAAAGGCGAAAAAATAGCTGATAAAAAAGCAGAAATACTTCAGATGATAGATAAAGCTTTAGTATTAATAAACTATTGTGAAAAAGGTAAAAAATATCTGGCTGGTAAAAATGTTATTTATACATTAGTAAAAAATGCTTGGAACGGGGTATCCTTTTTAAATCCTCAGACAAAAGAAAAAGATATGTATAAAGATTTTAAAGGATATTTTGTTGATACAGCAGTTTCATATATTGATGAAGATAAATCTAAGTATAAATATGAATGTTTTATTTGTGACAATAAAATAAAGAACTTTGATAATGATTTTAGCTTTTTAAATCAGACAGGTTTTGATGTTGCAAGAAAATCATCTCACGCTTGGAATTTTACAAATAACATAGCCATGTGTCCAATTTGTAAATTAATGTATTCATGTATTCCTGCCGGTTTTAATTATGTTTACGGCAATGGAATTTTTATAAATTCGAATCAGAGTTTAAGTGAACTTATAAGAATAAATAAACGTATTCATATTGAAATGTATGAAAGAAGTAAAGAAGAGGGAACATCATCTTTAACTTACAGAGCTTTAGCAGGGGCATTAAGAGAAGAAAAAGAAGAGAATATAAAATATGAACTGGCAGATATACAAATGGTTCGTTATGAAAATGAGAAATATTATTTTAATATCTTATCTAAGAAGATTATTAAAATAATAAGAGATTCTAAAAATGATTTAGATGTGCTGACAAAAGCTTGGTATAAAGAGATTAATACAGATTTCAGACTTTATGAAGAAGTAATGAAAAGAGTATTAAATAATCAGAATCTTTATACATTAATTTATAAACTTTTGTTTTATAAAATTTCCAGAGAAAGTGACTGTCACTTTACACCAGGACATATTATGAGAGTATTAAATATAAACTATAGAATATTGGAGGGACTGGGATTGATGAAAGATAAAGAAAGTATGAATAAAGAAGCAAAAGCTGCTGGATTTTATTTAAGAGAAAGATATATAAAAAGAGGTACAGAGCATAAAATACCAGGTTTATGCTATAGACTTTTAAACGGACTGAAAACAAATAATAGAACAACAGTAATGGATACAATTTTAAATATGTATTTATATGCTGAAAGTCCTGTATCAAATGTAATAGTAAAAATGTTAGATAATAATGATAATCTTGAGCAGTTTGGATATGCTTTTACAGCTGGTCTTTTAATGGAAAAGGCAGAGAAAATAGAAAATAATAATTCAGATGGAGGAGATAAATAATGAAAAATAAAGGACTAACTTTAACAATGGTATTTGAAGCTGAAAGTGCAAACTATGGTGAAGGAATTGGAAATGTATCTGCTCTTAAAAAACTTTCAAGAGGAAACGGAGATCAGTATACATATATTTCAAGACAAGCAATAAGATATAATATAATAGAGCAGCTTGGAGAAGCTGTTGCAGCAGTAGAAAATGTAGGGTCCGGAGAAAAAACAGTTACTCAGTTTTCTCCAAGTGCAACAATAAAAGATTATCCTGAATTAGATTTCTTTGGATATTTAAAAACAGAAAAAGGAAGTACAGGTAAAAAACGTTCTGCAAAAGTAAGACTTTCTAATGCTGTTTCAACAGAAACATTTAAAGGAGATTTAGACTTTTTAACAAATAAAGGTCTTGCAGACAGAATAAACAGTAACATGAATATTGCTCAGGCAGAAATTCACAAATCATATTATGTATATACTGTAGCAGCTGATTTAGAAAAAATTGGAATAGATGAAAATGATGATATTACTCTTGACAACAAAGAAAAAAGCAGAAGAGTACAAAAGTTATTAGATACACTTGCATTTTTATACAGAGATATAAGAGGAAGAAGAGAGAATTTAAGTCCTTTATTTGCAGTTGGAGGGGTATACGATATAAAAAATCCTATTTTTGAAAACTGTGTAACAGTAAAAGAAAATAAAATTGCAGTAAAACAAATAAAAGACGGAATGTTTGATTTTATGAAACCAGATACATACTGTGGATTAATTGAAGGAAAGTTCGATAATGATAAAGAAATAAAAGATGAATTAAACTGTATAACAATGCCTGAATTTTTTGAAACATTAAAGAAAAAGGTAAATGATTATTATGAAAGCAATTAGATTAGAGATATTTCAAAATCTTGTTAACTATAAATTGCCTACAAGTTTTCAACTGAAAGAAACTTATCCTCTTCCGCCTTATTCAACAGTAATAGGTATGATTCATAATGCTTGCGAATTTACAGAATATGTTCCTATGAAAGTAAGTATACAGGGAAAATATCATTCAAAAGTAAATGATTTAATGACAAGATATGAATTTAAACCAGGAATGTCTTTTGACAAACAAAGACATCAGCTGAATATAGAAGGATTTGGAATAAGCAGAGGGGTTTCAACAGTTGAATTATTATCAGAAGTAGAACTTTTAATTCATATAGTTCCAGAGGATCCCACAAAAATAGAAGAGATATGTCAGAAATTAACATATCCTCATGAGTATTTATCTCTTGGAAGAAGAGAAGATTTAGTAATATTTAAAAAACTTCCTGAAATAGTGGAAATTGAAGAGGTAAAATTAACTGAAACAAAAAATATTCAAAATGATTATTCAGCTTATGTTCCTTTAAAAATGCTGGAAAAAGATTTGAAAATAGATGGAAAATTTTTAGATATAGAAATTCAAGGAACAAAATATAAGCTTCCAAAAGATTATGTTCTTGTAAATTATGGAACAGCAAAATCACCAAAAGTATTTAGAAAATGGAATAAAGAAGAAGTAATTTATTCATCAAGCATAAAAGCTTTAAGAAGAAAAACAATATTAATGGATAAAGAAGATATACTATTTTTAGTATAGGAGGGATAATGAAAACATTTTGGGCAAAATCAAATCCTTATCAAACAGTGCAGCAGCATACAGATGAACTGCTAAAAAGATTGAAAAAATTAAAAGAAATATACCCTGATTTAAATATAAACTGGGATATATTATTGTATGCTTGCTTATATCATGATATTGGAAAAATTAATAAGAAGTTTCAAGCAAAACTTATTAATGATAAAAGTATTGATAAAACAAATGAAATTCCTCATGGTCTTTTAAGTATTTGCTGTTTAGATTTAGATGAGCTCGAAGAAAAATTTTCAGAAGATGAAATAAGAATGTTAATACATTCAATAGCCTATCATCATGAAAGAAATTTCTTTAAAATTAAAGAAATAATAGAAGAAAATATGTCTGATGAAATAAAAGAATTAAACATACAGTTAAAAGATTTTCTATATGACAAAGTTAAAGTAACAGAGGCTAATGATGTAGATGAATATTTTAATAATGACAGAATATACCCTCCTAAAGAAATAAAAACAGAAAAGGATAAAGAAAAGCTGGAAATTTTTAATCATTATGTGATGATTAAAGGACTTTTAAACAAATTAGATTATGCTGCCAGTGCAGGAATTGAAGTTGAGATAGAGAATAATTTTTTAGAAGAAAAACTAGATAATATGATGAAAAAATGGCAGAAAAAAAACCCTTCTTCTTGTTGGAATGAACTTCAAGATTTTGCAATAAAAAGAAGAAATAAAAACATAATTGCAGTTGCACAAACAGGAATGGGAAAAACAGAAGCAGGACTTTTATGGATAGGAAATAATAAAGGGTTTTTTATTCTTCCATTGAAAACAGCGATAAATGCTATTTATGAAAGAATAGTTAAAGAAATAGTGAATGATGAAGAAGTCACAGAAAAAATAGGGCTTCTTCATTCTGAAACTATGGAAAAATATGTAGAACTAACAAAACTTCATGAAGAATATGAGGAGCTGGATATAGATACCTATTCAACTAAAACAAGACAGCTTTCTCTTCCTTTAACAGTTTGTACTTTAGACCAGCTGTTTGACTTTGTATATAGTTATAAAGGCTTTGAATTAAAACAGGCTACCCTTTCATATTCGAAAATTGTTCTTGATGAAATTCAAATGTATTCCCCAGATCTTCTGGCATATGTTATCAGAGGGCTTGGAAGAATAACTAAAATGGGTGGAAAATTTGCAATTCTTACAGCAACTCTTCCTGGAATTGTAGTAGATTTATTAAGAGAAGAGGGAGTGGATTTTGAATTAAGTGAGAATTTTACTAAAGAGAATTTATCTGTACGTCACAGCATAAAAGTAGAAGAAAACTTGATTGATACTGAGTTAATTATTTCAAAATACAATAAAAATAAAATTCTTGTAATATGTAATACTGTAAAAGAGGCTCAAAGAGTCGCAGATGAATTGAAAGAAAAAGTGACAGAAAGTGAAATAAATGTTTTTCACAGCAAGTTTATAAGGAAAGACAGAAATCAAAAAGAAAAAGAAATATTAAAATTAGGAAATAAAAAAAGTAAGGATTATGGAATCTGGATAACAACTCAGGTTGTAGAAGCCTCTCTTGATATTGATTTTGATATATTATTTACAGAACTTTCAGATTTAAACGGACTTTTACAGAGAATGGGAAGATGTTACAGAAACAGACCTTGGGATAAAAGTGATGAAGAATATAACTGTTATGTATTTATAGGAAAAGAGAATGAAAAAAATACAGGAATAGGAACAGATTTAAATGGCGTTGTAGACAGCAAAATATATGAATTGTCAAAAAATTTAGTTAAAAAAGAGTTTGGCGGAAAAATAACTGAAGAAGAGAAAATGAAATATGTCAGAGAGCTGTATACAATAGAAAAACTTAGAGATACAGTGTATTATAAAAGAGTAAAGGACACTTTAAATTATTTAACACTTCTTGAAACCTATGAGAAAAATAAAGAAGATGTTAAAAAAGAGTTTCGTAATATTAAAAGTATTACAATTATTCCAAAGTGTGTTTATGAAAAAAATAGAGAAGATATTGATAATGATGTCATATTCTTAAAAGAATATAAAAAAGATTTAACAGCAGCTGAAAAAGTAAAATATCAAAAAGAAAGATTACAAGCCAAAATGAGAATAACAGAGTTTACAATGACAATACAAGGTTATGAAATTAAAAAATCTGCTGGAAATAATTTAATAAAAGAAAGTTCAATAGAAATAGGAAAAAATCAAATAATATATGTATTAGACTGTATTTATGATGAAAAAAATGGATTTAAAATAAAAAAAGACAGTACAGCAGGAAAAATAGTTGAAGATGAATTTATAATTTAAAATTTTATAAATCAGGTGATAATATTGAAAAAAGCAATAACAGGAGTAATGTTTTATTATTATTTTGTCTGTAAAAGAAAATTATGGTGCTTTGCAAATGGAATTCAACTTGAAGATAACAGTGAAGATGTTTTGATAGGAAAACTTATTGATGAAAATAGTTATTCCAGAGAGAATAAGCATATTATGATTGATAATACTATAAATATTGACTTCATAAGAGACTGGCAGGTTCTTCATGAGGTAAAAAAAGAAAAAAGTGTTGAAGAAGCTGCAGTATGGCAGTTAAAATACTATATTTATTTTTTAAAACAAAGAGGAATTGGTATTGAAAAAGGGATTTTAGATTATCCAAAAATAAAGAAAAGAGAGGAAATATTTCTTTCAGAAGAAGATGAAAAAGAGATAGAAAGAATTTTATTTGAAATTCAAGAAATTATTCAGTTAGAAAAGCCGCCATTATTAGAGAAATTAAAGATTTGTAAAAAATGTGCCTATTATGAATACTGTTATATTTAAAGGGAGAAAATATGGAAAATTACTATCTTTTTGCTAATGGAGAATTAAAAAGAAAAGACAATAATATATCAATAGTAACAGAGAATAAGGGAACAAAAGATTTAAAAATAGAAATGACAAATGATATTTATTTGTTTGGTGAGATATCTACAAATACAAAATGTATAAATTATCTTGGACAAATGAAAGTTCCTGTTCATTTTTTCAATTATTATGGATTTTATACAGGGAGTTTTTATCCCAAAGAAACTAATGTTTCCGGAAATCTCTTAATAAAACAGGTTGAATACTATACAAATGAAGATAAAAGAACAGAATTAGCAAAAGAATTTATTGAAAGTGCAGCCTATAATATTTATAGAAATTTAAGATATTATAACGGCAGGGGAAAAGATTTGGAAAGTATAATGGGACAGGTAAAGGGTCTGCAGAAAGAACTTTCTAAAGCAGAAAAAGTTAATGAAATTATGGGAGTAGAAGGAAATATAAGAAAAGTGTATTACTCTGCTTGGAAAGATATAATTAATCAAGAGATTGATTTTGAAAAAAGAGTAAAAAGACCTCCTGATAATATGATAAATACTTTAATTTCTTTTGTAAATTCACTTATCTATACTACATGTCTTTCTGAAATTTATAAAACACAGTTAAATCCGACAATTAGTTATCTTCATAGTGCAGGAGAAAGAAGATTTTCTTTGTGTCTTGATATAGCGGAAATTTTTAAACCGTTGATTGGAGACAGGCTCATTTTTTCCCTTTTAAATAAAAATATGATAACAGAAAAAGACTTTGAAAAAGGTTCAAATTTTTATTATTTAAAAGAAAATGGAAGAAAGAAAATATTAAAAGAATATGATGAAAGATTGAAACAGACTATAAGACATAAAGATCTTGGAAGAGAAGTAAGTTATAGTTATTTAATAAGATTAGAGTGCTATAAACTTATTAAACATATTATTGGAGATAAAAAATATGAAGGTTTCAAAATGTGGTGGTAGCTATGTATGTTATTTTGGTTTATGATATAAAACTTGATGCTCAGGGAGCAAGAGTGTTAAGAAATATTTTTAAAATTTGTAAGAAATATCTAACCCATGTACAAAATTCTGTTTTTGAAGGAGAGCTTACACAGAGTTCACTGAAAAAATTACAATACGAACTAGATGAATGGATAAGAAGAGACAGAGATTCTGTTTTGCTTTTTAAAAGTCAGAATAAAAAATGGCTTAATAAAGAATTTTGGGGAATGGAAGATGACCTTACTTCAAATTTTTTTTAACTTGATATTCTTTTCAAGAAACAAAAAGATACTTGTCTACCTAAGATAGTGTAAAAATATGGGCTTTTAGACAAGCTATTAAATAATTTGAATTTAGATAAGAAAAGATAATCTATATTTAGTTTTGTTTTAAAAAATTTTTTTGAAAAAATTTAGATAGACAAGAATAGTTATAAATAATATCAAAAATAGAGGATTTCAAAGATTAATGTAAATATCTAATTATCGTGGAATTTAAACAAAATCAGGGGGAAAAACAATGA
>OGZM01000844.1_pt1 | contig 32561 bp, 30 predicted proteins | sample 1576821 | NCBI WGS metagenome assembly OGZM01 (sample SAMEA3541491, study PRJEB24748) | human gut metagenome | biome: human gut; feature: human-associated habitat; material: faeces | place: China | collected 2012
AATGACATATCTGTACAACAGCTCCATCATTGCCTTGTGAACCCCATCGGGAACTGCCTTTTCGTTCTCAAAACATGATCTGACAGAATCAATAACCGTCTCACTGATTCCGTTTGCCCATAGAAATTCTTCAAAATCCAATGGGTACATATCAATCACAGTTTCATATCCGACAGGAACAGAATCTTGTCCGACATCCTCTTGCTTTTTCTTACTTTGACCGTAGCCTTTCACTCCCAAAAGAGAACCTGTTGCAATAACATCGAAACGTCCGTCTATATGAAATGACTTCAAGGCTGTCCTTGCTTCCTTGCATTCTTGAATCTCATCAAGGATAATACAGGTTTTCCCTTCAATGAACCGACTGCCTTGAATCAAAGCGGAGAGATTGAGAATGATGGTATCGACATCTATATTGCCAGTAAAGGCAGACTTCTTATCAGGTTCAAGAATGAAGTTCATATAAACCACACTCTCATAATTCTCCTTTGCAAATTTCTGGACAATATATGTCTTTCCACACTGGCGGATGCCTTTTATAACAAGAGGCTTTCTGCCCTCAGTCTGTTTCCAGTTGGCTAAATATGTTTCTATTTTCCTTTTAAGCATAGCGCTATCTTATTCTTTCCGCTACAAAATTACACTTTTTCAAGCGAATAAACAAGAATTGAACACACTTTTTCAAACGAATAAATTCGATTTGCTACACTTTTTCAAACGAATTATCCCCATTACACGACATTTTTTCAAGCGAATCACAGCAGAAACTAACTTTACTTTATCTCCGTATTCATATATACGTGCATTAAAGTAAAGCTAACAGAGGGAGAAAAAGAGATGGCTTCACCAAAGTTGAGCAGAGCCATATCTGCCGACTTTCTCTTTTATTCATCAACCAAGATACAAAAAAGTCTCTTGAATTTAATTGAGATTATCGACGAAGACATAGCTAAATTTTGTACTTTTGTAACTGGATAGAAAACAGATAAATTGCAAGGGAACAACATTATTATCAAACTATTAATTTATGAAACAAAAAAAAGCATGCATCACAATACTTATATGTATTTTAGCACTCTCATTATTAAATAGCTGCACAATAGATATTGATCCGTCAGTAGCCAATACAACATTTGGTATGCAAGCTCTGCATTATGAATTTATCATCATCTTGATCAGCCTAATTGGCGGAATAGGATGTTTAATTGCAGGAATAGTTTTAACCGTACTTGGATTTACAGGTTCAATTGAATGGATAATTGAAGTCTCAGGATTCACATCAAGACTAATCAATGCCTCTCCGGGTATTGTATTAATGATTTTAGGGTTATTTTTAACACTTAAAAGCCGTTTAAAAATAAAAGCAAAGAAACACAGTTAGGTTTACATTATCGGCGAAATTATCCCCGACATATCTTATCTTTGCGAATCGGAGGTTTCGGGGCGAAAGAGAGCGATTTTCTCCATTTTCCCTCTGTTTTGAGACAGGCAACGAAGAAAAGTGTTAAATCTTCGATTTCCAGCGAAAAAACAAGTAAATTTTTGAGCCTTCTATCTTTTAAACCATAAACCACTGATAACTAACCAGTCTAATATGCTGTATCGCCAAATAACCAATATCGGATTTACCGATTTGCTGGAGGATTATGTGCAAAAACATGAGGAAGAGATCGAGTCCGCCTATGTTTGGGTGCTTAACAAGTATGTGAAACAAATGCGAGATTTGCAGTCTCTCTGTGATAAACAGAGCGTCAAAGAGAGAGGCCCGTATAAAGATTTGATAGCACCGTTGGCCAACGAGCAGGTTGCGACTTTGCTGCAAAGAGCGGTTGATGCGGGAATACTGGATTGCCATTACCAGCCTACCCTCCAAGCAAAGACCATGCAACTAAAAATCATCGCCTTTGCGGTATCGTCTCTTTGTGGTTTTCCCCGTGCCTATGCCCATTTCGAGAAGCAATGGAACCGGGAAGGAAATCGAATCGCCACATGTCGTATGCCCAGACGTCATGTGGAATGCTATGAAGCGGCCAAAACCCTTTATCCCGAAGTGGATTTCTCCTCGTTCGAGCCGAAACATGAGATTGCCACTTTTTATGTTCCGCAAGGCGATGACGACATAATAGAAATGTATAATGACCTGATTAAATTCGGCTATATTGCGCCGGATACGGATTTATCCGTATTCTTGGGAATCTTTGACAAGAAGAAGTTCCGGAAACCGGTGGAATGGATAAAGGGGCAACGTCAGTTGGCCTATTTCGTCTATCTGGCTTTCCAGAAGTTCAACAAAAAGACCTTGTGGATAAAAGGCGAGACTTGTTTCCGTGTCAACGGGAATATTCCCCACAGGGCGAGTTTTGTTACGGGGTACAGCTACCTCAAACGGGCCGGCTGGATGAATAAGTACGATGTGAAGTTACAAGCGATTTGCAATAAGTTCAATCATATAGAGGGGAGTGTAATGCCCCACGAAGGCACGGACGAGCGACTGATACATACAAGCCGGTGCGTATTTTATAGCACCAAGGGCGACAAGGAAAAACAGAAGATGTATTCGGATCTTGCAGAAGGAGGATACATCGCACCGGAAACGTCTTTTTCCATATTCGAAGGCATCTTTGACGAAACGAAGTTCACGGAACCCGTTCAATGGACAAAGAGCCAAGCACAGCTCATGTATTTCGTTCAACTGGCGTTCAAGGCGGACAACCCTTTCGACGTATGGAGAAAATGCGTCCACTGCTTTTGCTTTCCGGGCGGAGCAAAACCGAACCGGGGCAGCATGAACAGCAATTTTCGCTCTATCAAGAAAAAGGGGTTGTTGGACACGTTTAACATTGAATTGAAAAGGATAGCTAACAACTATACTTGTAAGGATATGGACGTTCCCGACCAAACGGGAGCGTTTATATTCAGCAATTTAACACCAAATTAAATCAAAATGACAAAGAATTTTCCTTTGCACCTCTCTCTTTTTGAAAAGAGCGATGCGGGGCTTCCGAGGGATGCCTGCGCAGACCGGTAAACAAGGGCTATTCCGGTTGGTCAAGCAAGCCCAAGAGTCGTACACTGCCGAGGTTTTGACTCATCAAAAGAGTTACAGGCGATATGTACTTGATTTTATACATTCCAAGCGCTATCACGATGAAACAGATGCTTGGAGTAAGAACGAGCATTGGAAGAATTACCGTACCATTTCTGATCTGGTAAGCGACCACGAAGAGTTGGTACGCAAATATTTCGAGCGGGCCGTGTTCGACGAAAACAGCATTTCCGATTTGCTTAACGAGTTCTACACCCTCGACCTGCCACAGACAGACGTCCCGGAGAACATTCTGGAAGGCACTTCGAATCCGCAATCAACAACATCATCATCTTTCATTTTCAAGCCTTCACTTGACAGGGCCACTATTGACCTCATTGTACAACTCGTCAATGAGGTCAATTTGTTTAAGGAAAAGTTGAACGCGGACGATGTTTTCGCCCATTACGAAACGGACACGTTGCAGGCTGTCACGTCGAACAACAATACCCGGTTGGCTCTGGCGTTCGACAAGCTGGCTTCGCATGGCATCATACCCTACCATTGGCAATCCTTTATCGCGAAAAGGAGGCTTATCATAAGTTCTTCGGGTAGGAAGTATCTCGACCAGCACGATCTGTCCTCTACCCTCAATCGGATAAAAGACATGCAGCCCGGCATCTCCGAAAAGAAACTTCTGGCTGTCATCGACAGGTATGTAAAGCTAATCAAGAACAAAGAAGTCCAATAAAAGAAACCCGATTTGTTGATAGTTGTATCGAGAGATACGTTGACACTCAATAATATCAACATCGAAGGCCGGACATACACTTTTACCTTTGCCCTCCGTAATCGATTACACTACGGAGGGTAAACTTCTTTTTGTCAAATCAAATTTTACAAAACAATGAGACATAGAAAGACAACAATGGGAAACAATGCGTTTTCCAAATACATGGCTCAAATGGAAGAGATTATCTCCATGATGACATCGGAGAAACCCATTGAACGTATCAAAACGTTGGAACGGAAAATCAATGAGGTGGAAAAAATCAAATCCATCGAGGCCAGTATCAGACAAATCAAGGAACAGATGTGGACTGTCAAAGAAACGCTTACGATTCATGAGGCATCGGTCTATCTGGGTGTTTCGGAGAGCTATATCTATAAGCTCACTTCATCGAAACAGATTCCCCACTACAAGCCTAACGGCAAGCTGGTCTATTTCAACCGGAAAGAGTTATGCAAATGGGTTATGAGAAATCGAGTACAAACAACCGGGACTACACCCCGCACGGAAAACGAAGCGTTATGAATAGAAAAGAGATTGACTTATTGCTCTCGCGAATCGAAGGGCTTAAAGCCTTTCTCGAAAACAACTCTCTGGAAGGCTTTAAGCAAGAGGTATTGAGAGTCGAAAAGTTCCTGCAACGGTTCGGTTCTCTGAACGAATTGCTGTCCCATCTGGCAAGGGTGGAAAGAATAGCGTATATGGCAAAAGATTTTTTGAGCATAGATGAAGTAGCGGCTTATCTGCAAGTATCCAAAAGCTACGTTTACAAGCTGACCTCTTCCAGAGAGCTGACGGTGTACAAACCCAATGGCAAGAACATCTTCATTCTTCGGAATGATCTGAACGAGTGGATAAAACGTAATCCTTGCCTGTCCAACGAGGAAATCGAGAAGCAGGCGAACATCATGGCTTATCTATTGGATAAGGATAACAAACAAAAACAAATCAAGAAAGGAGGGAAACGATGAAAACAGATATGGCTTTACCCGATAATCACCGTATTGACGAAGAGAAATACCGGTCGCTATTGAAATACATCCGGTTGAGCGTTACCGAAAAGTATGACTTCCCGCAGGAGATCGTACAGATAGACGGCGTGACCATCGCAACGTTAGGCAATTTCAGTGCATCTACCGGAAAGCCCAAAAGCAAAAAGACGTTCAATGTCAGTGCCATCGTCGCGTCCGCCCTTTCGGGGAAAGAGGTATTGAAATACAAGGCAGAGCTGCCTCCCTGCAAGAACCGTGTCCTGTATATCGACACGGAACAGAGCAAATGCCATTGCCACAAAGTCCTTCACCGGATATTGACCTTGGCCGGCCTGCCGACAGACCAAGAAAACGACCGGATAGAATTTTTCGTCCTCCGCGAATATACTCCCGACCAGCGTCGGGACATTATCCGGTGGGCGCTTCACGAGGAAGAGAACATCGGGCTGGTTATCATCGACGGTATCCGCGACCTGATCCATGACATAAACAGTCCGAGCGAATCCCTCGACATCATCAATGAACTTATGAGATGGTCGAGCTATTACGAGTTGCATATCCATACGGTTCTGCATTTGAACAAAGGCGATGACAACACGAGAGGACACATCGGTACGGAGCTGAACAACAAAGCCGAGACAATCCTGCAAATATCGAAAAACGCAGAGAACGGCAAAATCAGCGAAGTCAGGGCCATGCACATAAGAGACCGGGAGTTCACCCCTTTCGCATTTGAAATCGGGGACGATTCTCTTCCGCACTTGGTAGAAGACCACCAGTTCAAAATGAGTAAAAGAGAACGGTTGTCGTCTTATACGGACATGACGGAGCAACAACATCGTTCCGCCTTGGAGGCGGCCTTCTCGGACAATGATGTTTCAGGCTACCAGTCCTTGCTCGATGCCTTAAAGAAAGGGTACGACAGTATCGGCTATTGCAGGGGGCGCAACACGCTGGTCAATCTGTGCAAGTTCCTTATCCAACACGACGCCATACAAAAAAACGGACGCGGGTACGTGTACAACGAGAATTTCCATATCTGACCATGCCGGTTTAGTTTGTGGATATATATAGTAGAACCATACTAAACGCTCCTTTCCCATGAATATATCAGAAGCAAAGCGAATCCGGATCGTCGATTTCCTGCAATCGCTCGGTTATGCTCCGGTCCGGGTCTGCAATCACCAGTATTGGTATTTATCTCCTTACAGAGAAGAACAGTCGGCATCTTTCAAGGTCAACGACTGGTTGAATGAATGGTACGACTTCGGTTTGTCAGAGGGCGGCGGCATCATAGAGCTTGTCATGCAACTCTACCGTTTGAGTACCGTGCATGAAGCTCTACGCACGATAGAGAGCCGGTTGAGCGTATCGCTTCCTGTCCATACCCGTATGCCTCGTTTCGACACCGACATCGAGGAAGCCATGAAAGACGTGCGGGTACTGGATTTGAACCACCACGCGCTGCTGTCGTATCTGCATTCTCGCAGCATAGATACGGACATTGCCCGGAAATACTGCAAAGAGATCCATTATGAATTGCGCAAGCGGCATTACTTCTCGATTGCCTTTGAGAATGTGTCCGGAGGGTATGAGATACGCAATCCTTATTATAAAGGTTGTATAAGGAATAAAGACATATCCTTCATCGGGCATATCGCAGAAGAAAGACAGAAGCACGTTTGCGTGTACGAGGGTTTTATGGATTTTCTGTCCTTTCTGACCTTGCAACGAAAAGGCGACACGGTTGCCTGCGTTCAAGTGCCGTGCGACCATGTTGTCATGAACTCCGTCAGCAACCTGAAAAGAGCCTTGCAGGTACTGGAACCGTATTCATATATCCATTGCTACTTGGACAACGACATGGCTGGGCAAAAGACCGTGGAGACCATCGTCGAGCTGCACGGCATCGGAGCGATCAACGAAACCGCCCGCTATGCCGAGTACAAAGACCTGAACGACTACCTGCGCGGGAAAAAGCGGTAAATCATCATCTGTCCCATTCCCCCGAAAGCTCTCCGACAGGAGGGCTTTTTTTATGCCTGCCTATCCTGTAAAAAAACGCCTTTAAGTATGAAATTAGAGTATGATTTTTATATTTTAGAAAAATATTTTCCCTAAAATAATGATTTAAGAATAAGTTTCTTTTGCGTTTTTAGATATAATACTTTTCTTTGCGATCATATTTTAATTAAAGTCTAATTTCATACTTAAACAGATGGATTCATACTTTATATTCGCCATTGCCCTAACGGTAGTGTATATCATCTATTATGCAGTCATCGTCGTTCAGGATCTTTATGGGAAAAAAGGGACGGATAAACCGGGCGAAGAGATTTTCGACCTCGATATGGAAGACACCACGGAAGAGAGTATCGACGTCTCGGAGAACGATACCGGTTTCAGTATCGGCAGCGAGAAATACGATACGGAAAATTTTCAACCTGCTTCCGAACCACCCCAAGAAACCGACACCGATCAAGGAGAGGGAGCCGCGCAGGAGCGGTTCGAACAACTGAAAGCGAAAGTCGAAGCACGGCTGGAAGATACCGAACCCTACCTGTCCGATCCGCTGACAGCTGAAGAGATGTATAAAGCAATGGTCTCCGGAGGACGGCTGGACGGGCGTGCCGAACTGTCATGGAAACCTATCAAAGATAAGCTGTAAGATGTCGAATACAAAGAAAATACTGTGTACGTTATGCTCCATTATTCCCTGTTCGGCAATGGCCAAAAGCGGCAGTGTGAATTACAGTTGGGGCGCCGACGCACTGGCCACGATGCACGATTTCGTAGTTACCAATATGCTGTATGTCCTGTACATCTGCTACGCTATCGCCTCGCTCTGTGTCATCGTATCCGCGCTCCAGATTTACATCAAGTGGAATGCCGGTGATCAGGACATTCTCAAGTCCATTATGACGCTCTTCGGGGCGTGTCTTTTCATTATCGGGGCTTCTATCGTTTTCCCGGCCTTTTTCGGCTACCGCATATAAGCGTCAGAACGATTCCCTGCCGCCGATAAGCCAATTCGGAACAACCATAATATTCACTTAAAATACAATCAAGCATGTTTCAGAAGACAAAAAAACTGATTAGAAAGATGATTTCTGCGAAAAAACCGCAGACGCTGATGCTGATGCTGCTGTGCGGAGTGACAACCGTCATGGCGCAGAACTCCGCCGGTGATTATTCAGCCGGTACAACCGCTTTGGCTACCGTAACGGAGGAGATTGCCAAGTATGTCCCCATTATGGTCAAATTGTGTTACGCCATCGCGGGGGTCGTTGCCATCGTGGGCGCCATCTCGGTATATATCGCGATGAACAACGAGGAGCAGGACGTCAAGAAGAAAATTATGATGGTGGTCGGAGCCTGTATTTTCTTAATCGCTGCCGCTCAAGCCCTTCCGATGTTCTTCGGTATTGGCGGATAAAGGTCTTGCACGATGAAAGGTAAGGACGAACGCTATCTCGACTACCCGCTTTTCAAAGGTCTGCAACGACCTCTGGAACTGATGGGACTGCAAGGCAGATATATCTATTGGGCGGCGGGTGCTGCCGGCGGTGCTATCGTCGGTTTTATCATCGCCTACTGTCTGATCGGGTTCGTGGCAGGACTGGTTACGCTGGTCGCTGCCTTATCGACGGGTATTGCGCTCATCATGCTCAAACAGCGTAAGGGTCTGCATACCAAAAAGAACAGACATGGTGTGTATATCTATGCCTATTCGAAGAAGTTATGACCTACGAAAGAAAAACCATCACGAACAACGTGTGGTCTTATTGATGTTGAACGCGGGCAGGTCCGCCTGAAGTTCAGGCGGGCTTGCCTTTATTTATGGATTTTGAAATGACTCTGTACATTATTCTGATCTTCATAGCCGTATGTACCGGCATGGCCATATCGGTCTATGCTTTCGGAACCGGCGGCAAGCGTAAACGTATCTTTCAGGACATTTACTATTCCGTGGAAGATACGGACGGCATAGGCGTATTGTACACCAAAAGCGGCGAGTATTCCGCCATCTTGAAAATGGAGAATCCGGTGCAGAAATACTCCGCGAATATCGACAGTTACTACGAGTTCACGCAGCTTTTCACGGCCCTTGCACAGACTTTGGGCGAAGGATATGCCATTCACAAACAAGACATTTTCGTCAAGAAACAGTTCGAGAACGAGACGGGCGGCAAGCACGAGTTTCTCTCGTCGGCCTATTTCCGCTATTTCAAAGGGCGCAACTACACGGACAGCGCGTGCTACCTGACGATTACGCAGGAAGCCAAGAAAAGCCGGCTGTTTTCGTTCGACAGCAAGAAATGGCGTGATTTTCTCGTGAAAATCCGCAAAGTACACGACCAACTGCACGATGCCGGCGTACAGGCGAGGTTTCTGAACAAGAGCGAAGCAAGCGAGTATGTGGACAGATATTTCGCCATGAATTTCAAAGACAAGGTAGTCTCCATGAGTAACTTCAAGGTGGACGACGAAACCGTCTCGATGGGCGACAAACGTTGCAAGGTGTACAGCCTTGTCGATGTGGATTGCGCAGCTCTGCCTTCTCTTATCCGGCCCTACACGAATATCGAGGTGAACAATACCGATATGCCCGTGGACTTGCTGGCCGCCATCGACAGCATACCGGGTGCGGAGGCAGTCGTCTATAACCAGATTGTCTTTCTACCCAACCAGAAACGAGAACTGGCGCTGCTCGACAAAAAGAAGAACCGCCATGCCAGTATTCCGAATCCTTCCAACCAAATGGCCGTAGAGGACATCAAGCGGGTGCAGGAAGTGATTGCACGAGAGAGCAAGCAACTGGTGTACACCCATTTCAACCTTGTGGTGGGGATAGCAGCGAACACCGATATACAAAAATGTACCAACCATTTGGAAAACAGTTTTTCCCGCATGGGTATCCACATCTCCAAAAGGGCATACAACCAGTTGGAACTGTTCGTGAGTTCGTTTCCGGGCAACTGTTACAGCATGAACGAGGAATACGACCGCTTTCTGACGCTTAGCGACGCGGCGATGTGCCTAATGTACAAGGAGCGTATTCTGCACAGTGAGGAGACACCGTTGAAAATCTACTACACGGATCGCCAAGGTGTACCTGTGGCCATCGACATCACGGGAAAAGAGGGAAAGAACAAACTGACAGATAATTCGAACTTTTTCTGTTTAGGGCCTTCGGGGTCGGGGAAATCTTTCCACATGGAGTTTCGGAGGGCAAAACGGCGACAAATGGCTGCAAAAATCGGCGTTATAATACCTTGATTTTCAGCTAATAGATTTTAACAAACGAGATTTTCGCCTGTTGGCGATTCGTCCTTTTCGGAGTATTTTTGTACCGCGATTGTACCACGCGAGAGGGGTCACACGGCACGACTTCCTTTCAGCAACGTGCAACAGCTTTCAAGAGCGTGCAACAAATTTCTTCGATAATGGACCGTCAAATTAAACACAATTTAACAGGTCAGCCCGGATATGACCGGGGCATGACCGACAAGCCTTTCCTCACCATCGGGGAAGTGGCGGACATCCTGCAAGTGAGCAGCCGGACAGTGTATAACCTCATTTACAAAGGAACTCTCCGGGCTTGCAGACTGACATACCACATCACAATCATCACCAGGGAGGATTTCTTTCTGATGATTAGAGAGACAACCTACTGCAAGCGGAGTGCTTCAATCTTCGCCAAGCAGGGTAAAAAGACAAAGAAGAAGATGAACGAAGATACACCGAACACTGAAAAAGACCTTTCCCAAAAGGAGGGAAAGAAGAAAGCGAAGGGCAGCCCGAAACGGCAGCTCATTCCGGCGGCTAACTACAAGCAGTCCGTGCGCGACACGTTCACGGAAAAAGAGAGTGCCGGAGGCGACCTTTATACGATGGCTGAGATATGCCGGAAATTCAATTATACCTACGGGCGATTTTACAATCTCCGTATGCGCTACTCGATACCCTGTGTCAAAGCCAATGCCACAAAGTGCTTCCCGAAAGCGGAGGTTGACAAGGCTATGGCTCAGGAAGCGGAACGGCTGGGAAGCAACCTATCGGAGCACTGGTATTCCTGTTTCGACATCATGCGCCTGTTCGGGCTGGGAAAAACCCAAGTCCGCAGGTTCGCGCTCACCCACGGGGTAAGGACGAAACGCATCCACGGCAACCGCCTCTACTACCTCAAAGCCGACTGGGACGAGGCACGGAAGGTGTCGGAGCGAAAGAGCGCAAGCACCAAAGCCAAGAGAGAGCCGGACAATGAATCAGACAACAATTAAAAATCACAACCGATATGACAAACATCTGCACGAAAGTGACGGTCAGGAAACGACCCATCAAGAACGGACAGGTATCACTTTACCTTGACTATTACCCGGCAGTGCGGCATCCCAAGACTGGCAAGCCGACAAGACGGGAGTATCTCGGCATATACATCTATGCCGACCCTAAAGACAAATTCGAGACAGAGTTCAACAAGACCATGCTCCGCAATGCCGAGCTTATCAAGTGTCGCAGAACCGAAGCCATCATCAACGAGGAGTACGGCTTCCTCGACCGCAACCGTGGCAAGGAGAGCTTCCTTGAATACTTCCGCTCAAAGATGGCTGACGACGACAATTTCAGGAACTGGAACACCGCCTACAAGCATTTTGAAAAGTATTGCTGCGGAAGCTGCACCTTCGATGATTTGACACTGGAATACTGCCAGGGATTCCTTACCTACCTGCTGTCGCTCACCACTCAGACAAAGGGCAAGATGATGGCTTCGACCGCCAACAACAACCTTAACAAGCTGAAATGCGTTCTCCGCATCGCCTACGAGGAAAGACGCATCAAGGAGAATATCGCCCCACGGCTGAAACACGCGAAGGAGGACAGCACAAGGCGCGAGTTCCTGACGCTTGAAGAGGTGAGGATGCTTGCCGAGACCCCTTGCGAGAAGCCTGTCATAAGGAGTGCCGCGCTGTTCTCCTGCCTTACGGGGCTGCGCATCAGCGACATCATCCGTCTGCAATGGGAGAACATCATAAGAGGAGCTGACGGCGGCTGGTGCATGCACATCGTCACCAAGAAGACACGGACGGAAGCAGTGCTGCCGCTGTCGGATGAAGCACTCGCGCTGTGCGGTGAGCGCGGCGAGGGTCAGGTGTTCAAGGGGCTGACAAAGACAATCCTTCCCCTCTATCTCAAAGACTGGATAAAGTCTGCCGGGATAAGGAAGCACATCACGTTCCACTGCTTTAGGCATTACAGTTATTCTTAATAATTGAAAATGAACAAATTGCAAGGTTCTAATTTTAAATAGGTAACGATTTAGAAACGAGCCAAGTTCTGTATTCTATCTTGTTTTGCATTATCTCAAAAAACGCATATTCTATGCGACAAAGATAAGATATTAAATCAATATACAAAGCATACCTATAAAATAAATACAATAAACATATTGAGCTTCATTAAAGTTTTATACCTTTGTGAAAGCCAGTAAAACAATGACAATATGATAATGAAGAAGATAGTTCTGAACATCAGACTTATCTATACTGAGTATTATATTTCAATTGTAACTGTTGAATAGTAATATTATACTATTTGAAAAAGAATTTAGAATTTTTCTCAACTATAAAAAGATAATCTTCATGAATCAACAGAAACTCTTATTTAGAATATCACAATTACTTTCTCGGTTTACAGAACAAGTCAAGATATTAAATTCAAATGGAGAATTCAGTATAAATATTCATGCTGAAAATATCCTAATTAATATCCTAAATATCATATATGACTGCAATTTAAAAAATATCAATTATGAAGAAGGAAAGACTTATCCAAGTATTGATCTTAGAGATTATGATAAAAGGCTAGCTATACAGGTAACGTCTACCTCTAATTTAGATAAAATCAAGAATACATTATCAGGTTTTATCTCAAATAATTTATATAAAAAGTTTGATACTCTATACGTATATATAATAACAGAGAAACAGAAAAAATATAAACAGAACTCTATAGATGAAATAATCGAAAATAAGATTAGATTTACTACAGAATGTATTATCGATAAAACAGATTTATACAAAATATTAAATGCTCAAAATGATATTCAAAAGATAACAAATGTATGTAAATTGCTAGAAACACAATTTGCAGATAATAAAAAAGAGTTTGATAAATGGGATTTATATTGTAAAGGTTTATATGAATATGATCAATACATCACAAATCTTTACTCTTATATTGATATTAAGGGTTTTTCTCCTCGAGTAAATAATACTTTAGTTCGGTTAAATATAGATAAGATATATGTTCCTTTAAAATTTAAATTTGATTTTTCAAATAATGCAGAAGAGATATTGCCTAAAGAGAAGCGAATTTCATATGATATTATTACAGCACTAACTAATTTTGAAAAGATTGTTATCTTAGGTGATCCTGGATCAGGAAAATCCACTACTTTGAAATATTTAGCATATACTATATGTGCACATAGAACAGATAGCTATCAATTACAAGCATATATTCCAATATATATAAAGGCAACAGAATATGCGAAATATCTTTCAGACAAAGGACGAAGTTTGTCTGAATTTATTATTGATATTAATACTAAATATGGATTATTATTTTCAGAAAGTTTAGAAAACAATAAATTGATTGTGCTAATAGACGGATTAGATGAAATTAATATAACAAATCAAAGACATAATATTGTAGAAAGAATAAATTCTTTTATTGCCCAATATCCAGAAATAAAAATTATCGTATCCTCTAGAATCGTTGGTTATAAAGAAACTCGATTAAGTAGTTACTTTTTTCATTTTGAGGTTGATAAGTTTTCTGATAAACAGATATACTTGTTTTTAAATAACTGGTATTCATCAATCTCATCATATTCAAACAAAAGTCTTGAAATTGTCTCTGGGGAAGCGAAAAAATTATATCTTTCTATAAAACAAAACGAATCAGTCTATAGGCTTGCATGCAATCCTTTGTTGATAACAATTATCGCATTAATATATTATCAAGGAAATAAATTACCAGAAAAACGGGTATCTCTTTATGAAATAGCAACATCGACACTTTTGGATAATTGGGTAAAGCTTAGGGCAAACGAGAAAAACAATATAGATAAAGAAATACTTATTGAACTATTAGCTATAGTAGCCTTTCATATTCATGAACACTATTCATCCGGTTTAATTCCAGAAAAAGAATTAAGAGATATATTAACTTGTGAATATTCAAAGATATATCCGTATATACCCCAAAAAGAATTAAAGCATGATATAAATGATATAATCTCTTTTTTAAGGGAAGATGCAGGTTTTTTATTTGAGAAAGGACTAGCCGAAAATGGAGAAGCCTTATTTGGTTTTGTACACCTTACTTTTCAAGAATATTTTGCAGCTATAGAGTTTAATACAAGATGGAAAGAAGGAAGTATAAACAATAATTTAAGCGACTATATTTACAATTCTAATTGGACTGAAATCATTAAATTAACAGCGTCACTATTTAAAATAAATGAACCAAGCAGGTTGGGACGAAATCATGCAACAAAGTTTATAACTGACATTTTAAATACAAGTGATGTAATTCCTGAAATCAATCGCCGTTTAAATATTGTATGTCAAATATTAAATGAAGACGTCGAGGTGGACTTTGAGATTCTTAAAAAGATCATTGATGAAATTTTAGATTGTTTATCATTTGATGATAAAAACGAAAATGACCATCCAGCATTTATATATAATTATTGCGTAAATTTACTTCTTCAAGCCACTATTTATCAGGAATATTTACTTGAAAGAATATATGAAATATTGCAATCTCAGCCACATTCTACACTTTCCAAGAGGCTTGTTTATATCCTTATGAGTGCTTCTGATATTTCTGCTGTGCATACAAAATTGTTATTTATATTAGCATCAAATCAAGAAGAGCTAAAAGCTTACATGTTTAACTATAGTACGGTTTTCCCTGTTGCCAATATTGTTAAAACAGAATTGTTCCGTTCTGAAATAATTAACTACATAAACTCTCCAAAATATTCACAAACACATATAAATAATTTACCAATACAATACGTTTGCTGTTTTAAGGAAAATTTAGATGATTGGCTATTATCTATAAGCTTAATTAATGATCCTGAAATAAAAAAAGACCTTATAGATTTCTATGTATTTTCATGGGGTATGGGAGATGTAGATAATATTAAAACATATTATAAAGCAATTAAAGCAAATTATCCTAGCTTTGATTTGACTCAAATTGAAAACCATATAGCTAAACTTGAAAATTATAAGTCTTTAAAGATAGAAGATTATCCAATACTAACTTTTAATGATATAAATATTTATAAAAGGCAAGAAAATGATTTGTCATATGCTATAATACACAATGATGAAGTTGTCATTATTGATTATCCGTTTAATTACGAAAACTTAGAACCATTCTTTGGGACGTCTACAGCTTCCGTTATTGAATTTTGCGATATGATTATATCAGCAAATAAAACAAAATCGAAAGAAATTATAATCCATAATGATAATGAATTATCTCTATTAATGAGATATTATGATACAATTCATTGGTCTACATGTATTAATCAAAATAAAGCTGTAATATATGCATTATCACATCTTTTTAAAGATGGTTCAATAAACGAAAACATTCTGCATTGGATAAAAACAAATTTTAATAAAAATGGATATTCCGTTAAAACAGAAATATCTTTTAATTTAACTTCTTATGAAGAATCCATAAAATCTTCTTCATTAAATATTTTCGATAAGCTATTTTTATTAAAACTTATTAATCCAAAATTCAAGGATAAAGAAATGTTATCTTTAGCGATTAAAGAGTACAATAAGATAGAATCTTCAAAAACGAAAAATGAATGTAGGACAATTTTATATAGAATAATTTGAGATATCATTTACAATTACATTATCTTTAAGAATCCACTCAAAAAAGCACTGGGAAACATGAATTTCTTTTCTCCTAATGCAAATCTGACATAGATAAACTTCTCATTCTTATTGATTTTTACAACCGTTCCTTTGCCAAACTTCTTATGAACTACAGTACTGTCAACCGCTAATTTCTCAAGTTGTTTCTTGAGATCACTATCCTCTTTCGTTGATTGCACAGATGGTGACTTCGTAGTAATGGGCTCATTTACAGGGTGAGATTGTACAATTGGTATAGAATTAGGTTGTAAGGTCTTTGTTGTTCCTTGTTCAGTTTGTTTTTTATTGATTGTTTCAGTACCTTTTGAATAGGAATCAGAATCTACCTTTATCATTGAGGATTGCTGATTGTAGAAGAGTTTTTCATACTGCTCCTTGCGGATGGTAGTATCCCAGCCACCTACTTCGTCTGCTATATGCCTATTGATACCAGTATATGTCAGACTCGCATCTTCATAGCGTTTGAATTTGAAGATAGCGTCGTTCATCAGCGGTGCATTAAATACACCGAGTGAACAGAGCATATTAAAGTCCTCAACACTTAAACCTGTAACTTTCTTGAACAGTCCTGGCTCCAACTGTGTAATGACATCCTTCAGGCATCTTTCACGGTAGTCAGTCAAATACATAAATATGGGAATACGAGTAGCAAACTTTATCAGTTTCTCTTGAATCTGTTTGCGTTTACTCTTCATTTCCTTTTCCTCATCAGAAATTTCCATTTTCTCCTTTGGGGTTGGATTGGGATTTTCTTTCTTTGCCTTTTTAACGGTTTCGGATTTATTGATGATGGCAGTAAGGTCATTGTTCAGGTTACGGAATCCTTCTATATTCATCAAGGCTTTCATGGCTTCAGGACTTGCAAGCAAACGTTTCAGTGTATCATTGTCTACATTTACAAGCAGGGCTGATTCCCACCGTTTTGCCAACAGCGTAGCCGAAGTTCCTGCCAAAGCGATATCCAAGATGTCTTGTGCATCAACTTCCTTCATACTGCTTCCATCATAAGCCAATACAGGAAGGAATTTTATGAATTCACCGACTTTCGCCTCTGGATTAGACTCGTTGATATCCAGCCTGCAACTGTAATCAGATATTTGTCGCAAGGCTCTGTCAAGGGCAAAGTCAAAGACATAACATTCATTTTTCATTATGATACGCTTTCCATCCTCATCCTTTACTTCCCATGGACTTTGAACTCTAAATGCTGCCTGAAAATATGTTTCCGGACTTTTCAGATTTCGCAGCATGAATATTCCAGTCCAAGGCTTCACGGTAACACCTGTTGTCAGTTTGCCACAAGTCAGTGTTATTGTTTTTGTCCTAAGAGGATCTCCCATATTCGCCAGAACCGGATACAAAGCATCCAGACCGATTCCGGCTGCAGTTCCAGCACATACTGTTACTTTGTAATCATGGTAAAATTTGTTTTGCCGTTGAGCAAGCAGATTTGCCATAGCAAAACAAGATGCGACATTAGGTAGAAACCAAATTGTGTGTGAAAGTACATTGAGTAATCGAGTATCACTGAATGGCATTGGAGGGCGTTTATCCTGTCCTAACTTCATATCATCTATACTAGCCGGGAGGTATGAACCACGAATAAGATTCAGCCATTTCTGTACCTCGTTCTCATATTTGAATCTGGCATTTACACCTTTGCCTTCTGCTGCGAAAAACACATTCAGGTCAAACTCATCAAACTCACCTTGCTTTGCTACTTCCTGTATTTCATCAGGCATACGGTAAGTAAGCATTACCATTCGTGGCAGGGCTATATACGGATTACCGTTACCTTTCCATTCCGTTTTAGCTCGCTGCTCATCAGAATAAGTCCAGTTAAAGATCTGCTCCTCTATAAATTCTCCGGTATTGATGGCTCTGAATGGTGTTCCTGAGAGAAACAGATAATATCGTGTTGAAATAGGAAGCCATGTTTCATTGATGGCATTGCTTGCTTCATCTTTCTGATATTTTTCCGCATCAAAATCTACCTCATTTTCTTCATCCTCCTTTTCAAACAATTCCTTCGCCCTCTCTTTCCAGGCTCCGAAGTGATATTCGTCAAATATTACCAAATCCCAATTTGTCGAATGGATAAACTCATTTTTGGTTTTTATTCCTCCACTTTCGTTTGTGCCAAGCAAATCCTGAAACGAACCAAAAACGACAATGGGCCTTGATTTATCCACACGATTAAACTCCTGGTCAATATTCAGATTATTGTTGCGTGCATCTTTATTGGATATGTACTGCCACCCTTCAAAATCAATATGAGATATAAGGTCTTCTCTCCAGGCCGATTCTACAGCAGGTTTGAATGTGAGGATTAAAATCCGTGACAAACCCATTTTCTTTGCCAGCTGATAACTGGCAAATGTTTTCCCGAAACGCATTTTTGCATTCCACAAGAACTTTGGTGTGCGACCAGGTTCTTCTTTGAGTGCCTGATCATAATATTTTTTAGTCTGTTCTACGGCACGAAACTGTTCAGGACGCATCGTGAAATTCTGTGTTCTGTTCTCAACATTGTCTGACCCTGTACGAAGGGATAATATAGCAGCTTCAACATCAGATACTGAACACTTGAACCACTCATCGGTTTTGTCAAGAGGATTCAGTCGATGACATCCTTTGCTTTCAAGAATCTTGTGTATGTCCTTATCTGTAAAACAAGATCCGTCATTAGCCATTGCTGACTTCACTAATACAATCTCATACTTGATTTTGCTTGTGTGAAGTTGTTCCTCTATACGCTCTTTGGCAGTACGTTCTGTATAACCGATTTTCAAATATCCTTTATGTGAATCTACTCCAGGCAATCTGTAGGCATATATTGTAGGAGTAACAGCAGGTCGTTGGGGAAAGAAGTTATGTTCCATAATTTACTCCATTGATGTAATCATTGATTCAATAAAATCAATTTCATTTTGGGTTAGATTGTATTTCTCGTAAAGTTCCTTATCAGTCCAAGATTTTGAGAAATCTTGAATAGGGACAAAAGAGTACGTACTTTGAGTCATATTTTTATTTTTTCTAGCACCTACAAGGCATCTGAAAAATTTTGTCTCTATATATGACTTCACATTCTTACACTCTTGTTCACTGCCAAATGGACCAATTCTTAAAAATGTTTCTGTGCAAGCAGTATTTTTACCTGCGATTTCAGACTTCCCTAATATTCTGGCTGGAACGGGATAACCTATTTGTCCTGCTGCTCCATCTGCTTTAGAGATAAATATTTTATACTTATCCAGTTCATCTTTGTTTCTTCCAATAAATGATTTATCAATATTCTTATATTGTCTTTTTCCACCTTCTACTCCAAAAACTTTGCATGTGTTGATAGCTTTTTTACTTTCGACAAATGGAGATCGGAAATAATACGGATTTCTTGGACTAACAAGTTGAGAAAAACTTTCTTCATTGAAAGATGCAACTTTTCGAATAATTGAGATTACTTCATTGTACCTGATAAATACATCTGCACCTTTTTCCAGAAGAGGGCGTTCTGATATGGCTGTAATTTGGTTTTGTGAATGGGAATAAACCTTACATAATCCTTTTTGATCTCGGTCCCATAAAAAGTAACACACGCCTCCTTCAATGGCAACGCCAGGAAAACAATCATTTGCATTTCCAAAATCATGTATTTCTCTGATATGCTCATCATGAAGCATTTCATCTCTAAATTCATCCAAACCTTTTCCCCCTGTAAACCATCTGGAAGGTATAATCATTGTTAGATAATGAGGCTTTAGTTTTTTTGCATTAATTATAAACTTATGATATATTGGCATAGCACTTGAACCTGTCCCGCCTCCATCACTCATTTGATAAGGGGGATTGCCTATAATCACGTCAAATTTCATATTGAATACTTTATTTACATCTAAGTTGTGGATAAATTGGTAAGCATGATTTTCAAGTTCAGCCCCACGATCATATTCATTTTGCGAAGCCCCGCAATAGGTACATTTGCCATCTTTCCAAGTATGTTTAATACGTTGGAAGATTATATTTCCTTGAGATTTTTCTTCAGGGAACTGATATACCGAAAACTCTCCACTCGGATATTTACTACAATAAACACTTCGACGGGAAAGTAAACTTGTGAGTTCTGTAATGGCAATGCCAAAGAGTTGCTTTGAAAATATATGTTCTATACGCTTTTCAAGGTCTGGAATTTGCTGTTCAAGCCCTTTTATCAGTCTCTTTGCGATTTCCCGTAAAAACACACCACTTTTGCAGCAAGGATCCAAGAATGTCGTATCGGGATTTTCAAACAACTCTTGTGGCAGCATATCAATAATCTTGTTAGCCAATTCCGGAGGAGTGAATACCTCATCACTGCTAAGATTTGCTATACACGATAGTACGTCCGGATTATAGACATTTTGAAACAAGCTATTCTCCATAATCCTGAACCTTTTTATAGTGAGTAATATATCTCCTTAAGAATATTCCGCCTTCCTGCTGTACACCAGATAAAGAAAAAAGATTACTTTCTTTACCAAGAAGACTTGACATTGTATAATCGGAACGCTGCATTTGGGTATTGCCTATAAGGGTCCATTCAGAGAACACTATAGGAACAGAGGTGTCATTACCTTCATTATCAACACACATTAAAGTCAGAGCATTGCCGTTTATGATATTACGACTGATAATAAATTTTGCAGCCTGACGAGTGTCATCCGAAGATTCTGTTTTGCAAAGGGCAGTATATTCTTCATCCCAGATGGAAAAAAGACGTTTACGACATGCCAAAACATTGTCGTCCATTATGTCTATTCCATATAGACTTCCTATTGCCACTATTGCTTGTCTCTCATAATCACGAGGACTCTTCTTATATTTTCTTCTTAATTCTGTGAGTTTACGTCTGAGTATGGCAGAAAGGAAATTCCCGTCACCACAAGCTGGTTCCAGAAATCGGGAATCCGGTCTCAAACACTCATTTTTTACAAGGTCCAACATTGCGTTTACTTCACGCTCTGCTGTGAATACTTCACCTCGTTGTGCAACTCTTTCTTTAGACTTTATCTGACTCATATTCCATCTTGCTGAGTCTCTCTATGTAAGAGGTAGTATGACTGATGGAATATTTTGGTAATCAGCTGTTATTTAAGTCTCAAAACTCGAATCTGATAAACAAGTCTATGTTTTTGAACATTGTAATGTGCTTTTATTGGCTCTTAAATAATAATAGTTGCTATATTTTACGTAATTTCGCAACATATTATGTCTCTCTTACATAGAATGGAGTAGTTTTACTAAACACTTTATATCCCCTACAGATCCCTTAATATCTGTGCGTTGGCTTTGTCCACTACGGAGTTGTCCAATGAGGCCAGATAAATTTGTGTGGTTGCCTCGGAATCATGTCCCATTCCTTCACTGATCACCGAAATCGGAATGTTCTTGCCTTTGGCTGCGCTTGCCCATGAATGACGGGCACAGTACATGCTCAGGGGAACGGATATATCGGCCAGTCTGGCTATTTCTTTCAGGTTCCGGTTTATTCCGGACATGACATTCCTGTAATGCTTGTGCGTATCCTTAAAAGGATATTTCAATACCGGCAAAAGATAAGGACTGAGGCTGTCTTCCGGGTATTTGCCGACAATTTCCTGCATACATTTTTCCCACCTGATAACCAGCTGCTGCCCGGTCTTTCGTCTGCGATACGATAAGAAACCGTTCTGAAGATCTTTCTTTTTCAGGTGAGCCATATCTATGAACGACATGCCACGGGTATAGAAACTGAACAGGAACATGTCCCTTGCAAATTCCAGATTAGGCTGTAAGGACAGATCCAGATTCTTCATACGTTTGATGGCTGATAAGGGAACGGCACGCTTGACGGTCTTGTCCACTCCCGTATAGACATGCCTGAAAGGATTGCGCTGTTCCATCAGTTCCTTTTCCAAGGCACGGTTATATACCGCCCGAAGGATACGCATGTAGAATGAACTGGTATTCCGTACGGCTCCTTTCCCATGAAGGTAGGCTTCATAAAGCTGCATCAAATCCGAATCAATTTCGGGCAGCAGAACATCCCTGTCCCCTCTGAACTGCATGAAACTTTTCAGAGTGCAGGAATAATTTTCGGCTGTGCGTATCTTGCCCATCTGTTTGAGACGGGCTATGATGCCTTGCATGAAGTTGAAAAGCGACTGTCCCTCTGTATTGCTTTGAAAAGAAGTGACAATATCATCTGCTGTATATGTCCCTTTTCGATTTTCCAGTTGGCGGATAATCATGTCCAACCGTTTCAGGTCCCATTCCATGCGTTCCTGCACGGAAAGGAGCAGATTGCTTCGTTCCGAACTACCGACAATGATACAGCTCTCAGCTTCATTCCATTCATCCGTAAATATCCGGTAATCCGTCTTTAGCTGACGGATTACACGGTTCTGGATAATCTGATAATAGACGGTACCTTCCTTTCCCTCTATGGTGGAAGGTCTGAATTTCACTTTCACACTGGCCATGGGCTTACTTTTTAGGTTTGTCCGTAATAGACTTGTCCTTGATGGATTTCGCCTTGCTGTCCAGTTCTCTTGCGGCCTGATCCTTCAGCCGTGCCTGCTCGGTCAGGGTGGCCTGTCTCCGTACCGCCTCCTCGTAGGCTTCCACGTCCTTACGCATCTGCCTGATCCGTTCGGTATCCCGGTTCGGTCCAAAGAGGTTTTCAAGGTCTACAAGCTGTTCGGGAGTAGTCTCTCCTTTCATCTTGACATAACGGTACTTCAGATCATTATCGGCCTGCTCGTTATTTGTTCTCGTCGAAAAATAGAGAGCCACGGACAGGGCCATGATTACCGCGAACATCACGGAAAAACTCCCAAGGATGTACGGGGATTCCAAGCTCAGGCTGAAATGATGGTTGATGTTGCTTGTCTTGACGGCATTCTTCCTGATTGTGTCATTGGTCTCACAAAACAGGTTTTCCACTTTCTCCTGGTTCTGCCGCTGTTCATTACGCATTTCCGACAAGACCTGTCCAAGTCTTTCCTGTGACGAATTTTTCCTGTCCATGGAAACCATATCGTTCTTGATGGCGGCAAGACCTTCGTACACGCGAGCCAACAATTTGCGAAATATCTCATGACCTTTCCGAACTTCATTCAGCACGGACTCATCTTGTTTATTATTAACTGTCGGGCTGTTGCCTTCCGGCAAGGGGACGGACAACTCGTTGATTTTGTTTTCGATTCTTTCCAGGCATCCGAAGATGCTCTCAATATATTCTTCCAATTTCATATTCCTGCAACTTTAATGTTAATGAATAATTTGAATGAAGAAAGGACAGGCTACAACCCGAATCCTTTCCTTTTTTGTCTCTTCTTCCTGCGTCTGCGCAAGAGTTCTTCCTGTGATAACGGCTCTTCTGGAACGGTACCGTTTGTCGGACTGAACAGTCCCGGTCCCGTACTTTCGAGAAGATGGCCTCCGTCCGGTATCCTTTGCTGCACCTTACGTTCGGATTCCTGTTGGGATTCAGAAGTCTTCCAACCCAGTCGGGCATTCAGTCTGGCAAAGCTGAACTCCCGGCTGATTTGTGAAGCCTTGAAGGTCTGCCCGTCCTTGGTGAACCGGATTCCCTGTATGTCTTCCGGCCTTTTTATCTCCCTGGTACGCTTTACAAATTCCAACCTGATGCCCCGGCGAAGCAGGTAATCGTTGAACTCTTTCCATGTTTTGGAATGCTTCAAAGCTGCCTTGACGGCATTGAAGATTTCGTATTTCACACGTTCCGAAGCATGGAGTTTCTCCACGTTAGTCTTGCCCTTGTCCTCGGCATATGTCAGCCCGTACCTGTCCTTAAGCAGTTTCGTGGCGATTTCATTGCGTTTGTAATCGCTCTGGGAAGAGATTACCTTGCCGTCATACCCGATGCGGTTGTAGACCAGGTGGCAGTGCGAATTGTCTGTGTTATGGTGTCTAACCAGGATGAACTGGGTGTTCCTTATGCCCATCAGCTCCATGTATTCCCGGGCTATTTTAGCCATAAATTCATCCGTCAGCAATGCCTTGTCCTCCGGCTTGAAGCTTAATGCGATATGCCCGACAGGCTGTTTTATCTTCGGATTAAGCTCACACTGGTAGTTGAAACTGTCCGTTATTTCCTGGATATTTTCCAGCAGTACGCCGTCGGAGTCGATGATTTCTGCGCTGTCCTTGCCCATCACGTAACGGATACAGCCGCCGAAGGATTTCCCTTTCTTGATCTTGCCAATCATGACGGCCTCCTTTCTCCGTGCCTGTACCGGACAATAATCTCCTTGAGTTTCTGAAGGAGTTCTGTCACCGTCCTTTGGGTACGGTGGAATCCGGCCTGATGGGACAGCCGGGTCAGCTGGTTCAGGTTGTTCGCCATACCCGTAAGACTGCGTATGAAGGCAGTTTCCTCGGCAGAGTGCCTGACCGTTATTGTCGTCTCAAAGGCTGATACGCGAAGAAATTCCGCCAGCGTGAGGTTGGCCTGTCTGCTACGTCGGCATAGCCGCTCATAGTCTATCTTGGAGAATTTCACTGTAACGGCTTTGCTGAGTTTGCACACTCCGCTTACTTTGGGGCGTCCCCTCGGTCTGTTTTTCTTTCTGTCATTCATATTTTCTTCTTTTGATTTTTGATTATTCTTTTTCTCACAATCTGCGACCACCGGGAGCGGATTGCCTCCACTCTTCGGGAGTGGAGCGAGGTTTTCGGGATGCCCGAAAGATAACCTCGCTAACTCCCAAAACTGAAGTTTTGTCCGTTACCCCCTCAGGTCGGCTACTGACTGTCTGAATACTGTAATGACTGGAGTCAGTAAGCAAGTCTGTCATTCCGGAAAATGTCACAACTTTCGCCACTGCTCGAAGTCTTCCGAATAGATTTCAAGGTGTTGCCGGGCGATGTTTTCAAGCAGTCCTGAAACGCTCATTTTACGTCCTCCCAACCTGCGGACAAATTCGTCCAGCCTGTCACGTATCTCACCGCTAACAAACACGGGCTTGCGGTCTTCGATTCTCGGGACCTGAAGAAAGGCTTTCCGGTATTCGTCCAGGGAAAGTTTTCTCTGCCTGCTGCTTATACGACGTTGAGATACGGGAACGGCTTCCTCTTTTACGGTTGACAGTTCCTGGTTCTCGGATGTGGTGTCGGTCAGTTCTACCGTCCCTTCTGACTTCTCTTTTCCTATATCATTCAAGGATGATTCCCTGGCAGTCTCAATGCTGCCATCTGACGGGAGTATGAGTGACATATCCGTACCTGTCATAGCCTCCCATTCTTCTTTGGTCAATTTCTTTTTTGTTACCATACATTTTGATTTTAATCGGTTTACTCACTGGTCTCGGTGCGCACCTTGACTCGTTGTCGTGAGCAAAGGAAATGTGTATAGTGAACAGAATCAAGCAAATGGAGATACCGTGGCAATTATGTTACCCTATGCACAATATAGATTGGGCGGTCGGTGCTGCCTGCCGTGATTTGCCGGAGTGATTTCTCCATACCGGATTACTCAAGCGGATTCCGTTTATAAAAAAGGCTCATTGGATGCAGTTGATATGTAACATGATGTCATTCCGGGCAACGCATCGTCACCGGTCTGAAAATCCATTGCAGTATGATTTCTACTGCTTTTATTTGCAGTGGAAACAGAAAAAACGGTCACATTTCCAGCCGAGAATAGGACGATGATACATGATGGAATATCGGCTGTAAAGGAACTGTTCTGTTCCGGAGTTTTGAATATATGTTTAACTGAAAATAAAGAAGACAATGGAAATCATCAGCTTTGAAAAAAGGACTTTCGAGGAAATTGCCGCCAAACTGGATCGCTTCGTGCAGCGGGTGGAAAGTCTGTGCTGTGAACACGGCGGAAAGGAAACAAGTGAATGGATGGACAACCACGAGGTCTGCCGCAGGTTGCGTATCAGCCCGAGAACCTTGCAGACCTTAAGGGATAACGGGACACTGGCCTTTACCAAAATCGGGAACCGGACTTATTACCGTCCTGACGATGTAGAGCGTGTGGTCGGGAATGTAGAGGAAAAGCGTAAGGAAGCCCGCTGGAAAGGCAAGACCATTTGAACGAGTTTCAAGAATAATGTATAACCCAATATAAAACGAGTATGAATAATGAAATCAGAGAAAAGGACCATGAGTGGGTAAAGGCGTTCCACTCGAATTTCGACAGGCTGCTGGCTCTGCTCGAAAGATTACTGGAGAAGCGACAACCGTCCGCCTATGGCGATGAACTGCTGACAGACAAGGAAGTGGCATACCTGCTGAAAGTGAGCAGGAGAACCTTGCAGGACTACCGCAACAACGGCATTCTGCCTTACACACAGGTAGGCGGCAAGATTCTCTACCGGGCTTCTGACATAGAAAAGACACTGATGAAAGGGTACAAAGAGGCGTACAGATACAAAAGAAGCTGACACTCCAAGCACACTCCACAAAGGACACGTAGAGATTTTGATTTTTCTGGAGGGAGCGCAGTTTGCCGCCTGCCCATTTTTGTTTGTGTTTCTAAAAATTAGCCTTACAAAATTATAAAAAACAGCATATAGAATTAGGCCCTATTTGAACCAATCTATATGCTGTTTTGTCTTTTTCTTCTGACTTTTCCGTCAGTCGCTTGTTTCCGCTGCCGTCGGCGTCTATTGTACAGACGTGAAAGGGAAAAGGTTTTCGGGCTGAATACGCTCTGAAAGAGGAAGATTCTGCCCGAAACGGCAAAGCTGCCTGACCTTTTCGCTTTCAATAGAGTCTGTACTAACTTCTATGGACGGCAGAGGGAACGGGCGACTGATTACAATAAAATAAACAGATAATTTACTGTATATAAACATATTAACAATAACCACGATGCATTTACTTCATCTTAACTATCTTATCGAATTGTTTCAGCCTAACCACTTTATTTGGATACCTCACTAAATAAACAAATGTTAAATTCAATAATCTACAATATAAATCTGCCTACATTTTTTATCACAACGTGAAATATTCACTATATTTGCGAATAATGAGGTTTATTACAAATAGCAATGAAGAAAATGAATTCTTTTTCTTGGATAAACGTGATTGGATATATAGCTTCTTTTCTAACAATTATCCAAGTTGTTATATATATTGTACTTTTACCAGGGGATTCGAATGGTGAGAACTTATGGCAATTGGTAATTTATCAATCTGCTATTGTTGCTTGCGTCATCTCATTATGTACTCTTCTTGCAAGGAGTCAATATAAAATTTATATTGCTAATAAACAGATTTATTTATTCCAAGATGAGAAAAGAAAAATAGAAAAAGAAATAGAATTAAAAAATAGAATTATCGAAACATTATCTACAAATAATCATAATATTACCCATGAAGTTCGGCAAATACAATACAAATTATATAAATATTTTATAAATGAGCTCCTCGTTTTTAATATCAAAGAGAATGATGAAGATGATGTTGATTTCATAGATATTTTTAAAAAAGACGAAACAGATAATTATGAATTAAAAGATTTCTTATCATTCTTCACAACAAATGTAAAAAACTCTTTTGATTGCTTAACTGGAAATATATGTTCTGTATATATAACAATATTTGATGATAAAAACAAACAATTAGTTCATACATATTATAGAGATCCTTTATCTTATACGGAACGAACAAATATAGATTTAAAGTATCCTGTTTATGATATAAATTTATTTACGCCATTTAAATATATAATGAACAAACATACCATTAATACTGTTTTTGCATGCGATGATTGTTCTAATTATAGTAATTTTTGTGATAGGAATGACAATTGGAACATATATTACAATTCATGTTTAACTATACCTATTAGATTACGCGTAAACAAGAAAAAAAATCGACATCACATAATAGGGTTTTTGACAATTGATAATAAAGAAGGAGGTTTAGACAATGAAATCGCCAAAGATGTCGCTCGATCATATGCAGATATACTCTATATGATTATTTGTATGTTTACTATTAATGATTCTTTAATTATAAACGAAAATGATAATGAGCAAAAATAAAGAGCATATATCAAGTAGAATTTCTATTAAAAGAGGTAATTCTATATTTGTGGGAACACGAAAATCAAAACCACAATTGACAAGACAGGCAATTATTAGTCAATTTACATCTATGGGGGTTCAAACTGTCTTGGAAAAAAGGGATGGTGAGGTTCTTAAAATTATTGTTCCTCAATCAAAAAAGGCACAGGGAAGAGGTACTGATATTTTATTTTCAGCTTTAGAATAATTCTTATCATATTAAGAAGTTTCTTTAATATAGTTATCTTGTGCTATTTTTGATTAACGATATTAAAGGAGTTAATATGTTTTTCTACGCTCCTATTTCAAATGAAAGATTATCTAAATTAAATAATCACTTGAGAAATTATAAATTAAACTAATTATACAAGAAGAGGCGTATTAAGCTCAAAAATTGAGTGATAATACGTCTCTTTTTCGTTTGAAGATAAGTAAATAAAAAATTACTTATCTATGATATTGAAATAATATCAAGTCTTGCTCTTTTCAAACTTTTTTATTTATTTTCTTTTCTTCATTAGTTTATCCATATCCTCCGAGATTTTGTCATCAGTAACTTTTGCGTATCCTTGTGTAGTTCTGATATTTGTATGTCCCATCATCTTTGATATGCTTTCCATAGGAACTCCAGCAGAAACCATCATGGTACCGAAAGTATGACGGCTTTGATGGTAAGACAAGTTATGCTTGAACTGAAGCGAAAATCCCAATTCATGTATCTCAAACCAAATCATACTCCGGATGGGTAACGGGAAAATGGGCTGACTATCATCTGTCATATTATACAAGGAAATTATCTGCTCCGCTACCGGGTGCAATGGTATAAATGACTCAACGCTTGTTTTCTTGCGGTATGTTCTGATATATTTCCGTCCTTCTGCAGTTGTACCTATATGATGAGGATAGAGATTGCGTACATCAACATAAGCCAAACCGCAAAAACATGAAAATATAAAGGTTCTTCTTGCCAGTTCTTGTAATGGATCAAGTTTAGGACTGCTCATTATCTCCTGAAGTTGTTTCTTGCTTATATACATGAGCTTTGCAGGTGCCTTCTTTTCATATTTTATATCATCCAAAGGATTATACCTCAAGATTCCGTTATCTACGGCTAAATAGACCAAACGTTTCAGCCAACAAAGACAATGATTCCGGTATGATGGCTTATGAGGGTAATTTGTTTTTAGATATAAAATATAATTGATCCCAAACTCTTCGGTTATATCTGTAAAAAGCATGTCCTCCTTACCCAGAGAACGGATGTATTCACCCAGATAGTAATGATACATTTTTGATTGCCGGTAACTGGAAGTTGAATCTATTTGAATGGAACGGATTTTTAGATTTTCCCGTTCCACTTCTCCTGCCTGTAATATATACTTCGGGATACCGACAGCCCCAGTCATGGCTGTTTTTAGCAGTTCCGCACTGATAACACCGTTTACTTTCAACAGTTTAGCATAAGTTTCATCTACGCGTTTCTTATATTCACCAAGTATTCCGTTCAGTCTGTTGTTTTTGACTTCCCCTTTCTTGCTGTTCCACTCTTCCGGCTGGCAATATAACCCGGTCGATAATACAACAGCCTTTCCATCTATTGTAATACGACACATGATTGATGTGGTACCGTCTGATTTGACTTTACTGCGGTTTATATAATACAATTGCTTATATGTACTTCTCATGATTCTTTCATTTTTGATTTATAATACCAGTTTCATATCACTCGTTGCCTCGATGAATTTGTCCATATCTTCGAAAAGTTTTTTAGGAGTTACCCTCGCATAAAGCTGGGTAGTTGTCAGATTGGTATGACCCAGCATTTTGCTGATTGTTTCAATAGGAACACCAGCCTCAAGGGTTATCAGACTTCCGAAGGTATGTCTTCCCATGTGATAGACCAGGTCACAGCTTATGCCGGCCAAATCACGCAAACCTTTCATGTGCCGTCGCATATTGGGATGGTGTATCATCGGGAAAAGCTCATCCCTTTCATCCGAACGATATTTTTCTATTAAAGCGATAGCCTCCGGCAGCAATTTGACGCGTGCCTGATAATCATTTTTCTTTCTCAGATACTTTAACCACAAATCGCCCTTATCATCCTTGTATATATTCTCTCGGGTAATTGAAACCGCATCCGCATATGGGACTCCTGTATAACAGGCGAAAAGGAATAAATCTCTGGCTATGTTATGAGTGACTCTTTCCGGTGGTATTACAACATCACGGATCTTCTCAAAATCTTCACGACTCAAAGCCCGTGGTGGTTTACGGTGCTCTTGGGGCAGTTTGAAATTCACAAAATAACGCTTTTCCGCATATCCTTCCTTAAATGCCATCCGGCAGATTTTCTTCAGGATGGCCAGATAATGTCTTGCCGTATCTACCGCAAGTCCTTTGTCCTTCAGAATATAATCCTGAAACTCCCAAGGGATGTGTTCATTCAACTGACCAAAAGCGACATCACTTGTCTTGAATCGTTTTTGAATATATTCACCAAGATACCTACGGGTGTAAATGTATGTTGACATGGAGCTTTTTGCCACATCTATACCAATTCTAGAGCGCATATCCTCTATATGCATATCAAGTCGTTTCAACAGAGTCATCTGGGTTTCTACACTTCCCTGTAAAAGCTCTTTTACGGCAGTCGCGTCAAAATCAATCTTACGTTCTACAAGTGAATCAAATGCAGAATTGACCGAAAGCAAGAGCCGGTCAATTTTTGCATTAACATCAACGGCTTCTTTACTCTTTCCATTCAGTCGGCTCTCTCTTGGATTCCATAACTCAGGAGTACATGACAGCTTACAACTGAATTGCGCCATCGTGTTGTTTACCGTTATTCGCCCCATTATCGGAGCCTTTCCGAATTTGTCAAGACCGCTCTTTTTCAGGTAGAGCAGCACCTTGAATTTTTCTACTTTCATACGCTTATTTTTTAATGGCAAAATTACCTATTTTATAAGCGTTCTTTGATATGCAAAATGCTGACATACAGTGAATAATAGCCTCTGTGACAGTTTCTTTGTTGTTCAGTCTGTTACCTATTCAGTTCAGGTAACTGGGCAGCTAACATTCTGGTAACTGAACACCTGCAATATTCTGTCCATTTTTGCTTTCCCTTATCTCAGCAAAAAACGGAACTACTGCTCATATTCAACTGATTACGTTTTCCTTTCTCATCCCTTCATCTACTTGCTTCCTGTATTCTGTTCCACTGCTTCAGGCACACCTACGCGACCCTGCAACTCGCCGCCGGGACTGACCTCTATACCATTTCAAAGATGCTTACGCACAGCAACGTGGGAACGACACAGGTTTATGTCGATGTCGTGAGCGACCTGAAGCGCAAGGCATCCGAACAGATTACACTCAAACAGCAATAAACACACAACAGTATATGAACAACATAACATTTGAACAACTGCCGCAGGCGGTCTCCATGCTGATCGAAAAGGTGGGGCTGCTCACCGACAAGGTGGAGAAAGTGCTCGGCATGACACCTCAGCAGCATGGCGAGTGTCGCACCCTTCTCACCCTTAATGAAGTCGCGGCACTTCTCGGCAAATCGGCTTCCACCATCTATGCCATGACCTCCGACAAGCGCATCCCGTATCACAAAAGGGGCAACAAACTCTACTTCTTCGAGGATGAAGTCATCGCTTGGATCAAACAAGGAGGCACATCGGGAGTAGCCAACGAGAGTGATATTGAAAGACGGCTTGAAGAACTGCGCAACGGCAAGAAACGCAAGCCGGGAGCGTTGACGGACGGCAACAGCCGGATGTCCGCAGTAGCACCATAATGTCACAGACCATGAGCAACGAGATACAGAACATACACTATTGCACCATCCTTTCTGCCGGACAGTGGGATTTTCTTTTGGAAGGCAGGTTTTCCCCTCTCAGGCAAAAGTGCCTCTTCCGTCTGATGAATGGTGCTGTGCGGACAAGAACCGCCTATAAAATCAAGGGCATTGATATTGTGCTGGAGGTGGGACAGGTGGCGGCTTCCGATGTGGAGCTTGCGGAGTTTTTGGACTGCAACCGTAAGACGGTCGGCAAGCTAATCGCCAGATTCAACCGCCTCGGTATGCTGACCACCCGAACCAACAACCGCACTTCCGTTCATTCCCTGCATTTTCTCACTGGCTGGTATGTCGGAGGTGTCCTTATCACCAATCCCCATTATGTCAGACCTTCGGCTACCGCCAAAGGACAGACAGGCGATGTGCGGACACCTGTTTCCGACAGTCTGCCATCAGGGGATGAACTGGAAGCCGCAGCCGTTGACTGCCACACAAGAGGGAAGGAAACGGACAGCCAGGCGACAGGCGCGGCATCCCTTTATTCTTCTTATTCTTCCCTTCTTTTGTCAGCCAGTTCCAATCCGTCAGCCGATGTGCATGACGGCGACAGCCATAATCCGCCGTCCGATATGTTCATGGCGGACACAGCCGCAAATCGGTATATCATAGACAGTGGCGACATGGCATCCGGCGGAAACGGCGCAGGGAGCTACAGCGAGGCGCAGGACGGCACGGATGGCGGCGAGGTTACTCCGGCATAGGCTCGGCAGGTCGGGAAGCATAGGGAGCGTTTTTGAGCGGTACTCCGTTGTCGTGGGGTGACTGACTGGGCTTGTCCAGATATAGCCCACTATAACTACACGCTTCGCTTCCGTAGTTGTGGGCTCTCCCGAGGG
>OGZM01000847.1_pt1 | contig 32481 bp, 29 predicted proteins | sample 1576821 | NCBI WGS metagenome assembly OGZM01 (sample SAMEA3541491, study PRJEB24748) | human gut metagenome | biome: human gut; feature: human-associated habitat; material: faeces | place: China | collected 2012
ATGTTAAAAATTATAAGTTTTGTAAACGTAAATTAGAATGATAAATTATAGTTTAAATAAAAAAAGATATTAATTTTAATTCTTTACATTTCTTTTACTTTAAATAAATATAGATTTTAACTTAAATTTATATTATAGAAACAAGAGGTGAAAGATTATGAAAAAAATTATTTTTTTAAGTTTAATAGCAAGTTCAATGCTTTATGCAGATGTAGTAGGAATAAAACAATATATCGTTGATGCAGGAAATTATAAGATCAACTATGAGGGAAAAGAGAGAGAGTTTCTTACAGGAATAAATCCAGGATATGGTTCAGCTTTAACTTTTAAAGGTGAAGATAAAGATGGAAATCTTGAATTTTATGCTGTAACAGATAGAGGACCTAATGCAGATACTCCTAAATATATTGAAGATGGAAAAGAGTTTCCAGGGAAATTTTTCCCAGTTCCTGACTTTACTCCAAGTATAGGAGTTATAAAAGTAAAAAAAGATGGGGCTAAGATAGTAGAGAGTATCCCTTTAAAAAATTATAGAAATGAGAAAATCTCTGGAAGAGTTATTCCAGAAGGTATTGTAGGTTCGACAGGAGAAAAGGCTCTGAATTTTGATATGAGTAGATTGAGCAATGATTTTGATGGACTTGATACAGAGGGAATAGCAGTTGATAAAAATGGTAACTTTTGGTTATGTGATGAGTATGGACCTTTTATAGCAAAGGCAACTAAAGATGGAAGAATAGTTGAAAAATATGGTCCTAAAGAGGGATTACCAGAAATATTAAAATATAGAGTTCCAAATAGAGGATTTGAAGGGTTGACAATAGATGAAAATGGAGATGTATATGCAACAGTACAAAGTCCATTAGACATAGAGGGAAAAACAAAGAAAAGTGCAGAGTACACAAGAATAGTTAGGTTTAATCCTGAAACAAAGGTAACAACAATGTATGCTTATCCAGTAGATAAAAATTATAAGCATTTTGGAAATGCAAAAATAGGGGATATTTGCTCAATAGGAAATGGTAAATTTTTAATAATAGAGCAAGGAAAACAAAATGGAGAGATGCAAAATTTAATCTATATGATAGATATAAATGGTGCTGATGAGATAGAAAATAATGGAGATCTTGAATATGGTAGATTAAAAGATTTAAAACCAGTGAAAAAAGAGCTTTTAATTGATTTGAGAAAATATGGTTGGAATATAGAAAAGGCAGAGGGACTTACTCTTCTTCCAGATGGAAAAACAATAGTAGTTGTAAATGATAATGACTTTGGAATTCAAATAAAAATTGAGGATTTAGAGAATAAAGATTCGAGTGTAGAAGATTATAGTTATGATAAAGATAAGAAAGAGTTTTTCTATAAAGGAAAAGAGGCTAAAAAAGTTAAAATAGGAATGGAAAAAAATAGTGAATTAGAGAGAGAAAGTCAAATATGGTTCTTTAAATTAGACAGCAAATTAAAATAATAAAAAAATATTAAAAAAATTAGCACTCATCTATTGACATTGCTAATAAAAGGTGTATAATAGAATTATAAAGATGAAGGAAATATAAGATACATCAATACTCGAGAGAGCATAAAGATGCACATAATAAGGAGTGATGTTATATGTTACCAAGTATTTTTAAAAAAGGATTTATGGATGATTTCTTTAATGATGATTTCTTAATGGACTTTGGAGGAAAAAATAGAAATGTTATGATGAAATCAGATATTAAAGAATTGGAAAATAGTTATCTTCTAGAAGTTGAACTTCCAGGATTTGCCAAAGATGAGATAAAAGCTGAAGTAAATAATGGATATTTAATTATTGAAGCTACTCACAATGAAAACAAAGATGAAAAAGATAAAGAAGGAAAATATATTAGAAAAGAAAGATATTCTGGACATTGTACAAGAAGCTTCTATGTAGGAGAAAATCTAAAAGAGGAAGATATTAAAGGAAAATTTGAAAATGGTATCTTAAAATTAGAAGTTCCTAAAAAAGCTGCTGAAGAAAAAGTAGAAGAGAAAAAATATATCCAAATTGAAGGATAGTTAATAAAGTTTAAAAATTAGAGGTTGCAAGATTTTTCTTGCGACCTCTTTTTGTTTAAGAAAAATTTTTATAAAAATATTTGAAATATATGAGTAAATATGTCATAATACTCTATATGTAGTTGATAAAATAAAAATTAATACGATATATTGTGTAACGGAGGAAGAAAATGATAAAAGTATATGGAAAAGAAGGATGTAGCAAATGTGAGAATCTAAAGGGGATTTTAAATAATAAAGGTGTAGAGTATGAGTATATTCAAAATCTAAAAACATTGATGATGGTAGCAAGTAAAGCTAGAATAATGAGTGCTCCAGTAGTAGAAAAAGATGGTAATTTCTATACTATGGAAAAGTTTTTAGAGGTTTTATAAGATGGAGAGATCTGAGATAATAAAAATTTGTGAAGGATTGGAAATAGATCTGCAAAGTTTTGAAAATTATCTTGATTCTATCTATTCACAAGATATTTCAAGTGAAAAACTTCAAGATATTTTAATAAACTATGCTGTTTCTATGACAAGTTTTGAAGAGAGTGATTGGACATATTTAGCAGGAAAATTATTGATGAGAAAGACACAAAATGAAGTTTTAAAAAATCGTGGTTTTTCTTATGGAAATTTCTATGAAACTATAAAAAAGATGGTTGAGTTAGGAGTTTATGACAGTAGATTAAAAGAGTATGGAGAAGAGGAGATAAGGGAGTTAGAAAAGGAGATAGATATCTCAAGGGATATGATCTATGATTATGCAGGAGCAAATATGTTTGTAAATAGATATTTGCTAAAGTATGACGGAAAGATTTTTGAACTTCCTCAAGAGGTATTTATGTGCATAGCTATGCTTTTAGCTATAAATGAAGAGAATAGAGTTTTGGTGGCTAAAAGCTTTTATAATGCTCTTTCTCTGAAAAAGATCTCTTTAGCAACTCCAATATTAGCTAATTTGAGAGTACCTAATGGAAACTTATCATCATGCTTTATAACTGCTATGGATGATAATATAGAATCTATTTTCTATAATATAGATACTATTGCTAAGATAAGCAAAAATGGTGGTGGAGCAGGGTTAAATATCTCTAGAATAAGAGCTAAAAACTCAATGGTAAATGGTTATCACAATGCAAGTGGTGGGGTGATACCATGGATAAAAATAATCAATGATACAGCAGTAGCAGTAAATCAACAGGGTAGAAGAGCAGGAGCTGTTACAGTTGCTCTTGATTCTTGGCATTTGGATATAGAGAGTTTTTTAGAGCTTCAAACAGAAAATGGAGATCAGAGGGGAAAAGCTTATGATATCTATCCACAAGTAGTTGTGTCAGATCTTTTTATGGAGAGAGTAGAGAAAAATCTTGAATGGACTCTATTAGATCCCTATGAGATAAGAATGAAATATGGTGTAGAACTGTGTGAACTTTATGGAGAAGAGTTTGAGAAAAAATATTTAGAGATTGAAAAGGATAGAGATATAACTTTAAAAAAGGTTGTAAAGGCTAGAGAACTTTTTAAAGAGATAATGAAAACTCAAATAGAAACTGGAATGCCATATATTTTCTTTAAAGATAGAGCAAATCTGATGAATCACAATAGCCATGTTGGAATGATAGGGAATGGAAATCTTTGCATGGAAAGTTTTTCAAATTTCTCACCTAGTAGAGATTTTAAAGAGGATATAGATGAAAATAGTGGAGTTAGAAAGGTAAAGCTAGGAGAGGTTCACACTTGTAACCTAGTATCTTTAAATTTAGCAGAGATTGAAAGAGAAGAACTGGAAAAAAATGTCAGTATAGCTGTAAGAATCTTAGATAATACTATTGATCTAACTAAAACTCCAATAAAGGAATCTGATAAGCATAATAAAAATTATAGAGCCATTGGAGTTGGAACAATGGGGTTAGCTGATTATTTGGCTAGAGAGTATATGATCTATGAAGAGTCAATTTTAGAGATAGATGAGCTTTTTGAGGAGATAGCACTTTACTCTCTGAAATCTTCAGCACTATTGGCTAAAGAGAGAGGAAGTTATCCTATGTTTAAAGGTTCACAATGGGATAGAGGAGTATTTTTCCAAAAAGATGAGAAATGGTATTTAGAAAATTCTAAATTTTCTCAAAAGTGGAAAGAGGTCTTTGAACTTGTAAAAGAGTATGGTATTAGGAATGGAGAGCTTACAGCAGTAGCTCCAAACACTTCAACATCTCTTTTAATGGGATCAACAGCTTCAGTTAATCCAACTTTTTCAAGATTCTATATAGAAAAAAATCAAAAGGGGGCAGTTCCAAGAGTAGTAAAATATCTAAAAGACAGATCTTGGTTCTATCCTGAATTTAAAAATGTAGATCCTCAAACTTATGTAAAAATAATGGGAAGAATAGGAAAGTGGACAACTCAAGGGGTATCTATGGAGCTTATTTTTGATCTTAATAAAAATATAAGAGCAAAGGATATTTATGATACCCTTATGACAGCATGGAAAGAGGGTTGTAAATCAGTTTATTATATAAGAACTATTCAAAAAAGTACAAATATAATGAATGAAAAAGAGGAGTGTGAAAGTTGTAGTGGATAGAAAAAAACTTTTTAATCCCTTGGGAGATGACTCATTGATACAGAGAAAAATTATAAAAGGTGATACTACAAATCTATTTAATTTGAACAATGTAAAGTATCAATGGGGAAATCAATTATACAGGACTATGATGGGAAATTTCTGGATACCTGAGAAAATAGACCTAACACAAGATAAAAACGATTATAGCAACCTTACAGAGGCTGAGAAAGAGGCTTACGATGGTATTCTATCATTTTTAATTTTTTTAGATAGTATTCAAACAAATAATATCCCAAATATTTCAGACTATATTACAGCTCCAGAAGTAAATTTAGTGCTATCTATTCAAACTTTCCAAGAGGCTATACACTCTCAATCTTATCAATATATAATAGAGTCTATTTTACCAAAGGAGACAAGAAACTCTATCTATGATAAGTGGAGAGAAGATAAGGTACTTTTTGAGAGAAATAGTTATATAGCAGAGATATATCAAAAGTTTTTAGAAACTCCAAATGATGAGAATTTTGCTAGAGTAATAATAGCAGATTATCTATTAGAGGCTATCTATTTTTATAATGGATTTAATTTTTTCTATCTTCTAGCTAGTAGAAATAGAATGATGGGAACTTCAGATATTATAAGGCTTATCAATAGAGATGAGCTATCTCATGTAGTTTTATTTCAAAATATGTTGAGGGAGATAAGAAATGAAAATCCTAATTTCTTTGATGAAGAGATGATATATGAGATGTTTAAAAAGGCTGTGGAGCAAGAAATCAATTGGACAAATCATATAATAGGAGATAGAGTTTTAGGAGTTACAAAAGAGAGTACAGAGGCTTATACAAAATGGTTAGCTAATGAAAGATTGAGATCAATTGGATTAAAACCTCTATATGATGGATTTGATAGAAATCCATATAAACATCTGTCAAAATTTGCTGATACAGAGGGTGAGGGAAATGTAAAGGCAAATTTCTTTGAAGGAACAGTAACAAGTTATAATATGAGTTCATCAGTTGAAGGATGGGATGAATTCTAAAATTGACAGGTATAAATTAATGTGTTTGATCTGTACCCTGTCAAGTACTCAACTTAATTATCAACATTTTTTTCACACCCTCGAATTAATAAAAACGGATTTTGGACTGTAGATAAGATAAATTTGGTTTACAGTTTTTTTACATGATAGGTTGCAATATTTATTGTAGCCTTTTTTTTATTTTATAGAAGTAGGATATTTTATTTTTTTATCTGGGTTATTCTTACTTTATTCACGTACTTTTATTTTGTTGTTTAGTATAAGTTTGTAACTAATACAAATACAGACAAAAGTTTTGATAAAAAATATTTTTTGTTCATCTCTTATATAAATTTTAAATTTATATGTTTTTAGCTGTTTTATCAGTCCCCTATATCCCAATAACTTTATACCAATATTAGTATATCATACTAGAAAATTAAGAAATTCATCGCATCATTTATAGAAGAGGAAAGCTTTCTTACTCATCAAGTTAAATATTTGGTAAAAAAATACGATAAAAATATAAAAAAATTTATTTTTAATTTTTATATAAAATATTTTAAATATTTATTTAAAGATAAAATTTTTGGTTAAAAAATAAAAAAAATAATTGATGAATAAAAAATAATAATGTATAATGAAAAAAATAAAAAGTGATGTTTAATAAAAACAAATAATCTAAAAAAAGACATAAGGAGAAAAAAATGAATATAAAAGTACCTAAAAATGAATGGTTGGAAAATCCAGAAATATTCAGAGTGAATAGAATAGATGCTCATTCAGATCATATGTATTTTGAAACTTTACAAGAAGCTGAAGAACTAGATGAAATAAAATTAAAACAAAGTTTAAATGGTATGTGGAAATTTTCTTATGCAGAAAATCAAGATAAGAGGGAAAAAGATTTTTATAAAGAGGATTTTGACTGCTCAAAATTTTCAGAAATAGAAGTTCCAGGGCATATTCAAATTCAAGGATTTGACCAGATGCAATATATAAATGTAATGTACCCTTGGGATGGACGTGAAAATTTGAGACCACCTTATATTTCAAAAGAATATAATCCTGTGGGAAGCTATGTAAAATATTTTGAACTTGATGAAAAGTTAAAAAATAAGAAAGTTTTTCTTTCTTTTCAGGGAGTTGAAACAGCTTTTTATGTGTGGGTAAATGGAAAATTTGTTGGGTATAGTGAAGATTCATTCACTCCATCTGAATTTGAAGTAACAGAGTTTTTAAAAGACGGGCAGAATAAAGTTGCAGTAGAAGTATATAAAAGAAGTAGTGCTTCATGGCTTGAAGACCAAGACTTCTGGAGATTTTCAGGAATATTTAGAGAAGTGTTTTTATATGCTGTTCCAGAAATTCATGTGAAAGATATTTTTGTAAAAACAGACTTGGATAAAAAATATGAAAATGCAAAAATAGAAGCTCATATAAAACTTCTTGAAAATAAAAAAGGAACTATTTCAGTAAAAGTTGTAAATCCTCAAAATACAGAATTGTTTAAGACAAAAGAATATGAACTTAAAGAAAATTTTACCATAGATTTTGAAATAGAAAATGCAGAACTTTGGAGTGCAGAAAAACCAAATCTTTACACTTTATATTTTATATTAAAAGATGAAAACGGAAATATAAAAGAAGTTGTTCCTTTAAAAACAGGAATAAGAAAATTTGAACTTAAAGATGGTCTTATGAAATTGAACGGAAAAAGAATAATTTTTAAAGGTGTCGACCGTCATGAATTTAACTGTGAAAGAGGAAGAGCGGTAACAAAAGAAGATATGCTGTGGGATATAAAATTTATGAAACAGTATAATATAAATGCAGTGAGAACTTCTCATTATCCAAATGATTCACTATGGTATAAACTTTGTGATGAATATGGAATTTATCTTATAGATGAAGCAAATCTTGAAAGTCACGGTTCTTGGATGAAGATGGGATTATGTGAACCATCATGGAATATTCCAGGAAGTATTCCTGAATGGAAAGGGGCAGTTCTTGACAGGGCAGAGTCAATGTTTGAAAGAGATAAAAATCACCCTTCTATTTTAATGTGGTCTTGTGGTAATGAATCTTATGCTGGAGAAAATATTTTAAGCATGACAAAGTATTTCCATGAAAAAGATAAAACAAGAATAGTTCATTATGAAGGAAGTAATTGGAATAGAGAATATGAAAACTGCTCTGATATAGAAACAAGAATGTATGCAAAAGCAAGAGATATAGAAGAATATTTAAGAACTAATCCTGAAAAACCATATATAAGCTGTGAATATATGCACGCAATGGGAAATTCATGCGGTGGATTTATGAAATACACAGAGCTTGAAGACAGATATGAAAAATATCAAGGCGGTTTTATTTGGGATTATATTGATCAAGCTGTAAAAGTAAAAAGAGACGGGAAAGAAGTTCTTTATTATGGTGGAGATTTTATGGAAAGACCTACAGATTATAATTTCTGCGGGAATGGAATTGTATTTGCAGACAGGACAGTAACTCCTAAAGCTCAAGAAATAAAATATCTTTATCAGAATGTTGAAATAAAACTAACAGAGAGAGGATGTTTAATAAGAAACAAATCTCTTTTTGATAATTTATCAAATTATAAATTTATTTACAGTATCAAGGAAGAAGAAAATATGCTTCAGTTGGGACAATTTGAAATTGTGTGTGAACCGGGAGAGATAAAAGAAGTTGAAATTTCTTGGGAAAAATCAGAAAGAACATATACAAAAAATATTTCAATGGTACTGAAAAAAGATGAGCTATGGGCTTCTGCAGGATTTGAAATTGCTTATGGACAGGAGACTATTGAAAGAAAAGAAAAAATAGAAAAAGATGAAAATGAAATAAAAATTATAGAGGGAGATGGAAATATAGGTATTTATACCGGAAAAACAAAAGCTCTTTTCAGTAGAGATAGAGGACTTGTTTCACTTATTTTAGATGAAAAAGAACTTATAGCAGAAAGACCTCAGCCGGTATTCTGGAGAGCATCAACAGATAATGATAGAGGATATTTACACCCTTATGAATGTGCAATGTGGCTTGGAGCATCTGTTTTCCAAAAACTTCATCACGCTGAACTAAAAATAGATGAAAATAAAAAATGGGTAGAAGTATCATATGTTCACGAGCTTCCTGTTGTACCTAAAACAGAGGTAAATGTAATTTATAAAGTTGAAAACACAGGTGAAATAAAAGTAACATTAAAATATAATGGAAAAGACGGACTTCCGGAACTTCCGCTTTTTGGAATGAGATTCAAATTTAATAAAGAATATGATAAGTTTAAATATTTTGGAAGAGGAGCAGAAGAAAATTATATTGACCGTAATATAGGGGCAAGATTAGATGTTTATGAAAAAAATGTAAAAGATAATTTAACTCCTTATCTTACTCCGCAGGAATGTGGTGGAAGAACAGATGTAAGATGGGCAGAAATAAAATCATCTGAAAATGAAGGAATAAAATTCAAAAGAGATAGAGAAAATTTTGAATTAAGTGTACTTCCATACAGTTTCCTTGAATTAGAGCAGGCTGGACATCAATTTGAACTTCCAGAACAAAATTATACTTATGCTACAATAATAATGAAACAAATGGGAGTTGGAGGAGACGACAGCTGGGGAGCTCCGGTTTTAGAAGAATTTTGCATCCCTTCGAATGTAGATTATGAATATTCGTTTTATATAACAAAAGCAGGAGGGGAAGAATAATGGAACAGGTAGTTGAAAAAATATCATCTAAAGAAAGATATTCTTTTGCATTTGGTGCATTAGGTAAAGATTTGGTTTATGGAATAACAGCAACATTTGCAATGATTTATTTTACAGATGTTTTAGGAGTAAGTGCGAGTTTTATAGGTATTGTTTTCTTCGTGGCAAGATTTTGGGATGCTATAAATGATTTAATGTGCGGTGTGATTGTTGATAATACAAAAAACAAATTTGGAAAATTTAGGACATGGCTTGTTATAGGAACAGTTTCAAATGGAATAGTTCTTGCTCTCATGTTTACTGATTTTGGATTTACTGGAGCTGCTTTGTATACATATGTTGCAGTTTCTTATATCCTTTGGGGAATGACTTATACTCTTATGGATATTCCTTATTGGGCAATGATTCCAAATTTTTCAAAAGATAAAAAAGAACGTGAAAGAATATCTGTTCTTCCGAGAATATTTGCTTCTGTTGCAAATACTCTTATAATTGGAGGATTTGGAATTCAGATTATAGATTTTTTAGGAGGCGGGAATACAGGACTTGGATATTCAAGATTTGCTTATACAATTTCAATAGTTTTCCTTGTTACAATAGCAGTTACAGTTGCCAATGTAAAAACTCCGGATAAGGTTGCTTCACTTTCAACAGAACACAATCAAGAAAAATTAACTTTCAAAAAAATGAAAGATTTAATAAAGAAAAATGACCAGTTTTTAGTTACAATAGGAGTGAGCTTAACTTACAATGTTTCAATGTCTTTAATGTTTACCGTGGCCGTTTATTATTTCTTATATGCTTGTGGAAGTAAGGGAATGTTCGGAGTATTTATGTCATTTGCAAGTTTGGCAGAAGTTGCAGGATTATTCTTGTTTCCTAAAATGGCGGCTGTGACTACAAGAAAGAAAATATATTTTTATTCAGCACTTGTTCAGATAGTAGGTTTTGCAGTTTTATTGATAACAGGAATTTTATGTCCACAGAACAGTGTTATGACAGCACTTTCTGGAGCATTGATAAAATTCGGGGCGGGAGTTCTTCTTGGAATAATAACAGTTACTCTTGCAGATGTTGTTGATTATGGAGAATATAAATTAAAAAAACGTAGTGAGACAATAATATTTTCAGCCCAGACTCTTCTTACAAAATTTACGGGGGCATTGGGAGCTCTGCTTGTGGGGTTTGTTTTAGATTTAACAGGTTATGTTCCAAATGCTGTGCAGGGAGCAGAAACTATATTTGTTCTTCGTTTAATAATGTGTATAATTCCAATGATATTTATAGCTGTAAGCTATATGATTTATAAAAAGAAATATATTCTTACACAGGAATATATGGCTAAAATATATTGCCACCTAAGCTAAAATTAATATACCTAAAAAAGGACTGCCTAAAGGCAGTTCTTTTTTAGAATTTATTTAATTTTTTTATACTTTGTTTTTCTGTTATATATGGAAAAGTAAGAATTTGTACAGGACGAAATAATTTTGTCTTAGCTTGCTTTACTGTAAGTTCTACAGCTGTTTGGGCCATATATTCACTGTCTATACTTATGCTTGAAAGAGGTGGGGTTATAAAAGCTGAAAAAATAGTGTTATTATAACTTAAAACACTTATTTCTTCAGGAACTTTAATATTCTTTTCCTTAAGTGCATTCAAAATTCCTAAAGCAACACTTTCATTTACTGCTAAAAAAACAGTAGGAAGATTTTTTATATTTTTTTCTATAAAAAGTTTAGTATTCTCATAAGCACTTTCTGTTGAACGCTCACATTCAAGTAAAGAGCAATTTTCAGAAATATTTTTTTCCTTTATATACTCTAAAAAAGCAACTCTTTTTATTTCAAGCTCTAATTCTTTAAAAATATTTGGAGCAGTTTTAGGTCCTGCAAAGCAGATATTTTTATGACCACAACTAATTAAATAATCTACTCCTCTTTTTAGTCCAAGTTTAAGATCTACAATAACACTAGAATAATTACCATCGTGAGGTGCACAGTCAAGAAAGACAATATTTTTTGTAATTTTTTTCATATCATCAATTTCTTTTACAGAAAAATGACCTATTGTAATAATTCCATCAACTTTTTTATTTGGAAAAAAATTATACTTTTTGCTCTTTGTGTTATATTGGATTTTTACAGTTTCAATTTTCTTATTAAAACATTCTTGCTCTACAAATCCTTTTAAATATAAGTAATAAGGGTCTTGAATATGTTCTTGTATATTAGAAGGTTCAACAATTCCAAGACAACATCTATTATATAAAGAAGATTTAATTTTTTGTTTATTTTTCTTACTTTGAAGAGTTTTATATCCTGAAGTTTTCGCTACTGTTTTTATTATTTTTTTAGTTTCTTCACTTGCCCTCAAAGTTTTATCGTTATTTAAAACTCTTGAAATAGTGGCTATAGAATAACCTGTTATTTCTGAGAGGTTTTTTAAAGTCACCATTTTTACCTCCTAATTTACAAGAAAAATTACCTGAAAGGTAAAATCTACCTATTTTTTATAGTATAACAGAATTTTACAAGAAAAACAATCAGCAATAGATTTTATTAATTTATATTTCAATTTACATTTATGGAATAATCTCTTTTTCAATACAAACGATATCATATTTTTGAGCTATACCCTAAGACAACTAAAAAATATTAGAGAAAATTTGAATATAAGTAAAAGAATCTTGAAAAGATAATATTTTTATTAATTTTTTAAAATATATAATATAATTCAATCATTAACATACACATTTTTAGTGTGTATAATATAATTGAGGTGATATCATAGGTTCAAACTTTAATATTTCATGTGGCAGAAGAAGGTGGATACTGGATAGAATTTCAAGATTTACCAATGGCAAATACTCAAGGAGAAGATTTAGAAGATGCTCTGTTTATGGCAAAAGATTGTCTAGGAGTATATTTAAGCTGTTTGGAAGAGGAAAAGGAAGAAATACCTAAACCTACAATTCCATATACTGATACCACTGAATTAGAAAATGGAGATTTTATTCAATTAGTAGAGGTTTATATGGCTACTTATAGAGATGAGTATAAAAATGAAATGAAAAGAAAAAATGTAACAATTCCAAGATGGCTTAATGATATAGTAAAAGAGAAAAAAATAAACTGTTCAGCAGTTTTAACAACAGCCTTAAAAGAGAAAATTGGAATTCCTTATTAAAATTCTAGCTGCACTAAAAATCTTAAATGTTTAAGATATAGTGCAGTTTTTAATTTTAAACAAATTAACTTCATTGAAAAATAAGATAGTAGTATAAATAGAATGTGATAAATCTTTATAAAAATATTAACTTAAAAATTTCTGATAATAAATACTAAAATGATGATTACATTTTTTAGAGTTACAAGTAAATCTAGAATAAAATTCATAATCATGGTGTAAATATGTGGAAGCTCCACATACAGGGCATTTAGGATATTTAGAAGAAGGAATCTTCTTAGGTTTAGCAGGTGTAAATTGGTGTAAACAACTATGAGATTTACATTGATATTTTTGAAAGCCATCTTTATCTTTACCATAACGATAAAGATCTTTAGAAAAACATTTAGGAAAAATAATATTATTAATCATAGTTAGTAACTGCTCCTTTTCTTATTGTATTCTTCAAAAACGAGGGAGGAAAAATAATTCTGGACAAATTATTATACTACAAAGAATTAGGAGTGGTTCATATAAATTTAAGTTAACAGATACAAAATATGGGAAATGTAAAGGCAAATTTCTTTGAAGGAACAGTAACAAGTTATAATATGAGTTCATCAATTGAAGGATGGGATGAATTCTAAAATTGACAGGTATAAATTAATGTGTTAATATAGAGACATAAAAAAACAGAATATTTTAATGCGTCACCGGACGAACGAATTTTTTAAGTTCATTATTATCTCTTTAGGTCTTGTAGGGATAATAGTGGACTTTTTTTACAATTTCTTATAAGGGGGAAAAAATATGAGCGAAAAACATTTTTGTAGTTGTACAGATCATAAGTGTCCAATGAATCCAGTAAACCACGATAAAGGGTGTGATTTATGTGTTCAGAAATGTTTAAAATTAAATGAGATTCCATCTTGTTTCTTTAAAAAAATATCATTGGATAGACCAGAAAATGAGGATTACACATTTAGGGGATTTGCAGCTTTTGTAGAGAAATATTTAAAAGAGAAATAAAATAAAAAATGTACCTTAGTCTTAAAAAGTAAGATTTAAGGTACATTTTATTTTGAATATTATCTGTTTAAAGTTTTATAAAGATAAATAGTAAAAATAGTTTTAAAATCTGTTGTAATCTCTTCTATTTTATCTAAGTCAAACCATTTACCCTCTAAGTCTTCTCCAAGGTCTAATTTTAAGTTTTGCGGCTTTATAGAGTCATCTTTTAGTTGTATTATATACATGTATAAAGATTCGCTTGTATACCCTGGAGAAAGTATAAGAGGTTTTTTAGGAATATAAATGATATTATAGTCATTTTTTAAATATCCTGTTTCCTCTTCGATTTCTCTTTCAAGAGTGTATAGTGGATCCTCTCCATCTTCCATTATTCCAGCAGGAACTTCATACATCTCACCTTGGAATCCTGGGCGATATTGTTTTACTAAAAGAGCTTTATCTCCCTTAGCATTTAATACAAGAGCAGCAATAGCATTTGGTTTATCTAAGTATTCCAGTTGGATTCCTGTTGTAGGATGTTTTTCAATAGCGATCTTTAAAAAATGAAGATCCTCTAATTTCTCAAGTTTCATAATAAATCTCTCCTTTTCTATTCATTATCTTGATTAAGTTCATCAAGTCTTTTTCTCTCTTTTGTAATTGCATCATAAAGTTGTTTTTTTCTTTTTAAATATTTTATTCTCTCTTTATCTCTATGTTCTTTAATTGTGTTCATAATAGGAAGAAGGAAACCAGCCACAATACCAGCAGAGAAACCGTTATTATATAGATTTAATCCTCCATGTACTGTCCCTATACTTTGAACAACTGCTAGGTGTAACCAACCAGCCACAATACCCCAGAATGTTCCATATACTCCAGCAACAGGAGCTAGAGATGTACCAAATAGTCCAGATAGTGCTACTGTAAATGAATCGGTATAGCTTCCAAATTTTGCTAAATATACCCCTATTAAGATAGGAATTGTATTGATAAAATGCTTTCCATAAGCAGAGAAACCAACAATAGTTAATATTCCAGCTAGAAGAGGTCCGTTGAGAGTTTGTTTTAAAAACATTACAAATCCCATAGCAACAAATCCCATAATTCCCATATTAATAAAAGTTAATCCATATCCATATTTTTTTATATAATCAGCTTTTAACCCAGAGTCACATAAAAGTTTTTTATAGCCATTAAAAGAACTACCATTGATAAAAAATCCAACAATAATAAGTGTTAAAAAAGTTCCTGTACAAATAAGTTTTAAAGCTAAATCAAATTCATAAGAGATTATTCTTTGAGGTGTTATTTGGAACTTATATAATTTCAAAATAGAGGTTATTACAGCTCCTAAAATTCCACCAGTAAATCCAAGGTTATATAGGTTAAATCCCTCATGGAAACCAGCCATTTTACTAGCTAAAGGAGTGACAATAAAACCAATTATTATTCCTAGAACAATAGCATTCAAATAAGAAGTTTCAGTGGTGTCCACTCTAAAAGCTACCTCACTAACAAATGGAGCAAGGGCACTGGCAAAGGAGATAGTAATAAAAATCTCTTTAAACTCCACTCTTTCATAGAGACTATATAAAATTCCCCCTAAATAGAAAGGAATAATATTTAAAATATTTTTTCCAAAGAAGGAAAAACCAAAAACAGTGAAAAAAGATGCTATGGCTAATCCTGTAATCTCTATTTTCATTATTTTCATTAAGGTAAAGTTAAAACCAAAAATTAAAAAAGCATTTAAGAAAGTTGCTCCAATTCCACCTATTTCAAGGAAGTCAGTGATTAAAACAGCTTGAGAAGTTATTATTTTTAATAGTCCAGTAAAAACATTTTCTCTTTCATGAATAACATAACCTATAAAACATAATATAATAAAACTAATAAGTATAGTAGATACAAACTTTATTTTTTTCATTCTCTTTGCATTAAAGTTATCCATAAACCCTCCAATAAAGAAATATTAATTAAATATTATTATTTTTTTATATTAAAGTCAAACATATGTTATATATGATTATTTAGAAAAAAATCATATTTTTCCTATAATTAATAAACTATAATTTATCATTCTAATAAAAAGTAAAAATATTATTATCCCTAACATCAAGTTGACGCAATTTGGAGGTGAATATTAGAAGCCCTTAGCGAAATGCAGTTAAGAAAATGCAACGTGTTTGAGGCGTAGCCGAGTTTTGCATTTTCAACGGAATGAACAATAGGGATTCTTTATTCACTGACATGGAGACAACTTGATGTTAAAAAAAGAAATTTTAATAACGTAACTTGACTAATAATCGCTAATGCAAAGGCACTTTGTCAAAATCTAACAATATGCAAGAAAAAATGAACTTAGTTAGATATATTATAGTTTTAGAAAATGAAATAGTATATAATAAAAAAAGATTAGACTAAAGGAGTAAAAAATCATGGAATACTATGTTTATATAATAAGGTGCCAAGATAATTCTCTATATACAGGAATTACAACTGATGTAGAAAGAAGATATGAGGAACATAAAAAAGGGATAGGGGCAAAATATACAAAAATAAAAAAAATTTTAAAATTAGAAATATTTTTTTCTTGTTTAAATAGATCTGAGGCATCAAAAATCGAATATTTTATTAAAAAAATGAGTAAGGCAGAAAAAGAGAACTATCTCAATAAAATCAGGGATTTAGAAGCTATTATTTTTGAAAAATTAGGTATAAAAATAGAGGTCAAAAAAATTTTTTAAAAAAATTTAAAAAAATTGTTGACAGAATTTAGATGTTATGATAATATAATAAATGTCCTCGACGGAACAGTGATGAAAACGAAAGTTCATTGAAGGGAAGTTGATGATTGCCTGGGTGGCGGAACAGGTAGACGCACGGGACTTAAAATCCCGTGGTACTTAGTACCGTACCGGTTCGATTCCGGTCCTAGGCACCATATAATGCGGGGTAGAGCAGTCTGGTAGCTCGTCGGGCTCATAACCCGAAGGTCGTAAGTTCAAATCTTGCCCCCGCCACCAAAACTTAAAAATAAATATGCGGGAATAGCTCAGTTGGTAGAGCGTCAGCCTTCAAAGCTGAATGTCGCGAGTTCGAACCTCGTTTCCCGCTCCAAGGATGCGTCATTAGCTCAGTTGGTAGAGCACACGACTTTTAATCGTGTTGCCACAGGTTCAAATCCTGTATGACGCACCATTTATGTGTCTGTAGCTCAGCTGGATAGAGCAACGCCCTTCTAAGGCGTGGGTCAGGGGTTCGAATCCCTTCAGACACGCCATTAAAAATTAATCAACTGGATCCATAGCTCAGTTGGTTAGAGCACTCGGCTCATAACCGAGTGGTCGCTGGTTCGACTCCAGCTGGATCCACCATATTTGCCCCGTTCGTTCAGTGGTAAGGACATCAGATTTTCACTCTGGAAACAGGGGTTCGATTCCCCTACGGGGTACCACTATGGAAGGTTACCCTAATTGGTAAGGAACCGGTCTTGAAAACCGGCGTCGCAAGACTTCAGAGTTCGAATCTCTGACCTTCCGCCAGTTTCTTAAAATGCCCAGATAGCTCAGTCGGTAGAGCAGGGGACTGAAAATCCCCGTGTCGGTGGTTCGATTCCGCCTCTGGGCACCATTAAGACACTAAATTAAATATCAAATGGTCGCATAGCTCAGTTGGGAGAGCACCTGCCTTACAAGCAGGGGGTCACAGGTTCAAGTCCTGTTGTGACCACCATAAATGTGGGGGCGTAGCTCAGTTGGTTAGAGCGCCTGCCTGTCACGCAGGAGGTCGCGAGTTCGACCCTCGTCGCTCCCGCCATTTAAAAAATCAAACATACTAAAAAGTATGTTTTTTTTATTTTTTGAAGAAATAGTTCTATATTGTTAATGAAGTATGTTATAATATTTAATTAAAACTAAAGGGGGAATAGGAATGTTAAAAAAATTCGTAAGTTATTATAAACCATATAAAAAACTTTTCTTTCTTGATCTATTTGTAGCTACAATTTCAGCTCTTTGTGATCTGTTTTATCCAATGATAACAAGAGAGATAGCTAATAACTCTATACCTAATAGAGAGATAAGAGCTATTGGAGTATTTGCAGGAGTTCTTTTAGTAATTTATCTAATAAAAATGCTATGTGCTTATTTTATGCAGTATTGGGGACACTTAGTTGGAGTTGGAATGCAAGCAGATATGAGAAGAGATATCTATAAACACCTTCAAAATTTGCCAATAAGATATTTTGATAACAATCAAACTGGAAGTATAATGTCAAGAATAGTAAATGATCTTCAAGATATTTCAGAACTTGCTCATCATGGACCAGAAGATCTATTTATCTCATTTTTTATGATAATTGGAGCATTTGCAATGTTAATCAGAATAAATATTCAATTGACATTGATAATATTTTGCCTTTTACCTTTAATACTGCTTTATAGTATGTTTCAAAGAAAAAGATTATTAGCTGTTTTTATGAAGACTAGAGAGAAAACAGGGGATATTAATGCAAGATTACAAAATAGTATCTCTGGAATAAGAGTTTCTAAAGCTTTTGTTATTAATGAAAATGAGAGAGAAAGATTTGAAAAAGATAATCAAAAGTTTGTGGAAGCTAAGAGTAAATCTTATAAGATAATGGCTGAATATACAGCAGGAGTTGGATTTTTAACAGATCTATTAGATTATGTTGTCCTTATTTTTGGAGGATTATTTACTTATTGGGGTAAAATAGGGATTGGAGATTTCCTTGCTTATCTTCTTTATATAAAGATATTTACTCAACCAATAAAAAGATTGATAGCCTTTGTTGAGCAGTTCCAAAATGGTATGAGTGGATTTAAAAGATTTATGGAGCTTATAGGAGAAGAGGAAGAGGGAGACAAAGTTGATGCAATAGATATGGGAAAAGTTGAAGGAGAGATAGATCTTCAAAATGTTTCTTTTGACCATGAAGATAAATCTGTTTTAAAAAATATCTCACTAAAAATATCTAAAGGGAAGATGCTTGCATTAGTAGGACCATCTGGTGGAGGAAAGACAACTCTTTGTAATCTGATACCGAGATTTTATAATATTAAATCTGGGGATATAAAGATAGATGGAAAAAGTATCTATGATGTTAAGTTAGAATCTCTTAGAAAAAATATTGGAATAGTTCAACAAGATGTTTTCCTATTCACTGGAACAATTAAAGAGAATATATTAGTAGGAAATAGTGAGGCCACAGATGAAGAGGTAATGATAGCAGCTAAAAAAGCTAATATTCATGATTTGATAATGGAGATGCCAGAGGGATATAATACCTATGTTGGAGAAAGAGGAGTAAAACTTTCTGGTGGACAAAAGCAGAGAATTGCAATAGCAAGAATTTTCTTGAAAAATCCACCAATACTTATATTAGATGAGGCTACATCTGCACTTGATAATATTACAGAGAGATTGATTCAAAACTCATTAGAGGAGTTATGTAAAGGAAGAACTACAATAGTTGTTGCTCATAGACTTTCTACAATTCAAAATGCTGATGAGATAATAGTTCTTACTGATAATGGAATAGAGGAGAGAGGAACTCATCAAGAACTATTAGCAAATAAAGGATTCTATCATAAATTATATAATATGAGTCAATTATAAAAATATAGGGAACTCTTAAAATAAAAATTTGCTTAATTGAAAGTTATGTATTATATTTATATTAAGCAATTTAATTGAAGAGAGGTGATGCTCATGATAAAATTACTTAATTAAAATGGTAATTTTGTCATGGGCATTTTTTTATTCAATACAATACTAGATTTTGGAGGAAGAAAAGATGAAAAAATTTAAAATTTCATTTAAGAAAATTTTAGTTGTTATATTTATAAGTTTTATATCTATATCAATTTATGGTGAGCCTAGTTACAATGTAGATAATTTAAGAATAGAGGCATATATTAATCTAGATGGAAGTGTAGATATAAATGAACTTGTTCAATATAATGCTTATGAGATTAATGGGATTCTTTATAATATAGATTATAAAGGGTATGGAGCTCTGAAAAATCTTAGGGTTTTTTATGAGAAAGACAGCGAGTTTATTCCTGCTATAAATAACAATAGCCAAAGAAGAGGAACTTATTCTCTAAAAGATAGTGATGATTTAAGAAAGATAAAACTTTACTATCCTATGAGAAATACAAGAAAATGGTTTCTTTTTCAATATACTCTTTCTCAAGGTGTAACAGTATATAATGATATTGCTCAGTTTAATAGAAAGATGGTAGGTAGAGGTTGGCAAACAGGTATAAAAAATGTTCAAGTGAAAATAATTCTTCCAAAAAGTGTAAAGAAAGAGGATATAAAGGCTTTTGGGCATGGACCTCTTACTGGAAATGTAGATATTATAAGTGGAAGAGAGATTCTTTATACTCTTAAAGGATATTATTCTGGAGAATTTGTAGAAACTAATGTTCTTTTTCCTAAAAGTTTAATTCCTAATATAAAGCCATCTCTTGTAAAAAATGAAGATGGCTATGAAAAAATTATGAAAATGGAAAATAAACTGGCAGACAAAGCAGATAGAAAGAGAAAGTTTGCTCAAATGAGGGGAACTATTGGAAATATAGTTTTCTTTCTTTGGGGTGGTTGGATAATTTTTGTAGTTTGGCTTAACTATGTAAAAAATAGAAAGAAATATAAGGTAACTAATGAATATGGAGAGTATTTTAGAGAGGCTCCAGATGATTTTTCTCCAGCAGTAGGAGGATCTATTGCTTATAGATATGTATCACCTAACCAACTACTTGCTACAGTTATGGACTTGGTAAGAAGAGGTATATTTGAAATGATAGAGGATAGAGCAAATAACAAAACTATTCTTAGAAAAAACTCTTATGATGAAAGAGCATTAAAAAATTATGAAAAATTTGTAGTTGATTGGTATATTGATGAGATAGGAAATGGTACAGAGGTATCAATGGAGGAGATAGAGGAAAATATCAGAGATAGAAAGAATGCTATAAAATTTGGAAGAAATTATGAAAAATGGGAATCAATGGTAGAAAAAGATTTGGAAAAAGTTGGTTTTGAAAAAGAGCCAGTTAAAAAGTTGCCAAAAGCTTTAGGAATGATTACAGGTTTTTTAAGCATGCCTCTTGGACCTTTCTTAGCAGCTTATTTTGATAATGGAAAATTTATTATTTTTACATTTATAGCTTTTGCAATGTTAAATTTTACAATATCAACAAGGGGAAAATATACTTTAGAGGCTGAAAAATTAAGAGCAAAATGGTTGGCATTTAAAAAGTTCTTAGTTGATTACAGTAATTTAGAGGAGGCTAAACTTGCATCAATACATATTTGGGAACACTATTTTGTATATGCAATAGCTTTAGGAGTTGCAGAAGAGGTAGCAAAGGGATACCAAAAAATATTTAGAGATAGTGGTGACAATATATCAAGACTTAATAGAACTCCTCTTATAGGAATGTACAATAGAAACTCAGGGTTTAAAAGTATAGAGAGAACAGTTTCTAGAGCTACTACAAGGGGAGTATCAGAACTTGCTAAGAGTAGACCATCGTCAAGAGGAAGTGGTGGAGGATTTAGTGGAGGCTCTTCAGGTGGTGGAGGAAGCCGTGGTGGAGGTGGAGCATTTTAATCTCTGCCTACTAAAAAAGAGGTGATAATATGCTAACTTTAATTGGAATTATACTAATTGCAGTGGGAAGTTTTAATATTTTTCAATACAATAAAGCTATTGAGGGAAGTTTCTATACCACAGGAACTCTTATAAGTTACAATTACTCTCCAAGTTTAAATAAATATTATCCTATTTTCAGATATGTTGTGAATGGAATAACTTATGAAGAGGAGTATAGAGGAAGATATAACAATAGAGCAAGAGAAGAACTGAAAAATATAAATATTGATGAGATGCCTGAGAAAACTAGAAAATTTATGAAAAAAATAAAAGATGTTAATTTAGTAGAGTTTGAAGTTGGAAAAGATTATAAATTGCTAGTAAATAAAGATAATCCAAAAGAGTATTGGATTGCAGAAGATGGAGCTAATAAAGGGAGAGAGTATATTTTGATAATTATAGGAGGAGTTTTTTTAGCAGTTTCATTTATTGGTAAGATAATAGGTTTTATTTTCTAGAAAGGAAGGGAGAGCTATGAAAGCTAAGGCAATACTAGGAGTAGTTTTATTAGTTGGAATAGTAGTTGGAACTTATATTTATCAAAATAGATACTTATTTTTTAAATATCTTCCTGCTATTGAAAAAGAGGAACAGTTAAAAAATATCAATGGAAAACTTTGTGATGAAGATGGAAAGCTTTTCACTGGAAGAACTAAAAGTGCAAGTGAAGAGTATACAGATATTTATTCTTATAAAGATGGAGAGCTTGATGGTTTAAATGTTGTTTATTATAAAAATAATATTAAAGAGATTGGACATTGGAAAGCTGGAAAACAAAATGGGCTTTTTCAAATGTATACAGAAGATGGAGTACTTATAGATAATGCCAACTTTAAAGATGGAGAAAGAGATGGAGTTACAGAACAATTTTATAATGATACAGGAAAATTGAGAGTATCAGCAAATTATAAAAATGGAGTTCTTGAGGGAGAATTTAAAGCATACTATCCAAATGGAAATCTTCAAGGAGAAGTAAACTATGTAAATGGAGAGATGAATGGAGATTTTAAAGAATATCACGAAAATAAAAAAATAAGACTTTCAGGAAGTTATAAAAATAGTTTACAAGAGGGAGAATGGAAATCTTATTTAGAAGATGGTACTTTAGAATCAATAGTAAACTATAAAGATGGGGAACTTCATGGGATAAAAGAAGATTACTATAAAAATGGAAATGTATGGACAAGACAAGAATTTAAAAATAATGACTTAGATGGAGTTTATGAAGTTTATTATGAAAATGGAAATCCACAATTGAAAGCTAAAATGAAAAATGGACAGACGATAGAGGAGCAAAGGTTTAACCATGATGGAACACTTTATAATGAACAAGATGAAAAGATAGTTGAAAGTGAGGATAAAATAATTATAAGAGAAGTTTCTGATGATGAAATTGTAATATCAGAAAGTTCAGAGGATTTTTCAAAAGAGCTTGAAAAAGGTATGGAAACATTAGGAAAAGAGGTTGGAAATTCTTTAAACTCTATGCTTGAAGCTACTATAATCACAAATCTTGCATATGTTGATTTGATGAGTTTTGAAAATGTAGAAATTCTTGAAGAAAATTTAATTTTTAATGATAATGAGAAAATTCCATTTAAAAGAAGTTATAAAAATGGTGTACATAGAGTTAATGTGCCTTTTGAAAACAATAGTTACCTTTGGGTTGAGTTAAAAGAAAATAGTGAGGGAAAACACAGATTATTTGCAGAAAATTATGAGAAGTTTAAAGAGATAAAAGAAGATAAAAAAATAAATCTTGAAGAATTTATTTTTCCTACAATAGATGATTATTATAGAGAAAATAATGTATTACAGAAATTTTTTGATATAACTGTATCTGTGAAAAATCATTCTTAAAAAAGTATAGGAGAAGAAAATGAAAAAATATTTAATGGTTATAACCTGTTTTTTATTAGTTATTTCTATAAACATATATGGAATAACTAAGGAGAGTGAAAATAAGATGATAAAAAATAATTTTGAATTTGGACTTACTATCAATGATACGTATTTTTCTGTTCCAAGTTCATTAAAACAACTTATTGATGATGGGTGGACTATAAGTAATAAAACACCATATTTTTTAAATCCACTAGTTGGAGAAGATTATTATGCTATGAGAACAGATTGGTCATTATCAAAAGATGGTAAAGGTATTCTTAACGGTGGAAAAATCATAAGACTTTTAGAAAGAAATGGAGTATTTTTAGAAGTTACAATTACAAATCAAGATATAGAAAGTGATGAGCCATATAAAAAAATAGAAGATGAAGTAGTTAATTCTATTACTGTTTTTTATGATAAAAAATGTTCAAGTATAAAAATAAATAATAAAGAATTAAGCAGCTTAACATCTGATATCTTATTTAAAGATTATACTGGAAACGATGGGTGGGAACATATTCCAACAAATTATAGAAATCACCCTGAATTTGGAATTTCAACAGAACATACTATTATGAAAATTATAGATAATAACAAAAGAAGCATAACTATCTACTTTGATTTAGAAAACAGGGCTTTTAAAGTACAGCTTTTAAATGAAACACCTTTAAAAAAATAATTTAATAATTAGAGGAGGAAAAATATGAAAAAATTAGTTTTTATTTTAGGATTATTAGCAGGGATAACTTTATATGCAGAAGAACAATCTAATATAACCAAAGCTGTTTCATCAGTAGTCTCAGAAGTTGTATCTACTGGAAAAGATGTTTTAAAAGGTGTAAAAGAGGGGATTGATACAGGAAGGAAAGATGGTACAAGTATTGATGATGCTTTTATAATCTATGATAAAGAGCAGTTTGAAAAAAATGTAAAAGTTGAAGTTTTATCAGTAACAAAAGATGATATAGGGTATAAAGTAACTGTTGGTTTAAGAAATGAAACAGATCAAATGATAAGATTAACAAATCTTAATGAGCAAAAATCTTTACAACTTTTAGATAGTGATGGCTTTGCAGTTTTTTCACAAGAACTAGTTGAAGATATTAATATACCAAAGAAAGCAGCAGTAAAAAGTAGTTTTAGATTTCCTGCTGACGGGCAGCCAGCAATATTAAAGATTTATGAAAGAGAAATAAAGATTAATGATGAAGGATTAAAATAGCTAAATAGAAAAAAATTTTAATAGGAAAAAAGAGGTGGATAAAAATGAAAAAATTTTTAAAACTAGTAATATTTTTAACTTTATCCACCTTTTCTTTTGCTAACTGGGAAGTAGATAGAGAGCATGATATGATTTTTACTTATTCAATAAAATCAGAACCAACTCAAAAAGGTGTTCTTTATATAAGAAAAGGATATTATGATATTCTTAATTATTATTCTTTGTACATATTAACAGATAAATACCCTGCTTTTACTGAGAAAATTGATGAAGATAAGACAATGCAGAAAACAAAAGTTGAATTAGTAACTGAACATCCTATTGAGTTTGAACGAAATGGAATAGTAAATATGTATAAGCCTAATGAGATATTTATACTTCTTATAGATGATGAGATGGAGATTTTTAAAAGAAGTAAAACTTTAAAAGTTATTTATAAGGATAGAAATTTATCACCTTGTTATATGGAGTTTGATATAACTGAATTAGAAAAAGCTATTAAAAAGATAAAAGTTAAAAAATTACCCTTGATGAATTAGAAAAAATATAGGATACTTACATAAGTTAAAAATTATAAAATAAATAGGGAGATAGAATGGCAAAAATTAATATTAAAACATTAAAGAAAAGTGAAGAATTAGGTTGTTATGTAGCAGATATCAATGAATTATGGGGAGACAAAGAAATAGAAACTACAATTGATTTTGTTGATGGAATAGGAAATAAGATCAAAGTAAAAAGGCTTCTTCCTCTTATAGAAGAAAAATTAGAGTTTATTGATAATAATAAAAAATGGATTGTTGAAACTATTATTGAGGAAAATATTCTTTCAGAAATGGATGAAAGTAAATATAGTTTTATAGAAAAACCATTTAAACCTAAAAAAAATGCGGATTTTTTATCACAATTAGAAAAATATGTAAGAACTAAACTAAAAAAGAAAATGATAGATAAAAAAACATACTATTTAGATGTAAATAATGAAAGAATTACTCTTCCAATATCAGAGAAAGATTTTTTTGATAGTTTGAAAATAAGTGATATTGAAGTGAACTTATACAGTATGGGAGCAGAGTATGATATTGAAGTTGCATTTAAGATAAGAGCTATTCCTGATTATTTTGCAGAGCATTATTTAGAGATTATTTTAGATAGTGAAAATGAATTAAATATATTAGATTTAGCATCAGACGATAATTTGGAAGGACCTAGTCTTTTTGATGATGAATTTGACACAGATATAGATGAAGAGCTTATAAAAAGTTATATGGAAGATATACACTCAAAAATTTTAATTTTTGAATTGATAGAGGCTATAAATAAAAGAAATATAAAAAAGATAGATTCTCTTCTAGATAGAAATTTTATGTGTATTGATCAAGCTTTACAAGAAAGAAATAAAGCTGATATGAAAAAGTATTTTGAAAATATTTTTAAATCATATTCAAATTATCAAATTGAAGTTGTAGATAATGGTTTAGGAGAATCTGAAAGATTTTACTTCTCTCTTTTAATAAAAGGAATATATGGGGATTTAAAAGATAAGACAAAAATGTTTTTTGAGAAAAAGGCAGCTATTTATATATTTAGTATTGAAAATGATAAAATAAAATCTTTAGAAATATATGAGAAATCAAGACTTCCAATGAGAGATGAAATGATAGAGTATAAAGATTAAAAGGTAAAATTAACAAACTTTGTATAATGGAGAAAGTTATGAATAATAAAGAAGAGAATTTATATAAGTATATTTTAAATCTGTCAACATTTGAGATTGATACATTAATTGAAAATTCTAAAAGTGAAATAGAAAAAGAGTTTTATCTAAAATTAGAGGAGTTAAAATTGCAAACTTTACAGAAAGAACTGCTTTCTAAGGAGGAAATTTATGGCTAAGTGTGTTATCTTTGCAGGAGTAAATGGTGCAGGAAAAACAACTCTTTATAAAATAATCTCTTTAAGTGAAGACTTTGGAAGAAGAATAAATACCGATGAAATTGTTATGGAGATAGGAGATTGGAGAAATAACCAAGATCAAATGAGAGCAGGAAGGATAGCTTTAAATATGAGAAAAGAGTGTGTAGATAAGATGATTTCCTTTAATCAAGAGACTACTCTTACAGGAAAGAGAATATTAAAAGCTATTGAGGAGATAAAAGAAAAGGGATATACAATTTATCTTTATTATATAGGAGTAGATTCTCCAGCTATAGCAAAGGAAAGAATAAAAAATAGAGTTTTAAAAGGCGGACACAATATTCCAGAAGAGGTAGTTGAAAAAAGATATCATGAAACTCTTGAAAATTTAAAAAAAGTATTACCTTTGGCAGACTATGTAAGAATATATGATAACTCTAAAAATTACAAGCTCTGTTATTATAGAAATAAAATTTGGAATAAGACCTTTTCTCAAGATCTCTCTAAATGGTTAGAGGGAATCATTTAAAAATATTATATAAAAATTTTAAATACCTTTATTTTTCTATTTAGAAACTAATTTTTTTATAAGTTAGTTTCTATTTTTTTATTTTTTAAAAATAAGAAAAAAAAATTTCAAAACTATGTTGACATATATGTTTTAAAGGAGTATAATCATAGTCAAAATAAATATTTTATAACAAGAGTATTAAAAAAATAGTACTGTATTAAGTGCGGTCTTTTTTATGACTTTATGTAAAATAATGTATTTATATATGAAACATAATAATTTTATTATAAGGGGGAAACTTATGAGAAAGTATTTATACGGAATTTTAATGTTTATCTTATCAATCTTTGGTTTCGCAGCTGAACCAGATTATCACATTGGAGTAGTTAGTGGAACTGTATCTCAATCAGAAGATAGTCTACGTGGAGCAGAAGAAATTGTAAAAATGTATGGTTCAGTAGATAAAGGTGGAATGGTAACTCATGTTACATATCCAGATAACTTTATGCAAGAGATGGAAACAACTATTTCACAAATGGTTGGGTTAGCTGATGACCCTAAAATGAAAGTTATTATTGTAGGGGAAGCTGTTCCAGGAACAGTTGAAGCTTTTAGAAGAATTAGAGAAGCAAGACCAGATATTTTACTTATAGCAAATGCACCTCATGAAGACCCTGAAATTATTTCAGAAGCTTCAGATTTAGTTACAAATCCAGATAACGTAGCAAGAGGATATTTAATCGTTAAAGCAGCTAAAGAAATGGGAGCAGATAAATTTATGCACATCTCTTTCCCAAGACATTTAAGTTATGAATTATTATCAAGAAGAAGAAATATAATGGCTGAAGCAGCTAAAGATTTAGGAATGGAATTTATTGAAATGTCAGCTCCAGACCCAGTAAGTGATGTTGGAGTTGCAGGAGCACAACAATATATTCTTGAACAAGTTCCAAGTTGGTTAGAAAAATATGGTAAAAATGTAGCATTCTTTGCAACAAACGATGCTCATACAGAACCTCTTTTAAAAAGAGTTGCTGAAAATGGTGGATACTTTGTAGAAGCTGACTTACCTTCTCCAACAATGGGATATCCAGGAGCTTTAGGAATTAAATTCTCTGAAGATGAAAAAGGAAATTGGCCAAAAATCTTAAAGAAAGTTGAAGATACTGTTGTAGCAAAAGGAGCAGCAGGAAGAATGGGAACTTGGGCTTACTCATATAATTTCATCTCAGTTGTAGCTTTAGCAGATCATGCAAGAAACGTAATTGAAAATGATGTAGATGTTACAGACTTTGATGCTATTATGGAATCATTGAAGAAATTCACTCCAGGAGCAGGATGGAATGGAAGTAACTATACTGATGTAAATGGAATTGAAAAAGAAAACTTCTACTTATTATATCAAGATACTTATGTTTTAGGAAAAGGATATTTAAATATGACAAATGAAACTGTTCCTGAAAAATATTTTAAAATAAAATAATAAGGGAGGGGTAAAACCCCTCCTTTCATTTTTTAAGAGGTGAAAATGTGGAAAATAATGTTTTGTTAAAAATAGAGAACTTATCAAAATCTTTTGGGGAAAATGTTGTTTTAAAAGATATCAATCTTGAAGTTGAACCTGGAGAGATTGTAGGGCTAGTTGGAGAAAACGGTGCTGGTAAATCAACATTGATGAAAGCTATTTTTGGAATGTCAGTTATTCATGAAACTGGAGGGTATGGAGGAAAGATATACTTTGAAGGAAAAGAAACAAATTTTAAATCTCCATTTGATGCTCTTGAAGTTGGAATCGGAATGGTTCATCAAGAGTTTTCTTTAATTCCAGGATTTAAAGCAAATGAAAATATTGTATTAAATAGAGAATCTACTTCAAGTAGTTTTTTAGAGGGACTTTTTGGAGAGAGGATAAAAAAGATTGATACTAAAGAGATAGAGAAGAGAGCAGATGATGCAGTATCTCATTTAGGAATAAAAATAGATTCTGCTGAATTAATTAATGAGATGCCAGTAGCTCACAAACAATTTACTGAGATAGCTCGTGAAATAGAGAGAGAAAAAACAAAACTTCTTGTTTTAGATGAACCAACAGCAGTACTTACAGAGGAAGAGGCAAAACTTCTTTTGGAAACAATGAAAAGATTATCAGAAAAAGGGATAGCAATAATATTTATTACTCATAGATTAGATGAGATAATGTCTGTTTGTGATAAAGTTGTTGTATTGAGAGATGGACTTCTAATCAATAGTGTAAAAACTAAAGATACAAATGTAAATCAGATAACTGAATGGATGATTGGAAGAAAAATAGAAAGTAATGAAGCTGTAGAAGAGGTAGAGGAAAAAGATAGAAAAACTATTCTTAATATTCAAAACCTATGGGTAGATATGCCAGGAGAGATGGTTAAAGGTCTTAACCTTGAAATAAAAGAGGGAGAGATTTTAGGACTTGGAGGAATGGCAGGACAAGGAAAAATAGGAGTAGCTAATGGAGTTATGGGGCTTTATCCAGCTAATGGAACAGTTGAATTTAATGGAGAAAAACTAGAATTAAACAATCCTAAATACCCATTGGATAAAGGAATTTTCTTTGTGTCAGAGGATAGAAAAGGTGTTGGACTTCTACTTGAAAGTTCAATAGAGGACAATATCGCTTATCCAGCAATGCAAATAAAAGGTAAATTCTTTAAAAAGAGATTTAAACTTTTCAATATGGTAGATGAGGAAAAAATTAGAGAAAATGCTCAAGAGTATATAAAAAAATTGGAAATAAGATGTATGAGTGAAAAACAAAGAGCTCAAGAGTTAAGTGGAGGAAATCAACAAAAAGTTTGTCTTGCTAAGGCATTTACTATGGATCCAAAAGTTTTATTTGTATCAGAGCCTACAAGGGGAATAGACGTAGGGGCAAAAAGACTTGTTTTGGATATATTAAAAGAATACAATGCAACAAAAGGAACAACAATTATAATAACATCATCTGAAATAGAAGAATTAAGAAGTGTATGTGATAGAATTGCAATAATAAATGAAGGAAAAGTTGCAGGAATACTATCTCCAAAAGCTGATATATTAGAGTTTGGTAAGATGATGGTAGGAATTAAGGAGGAAAGAGATGAATAGTATAAAAAGTGCCATAAAGAATGCAGGGTGGCCAAGAATAATAATTGCTCTGTTTCTTTTATCAATGTATTTAATTTCTCCTTTTATAGGAATTAATTTAAAAACAGCTTTGGGAGATACTTTAGTAAGATTTGGAATGAATGCTATATTGGTTTTATCATTGGTGCCAATGATACAATCAGGAACAGGATTAAACTTTGGAATGCCTTTAGGGGTAGAAGCTGGACTTTTAGGAGCAGTAATAAGTATAGAATTGCAACTTACAGGAATAGCAGGATTCTTAGGAGCGATACTATTTTCAATACCATTTGCTTTATTATTTGGTTGGTTATATGGACATATACTAAATAAGGTAAAAGGTGGAGAGATGATGATTGCAACATATATAGGATTCTCTTCAGTTGCAATAATGTGCATAATGTGGCTTGTTCTTCCTTTTAAGAGCCAAGATATGATATGGGCATATGGTGGTGAAGGGTTACGTACAACTATAAGTGTTGAAAATTATTGGCATAGAGTATTAGATAAATTTTTACATATTCCTAGTGATATTTTACCATTGGGAGAGATCTTCTGTTTTGTTGCTTTAGGAGCAATTATTTGGATATTCTTTAGAACAAAAACAGGATATGCAATGAAAGCTGTTGGAACAAATGATAAATTTGCTAAAGCAACTGGAATTGATATTGATAAGATTAGAATAAAATCAGTAATGATGTCAACAGTTATAGCTGCTATTGGAATTGTAGTTTATCAACAAAGTTTTGGATTTGTTCAATTATATTTAGCACCATTCTATATGGCATTCCCAGCTATTGCAGCTATCTTAATAGGTGGGGCATCAGTAAATAAAGCTACTATATTAAATGTAATTGTAGGAACATTCCTTTTCCAAGGAATCCTAACAATGACACCTACTGTTGTAAACAATATAATTCAAACAGATATGTCTGAAACAATTAGAATTATAGTATCAAATGGAATGATACTATACGCATTAACTAGAAAGGAGGGTGCTGGAAGTGGAAAATAAAGTGAAAAATTTTCTTATAAATAATATAGTTCCTATATTTATGATAGTTATTATCCTTTTATCTATACCAGTATCAGGATTAACAATAGATTATCTGATTCAAGAGATAATTTTAAGACTTTCACGTAATCTATTTTTAGTACTTTCATTGTTAATACCTATTATAGCAGGAATGGGATTGAACTTTGGTATTGTATTGGGAGCAATGGCAGGGCAAATAGCTTTGATATTTATAACAGATTGGGAAGTTATAGGGTTACAAGGTTTCTTTTTGGCTATTATAATATCTCTACCAATAGCAGTTTTTATGGGATATATAGGTGGAGTAGTTTTAAATAGAGCAAAGGGAAGAGAGATGATAACTTCAATGATACTTGGATTCTTTATCAATGGAGTTTATCAACTTTTAGTTCTTTATGGAATGGGAAAAGTTATTCCAATGAGAAATGAAGCAATTCTACTTTCTAGAGGTTATGGAATAAGAAATGCCATAGACTTAAAAGATATAAGAAGGGTTTTAGATGATGGTATACCTTTAAAAATAGCTGGATACTCAATACCTGTATTGACAATATTAGCTATAGTTTTACTATGCTTATTTATTGTATGGTTTAGAAAAACTAAATTAGGACAAGATATGAGAGCTATAGGGCAAGATATAGAGGTATCAAAGGCATCAGGAATAGCAACAGATAGAACAAGAATACTAGCAATAGTTATATCTACTGTTTTAGCTGCAATAGGACAAATTATCTTCCTACAAAATATAGGAACAATGAATACATATAACAGCCATGAGCAAATAGGAATGTTTGCAATAGCAGCTCTTTTAATAGGGGGAGCTACTGTATCAAAAGCTAGTATTCCAAATGCTTTAAGTGGGGTTATACTTTTCCATACAATGTTCGTATTAGCTCCAAGAGCAGGAAAAGAGCTTATTGGTTCAGCTCAAATTGGAGAGTACTTTAGAGTATTTATCTCTTATGGAATTATAGCCTTAGTTCTTATTCTTCACCAATGGAAGAGAGAAAAAGAGAAGGAAGAGGAGAGAAGAAGAGTTATAGAAGCTCAAACTGCTAAAAAGGAGGGGAATAATTAATGAAAATTATAAGAAACTGGGTTTGCTTAATTATTGTCTTAATTGGAATAGCAGTTGCACTTTTTATCACAGGAAAACAACATAGCGTGTTTCTTGATAATAAACAGGAAAATGGTTATTCATTAGTAGAGGTATCATATTCTATAGATGGTTCTAAATTTAAAAAATTAAAACCAAAGAAAAAAGCTATGATTAATGTAAAGGGATCAACACATAAAATTAATTTGAAATTTAAAGATACAACAGGAAATGAAGCTGTTCTTGAGAGAGAATTTAAAATTTCTCCATTAGATAATGTAGAAATTTCTATTCCTGCTCTATTAAATGATGATGCAAACTGGATAGAAAAAACTGAACAAAGATAGAAAAATTAGGAGCTGTAGTAAATAACTATAGCTCTTTTTCTATTAATAAACTATAATTTCCAAAAGTAGAGGAGTGTAAACGACTACTACTTTTGAGACAC
>OGZM01000860.1_pt1 | contig 32029 bp, 32 predicted proteins | sample 1576821 | NCBI WGS metagenome assembly OGZM01 (sample SAMEA3541491, study PRJEB24748) | human gut metagenome | biome: human gut; feature: human-associated habitat; material: faeces | place: China | collected 2012
ACTTTTAGAAAAAATTTTTTTATTTTGTACATTTGATTATTTTTTTATCTTTTTACTTAACTTTATTTTTTTAAATACTTTGTAATAATTTTTTAGTTTTATAAAGATTATTTTTTTATCATTTGACACAAAATTAATTGTTTTTTTACCTATTTTTTATAACTTTTTTTGATATTTATTTATTTTTTTCTTATTTTTTTATGATTTTTTTGTTTATGTTTTTCTGTCACTATGTCAGCAATGCAGAAAAAATATTTCGGTTTTATTACACTTGTACTTATTTTGATGTGCTTTTATTGTTATTCTTTAATTTTACATGTTTTACATTAAAAACGATTTTTTAAACAGCTCTTTCCTTAAGATAACTTTACTCTTTTTTTCAAAAATTTTTTATATTTTTTTAATGTATGGTCATTTTAAAACCACTTTTCATTTTTTATTGCCAAAAAAATAAAAGAGCCCATGAAACTCACAGGCTCTTTAATCTTTATATTAGGTCTAATAAAAAATATATCTTTTATTCTATTTTTTATCTTATTTAGAATAATCGTAGAATCCTTTACCAGTTTTTTGTCCTAATTGTCCTCCTCTTACCATTTTTCTTAATAATGGATGAGGTCTGTATTTTGTGTCTCCCATTTCATTGTATAGAACTTCCATAATAGCAAGACAAACGTCTAATCCTATTAAGTCTCCTAATGCTAATGGTCCCATTGGATGGTTAGCTCCAAGTTTCATTGCTGCATCTATTCCTTCAACTGATGCAACACCGTCAGCATAAATTCCAACAGCTTCGTTTATCATAGGGATTAATATTCTGTTTACAACAAATCCTGCTGCTTCTTCTACTTGAACTGGTACTTTTCCGATTTCTTCAGATATAGCTTTTACTTTTTCAACCATTTCAACTGGAGTATTTAATCCTGCTATAACTTCTACAAGTTTCATAACTGGAGCTGGGTTAAAGAAGTGCATTCCAATTACTGGTCTGTCAAGTCCTGCACCGATTTCAGTTATAGAAAGAGATGATGTATTTGTAGCAAACATTGCTTCAGGCTTACAAATTTCTTGTAATTCTTTAAATGTTTGTTTTTTTATTGCCATATTTTCTATTGCAGCTTCAATTACTAAATCGCAGTCAGAACAGATTTCTTTTGTTCCAGTTGTAATTTTTGCTAATATTTCATCTGCAGCAGCTTGTTCCATTTTTCCTTTAGCTATTCTTTTTTCAAATCCTTTAGCTATTTTAGCTTTTCCGTTTGCTGCGAACTGCTCGTTGATGTCACATAAACAAACTTCATATCCAGCTGTTTGTGCAAATGCTTGTGCAATTCCTGATCCCATAGTTCCTGCTCCGATAATACCTACTTTCATTTTAATCCTCCTGAAATTTTAATTATTATTTGAACTTTTTAATTTTAATACAAACTATTATCTATTTTTAAATCCTTCTACTTTTCTTTTTTCTAAGAATGCTGCCATTCCTTCTCTTTGGTCTTCAGATTCAAAACAACTTCCAAATAATTTTTCTTCGATTACTATTGCCTCATCCATTGGAGCATCTAATCCGTCATTAATAGCTTTTTTACAAGCTCTTACTGCGATAGGTGCATTTTTAGCTATTTTTCCGGCTAATTTTTTAGCTGCTGGCAATAACTCTTCCTGAGTATAAACTGCATTTACTAATCCTAATGCTTTTGCCTCTTCAGCTTTTACATTAACACAAGCATATATCATTTCTTTGGCTTTTCCTACACCGATAATTCTTGCAAGTCTTTGAGTTCCTCCAAATCCCGGAGTGATTCCTAATCCTACTTCAGGCTGTCCGAATAAAGCATTATCAGAACATATTCTGATGTCACAGCTCATAGCTATTTCGCATCCTCCACCAAGGGCAAATCCGTTTACTGCAGCTATAACTGGAATAGGGAATGTTTCTAATTTTCTGAATACATCATTTCCTTTTTTACCAAAAGCCTCTCCTTCAGCTTTAGTTAATGTACTCATTTCTCCTATATCAGCTCCGGCTACAAATGATTTTTCTCCGGCTCCTGTTAATATAAGAGCTCTAGTTGTTTCTAAATCCACAGAATCTAAACAAGCGTTTAATTCGTCAAGAACACCGCTGTTAAGAGCATTAAGAGCTTTTGGTCTGTTTATAGTAATAACACCTACAAATCCTTCTTGCTCATAAGTTATAAAATCCATGATAAACCTCCTTTTGAGTATGCTACGAAATTTTCTCCCAAACTCTTCATAGTCATTTTTGTTTTTAAAAGATTTTTAATACATGCATAATATAGTTATACTTTTGTATCGACATTTAGTCAAGCAATACTTTATCTTTATAATTTTATGGTAATTTTTTTATCCCGCTTTGATTAAAGATTAATATTTTCTCTCTTAAATTTTTTTAATACTTTTATCATCTTTTCCCAGATAATGACATTATACCGCAAAAATCAATATTTTTGAAATATATTTTTTATATATTTTAAAAGTTTCATTCTGTTTTTCTATCAAACGTTTATTTTTTAACCACTTTTTAAAATTCATTGGTATTTATATATTTTCTAAATTTTGGTAAAAAATTAAGAGATTATTTTTTTATCATTTTTTAATTTTTAGACATAATTTTGTCCCTAAATTTACAAAATCTTAATTTTTTATCTGTATCTATGAGTTTTTTTATAAAAAAAGACAGAAATGTTAAGAATCATCTCTGTCTTAATTATTCTTTATCTATAATTTTTATTGGTTGATTTCATTTTTTAATCTTATGTATCTCTGTCTTGTTACAAAAAGTCCAAATATATAGATTACTAGAATTACGACAAATCCTACTGTATTAGCTGAAATCAAATCTCTATCAAATATACTTGTAAATAAGTAAGTTATTGGCGAACCACCTTGATCAAGAGAACCTATATTTGCAGCATTAGCAGCTCCTGCATTTTTAGCAAGAATAGTATGGAAATCTATTGTTCTATTAGAAATCCAAATTGTTATATACATAATTATACTTCCTGAAATAATTGTTCTAAATAAATTTCCTCTATGAACTCCTACTCCCATTGCTACAAAGAATCCTATTGTAGCTAAATCTCCAAATGGAAGCACTCTGTTTCCTGGAACTATAAGTGCAATTAATAAAGTTAATGGTATAAATATTAAACTGGCTGACACTACTGATGGTTCTCCAAGAAGAAGAGCTGGATCAAGTCCAATTAAAAATCCTTGTCCTTTAAATTTAGAAGTAAGTTTTTGTTTAGCTATTTCTGATAAAGGAAGAAGTCCTTCCATAATAGGTTTTACTACTTTTGGCATTAAATACATAACTGATGCAACTTCTACTCCTAACTGAAGAATTCTTTTTAAATCATAATCAGCTAAAACACCAATTAAAATTCCAAGAATAAGTCCTGTTACTACAGGCTGTCCAAACACTCCAAATTTTTTCTCTAAATCTTCTGATGTAAAATGTATTTTATTAAGCCCTGGTATTCTGTCTATTATCATATCAACTAAAACTGCAAACGGACCACAATATGCTGATGTTCCGTGAGGAACTGCTATTCCTTCAAGTCCAAAATAATCTTCTGCGTCATAAGAAAACCAATCTCCAAGTTTATATGCAATAATTGCATGAACAGCCACTCCAAGTAATCCCACAAAATAGTTGTCTGTTGCTACATAAGCTATTGCACCTGTAAATGTCATATGCCATATATTCCATATATCTACATTTATAACTCTTGTCATTTTTGTAAAAATCATAACAAGGTTAATTCCCACAGCTAATGGAATAGCTGTAAGAGCTATACTTGATGCCCAAGTTAAAGGTGATGTTCCCGGCCATCCTAAGTCAATAACATCAAGATTAAGATTGAAATTTTCTGTCATGGCTTGAGCTGCTGGTCCAATACTCTTCTGCATTAACCCTACAACAAGTCCTATTCCAATAAATCCTATTCCTATTTTAATTGATGTCGAAAAAGCTCTGCCTGGTTTAAGTCCTAGGCACACTCCAAATAAAAATATTATTAACGGCAGCATTACAGTAGGTCCTAAATCAAGAATATATTTTACAAAATTCATCTCCTTACCTCCAAATATTTTTAATGTTTATTTCAAATAACTTTCCAATATTTTTTTCATTTCTTTACTATTCTCTGCATTATAAATTTCTTTCAATAATTCTTCATTTTGAAGAAGATTAGAAATTTGTACTAAAAAATCTATATGAGAATCGTGATCTTTTATTATTATTCCAAAAATTATTTTTGACTTTATTATTTTATCCTCTTCAGAATCTTCAAACTCTATTCCTTCTTCTGATGTTATTACATACATTGTATTAACTTTTGCATATTTTGCATCAACATGGGGTATTGCCACTGTATAAGATGTTGTAGTTATGCCTGTTGGATACATTTTTTCTCTTTCTGTTATAGCTTCCACATAATTTCCTGCCACATAACCCTTTTCTATTAATAGTTTTCCCATTTCTTCAAAAAGGGAAAATTGATTTTTTAAATTAACATTCTTTTTAAATAATTTTTCATCTAAAAAAAAGTTTTTTACCATTTTTCTCTCCTCTATAAAACTGTTCTTTAATAATTTTTCTCTTTAGTTTTCTTCTGTTAGAAGTTTTTTTATTTTTTCTTCAAGAACCTCTACACCAATTCCTGAAACAAAAGGCATTCCATGAAGTAAAGGAACTCCATAATCTGTTTTTACTTTAGAAGTCGTTACTATAAAATCTATTTTATCCATAAAAGCATCTATTTCACTTATTCTACACTGAACTATTTCTATTGGTATGTTTACTTCTGCTGCTATCTCTTTAATTTTTTCTCCTGCTATTGTTGATGTTGCAACTGCTCCTCCACACGCCACTATTACTCTCTTCATAATTCTCCTCCATTTTTTCTTCCATTTATTCTATTTAAAATTCCCAATATCTCTTTCTCTGTTTTACACTCTCTGAAAATACTTTCAATTTTACATTTATCTATTAAATATTTTAAATTTAATAGAGAATCTCTGTGTTCTTTTCCATCTGAACTTGCAAGAAATATTATATTTTCTACTTTTACTATATTTTCATCATATTCTAAATTCAAAGGAGTTTTTAATTTTATAAAACTGTAATCTGTTTTTATTACATTTTTAAAGTTATCAGAATGAGGAAGAATTGTATTAGGCCCTATAAGCATGTATGGCCCTTGTTTTTTAAATACTTTTACACAGCTGTCTATGTATTCACGATTTATACTTTTATTTTCTATTAAAAGTTCACCTGCTATTTTTATTCCTTCCTCGAAACTGTTTATTTTTTGAATTATTTTTATTTTTTTACTATTTATAAACTCTTTAAATTCCTTTTTTTCAGTCTTTTGTTCAAACATATCTTGAAAATTAATATTAAATAAATCTGCAAGATCTTTTTTCAATCTTTCTTCATTTTCTATTTTGCAGTTCTTTTTAATTATATCGATAAACATATCATAATAATCACTTACTGTAAGTTCTTTTAAGCCGCTCTCTCTTAATTTATTTATATCTTCTATTCCTAAAAGAGGACTTACTGTTATTATTGGAATATCTGTATCTATCTCTTCAAGTTTTATCGTAGTTACAATCAAATCTATCTCTTCTTCCAAAAGAATTTTTTGATTAAGTTCATGCGCCGGAAGAGTTTTAACAATTATCACATTAAATTTTTCTTTCAACCTTGCTTCCAACACTTTAGAAACTCCATATCCAAAACTACACAATATTATAATTCTAGGTATTTTATTAATTCTATATTTTTTTATAGCTAACTTAAAAAATACTGTCAGATAACTAAGTTCATCGTCATCAACTTTACATTTTATAAATTTTTCTAAAATATTAATATTATTTTTCAAGGCAGTAAAAATTTCAGGAGATTCTTCAATTATCTCTCTTGTTATACTGTTTTCCAGTTTTATACCTTTTCTTATTCTATAAACCATTGGTTTTAGATGATTTAATATTCCTTCAAAAAGCTCTGCATCTTTTTCAAAATCTACATTCAGTTCTTTTTCAACACCTTCTATAATTTTATCTACTATAGTTTCAATATGTATCCAGTTTTCATAAAATGAATATTTAAAATTATAAGAATGACTTCCCAAGAAATATTCCGTTAAATTTAAAATCTCAAAATCATAAATATAGTTTTTAAACTCTTCTTTATATTTTTCCATAACTTTTTTTATAATTTTATATTCTTCTGTATTTCTTAAAAATTCTACATTTTTTATATTTTCTTTTTTAAAAGGAGTTTTATCCATTCTCTTTAAAGTCAAAGCTAATGTGTATTTCATTATATTAAAAGCATCATCTGATACTATAATATTTAGTTTTTTTGAAATTTGTTTCAATAAATTTTTTAAACCTTTAAAGTCAACTGTAGAGAAATAACTGTCTATTATTTTATTTATAGCTTTATCTGTTAAATTTAAATTATTGGAATTAATCTTATATTTTACAATATTTTTAAGCATATAGTTTCTTATTTTGTCCTCTGTTGCTTCCAAAACTGTAAAATATTTTCTATTTATTATATTTATATCCAATTTATAAAATTCTTCTCTTAACAGTTTCCAATCTTTTTTAAATGTTGATTCACTTATATCAACCAGGTTTTGGTAATTTTCCCAATAAAATTTTTCTTCAGTAAAAAGTAAAAAATTAATTAAGATTTCTAATCTTTCCTCTTGAGTATAAATATATGGATTAAATTTAGGAAAAATACTTCTTTCTTCTAATAACTTCAAATCTCCAATAAACTCAACAAAATTTTTCTTCAATATAATTTCTATAGCTATTTTTTCTTGCTTAAAATATTCATTTAAATTTTTTATTTTGTATCTTACAGATCTTTCAGACAAATTAAGGTTTTTTGATAACTCTTCCAATGTCCTGTTTTTTAAAGCTATTTCTTTTAATAAATTTTCTTCTTTTATTCCTATCATACATTTCACTCTCTTAAAAAATTTTTTATTTAATTTTATCACATTTCACAAAATATAATTTTACTTAAATATCTTTGCTCTTCTAAAATTTAATCAAAATTTTTCCTTGAATTTCTTTTTTTTCAAGTTTTTTTACATAACTTGGAAACTCTTCAATAGAACATACAGCTTCTGCTAATTTATCTATTTTTACTCTTTTTTTCTTAAATAAAATATTTGCCAATTCCCATTCTTCTCCAGGAAAGATATTTGAATAATTCATCCAAGATCCTAATACAGTAAGTTCTTTTCTGTTTATATTTTCAAATTCTGATGGAGTATATTCAACATTTCCATGAGGTGTTCCTATAAACAGAACTGTTCCTTTATTTCCTACAATTGAAAGTGCTTTTTTAAAATTACTGGGAACTCCAGAAGTTTCTATTACAAGTTCATAATCTTTAAGTTCTTCTTTACTTGATAAAGGATTATTTGTATGTGTTGCCCCAAGTTCTTTTGAAACTTTCAATTTTTCATCGTTGATATCCACAGCCATAATCTCTTTTTGAATTGATGAATGAACACATTGAAGAACCAGCTGCCCTATTGTTCCCATTCCTAAAATAGCTACTTTTTTTCCTACAGGATAATCTAAAAGTTTTAGTCCATGTAACGCTACTGTTAAAGGCTCAAAAAAAGCCCCTTCTTTTAAATCTACTCCCTCTGGAAGAATTACTGCATTTTTAGCAGGAACTACAACGTATTCTGCCCATGCTCCATTTTTTCTTGAGCCTATAAATGAATAATATCTGCATTGAGAAAAATGTCCTTTTTTACAATCTTCACAAACCATACAAGGTTCCAAAGGAGCTACAGCTATTTTATCGCCTTCTTTTATATTTGTAACATTTTTACCAATTTTAGAAACTATTCCTGAAAACTCATGTCCTAATACTATCGGATAAAATCTTGCTCCATTACTGAATAATCTTGGAATATCTGATCCACATACACCTGAATATTTTACTTGAATTAAAATATCATCATCTTTTATTTCAGGTATCGGCAGATCTTTTATTTGTACATTATTATTACTTTCCAGCACTGCTGCTTTCACGTTTATACCTCCTGATTTTTAATATTTGAAATTTTATATAAATTTTCATTTTCTGTTTGTTGATATGATTATATTCTAAAAATTTCAAATAAAAAAGTGTCATTAATTTCATTTTTTTTGAAACATTTTGTACTAAAAATTATTTTTTCTGTATGATAATATTTCTTTAAAATAGAATTTATACATAGAAAAGAGTTTATAAAATAATATATTATTCTCTTTTCAAGAATAGGAGGTTATTTTAATGATACTTACTGTTACTCTTAATCCGTCAATTGATATTAAATACAATATTTCTGATTTTAAACTTGGAAAAGTACACAGAGCTGAAAAATGTGAAAAATCTGCTGGAGGAAAAGGATTAAATGTTGCAAGAGTTGTAAAAAAACTTGACTGCAAACTTTTAACAACAGGTTTTCTTGGAGGAAAATTAGGAGAAGAACTTTCAGAAAAATTAAATGAAATAAACATAAAAAATGATTTTGAAAAAATAAAAGGCGAAACAAGAAACTGTATAAATATTCTGCATAATAATATGAGCAGTGAAATATTGGAAAGTGGTCCTGTCGTTCTGCCGGAAGAATGGAAAAATTTTAAAAATAAATTTAGAAAACTTACAGAAAAATATAAATTTATAAGTGCTTCAGGAAGCCTCCCTTCAGGGCTTTCTTCTGACAGTTACTGCGAACTTATTCATATTGCCAAAGAAAACAAATGTAAATTTTTCCTAGATACAAGCGGAACTGCTCTGCGAGAAAGTTTAAAAGCAAAACCTTATTTTATAAAACCTAATCTTGAAGAATTAGAAAAACTTACTGATGCTGACTCTCTTAAAAATATAAATGAAGTTATAGAAGAAGCTAAAAAACTTAATGCTGATGGAATAGAAATTGTTGCTGTTACTTTAGGAGGAGAAGGTTCTATTCTGGTTACAAAAGAAGTTATCTATATTGCCGAAATTCCAAAGTTCAATGTTCTTAATACTGTTGGATGTGGGGATTCTTTTGTAGCAGGATTTATTGCGGGACATGAAAAAAAACTTTCTCTTATCGAATGTTTTAAACTTGCAATAGCATGCAGTATTTCAAATGCTCTTCTTCCTGAAACAGGAAACATAGATTCTTCTATTCTCGAAGAATTAAAACAGAAAATAAAAATTTTAAAAAAATAAAATTAATAAAAAGGAGATTAAACTATGAAAAACTCAAAAGAGATTCTTTTAAAAGCACAAAAAGAAGGATATGCTGTTCCTGCTTTTAACTGCCATAATCTTGAGACTATACAAGTAATGGTTGAAACAGCAAGCAAATTAAAATCGCCAATTATTATAGCCGGAACTCCAGGAACATTTGATTATGCTGGAAGAGATTATATTCAAGCAATCGTTGAAACAGCAGCAGAAAAATATAACATTCCTATCGTTCTGCATCTAGACCATCATACTGATATCGATAGTATAAAAAAATCTTTAGAGCTCGGAACAAAATCAATAATGATAGATGCTTCACATTATCCTTATGAAGAAAATATAAAAATAGTAAAAGAAGTTACAGAACTGGCACACACTTATGGGGCTACTGTAGAGGCTGAACTTGGAATACTTGGAGGACAGGAAGATGATTTAATCGTAGATGAAAAAGACAGTAAATATACAAATCCTAAACAAGCAGTTGATTTTGTAAAAAGAACAGGAATTGATTCTCTCGCAGTGGCAATAGGAACTGCCCATGGATTATATAAAGAAGAACCAAAACTTGATTTTGACAGATTAAAAGAGATAAGAGCTGTTGTAGATATTCCTTTAGTTTTACATGGAGCATCTGGAGTTCCAGAAGAGCAGGTAAGAAAAGCTATCAGCCTTGGTATAACAAAAGTAAATATCGCAACTGAATTAAAAATACCATTTTCAAATGCATTAAGAAATTATCTTGTAGAACATCCTGAAGCAAATGATCCAAGAAAATATATGGAAAATGCTAAAAAAGCAATGGGAGAAGTAGTAAAAGAAAAAATATTGATGTGTATGAGTGAAAACAGATATTAATATTTAATAATTTAAACTATCATAGTTAATAAAATTTTATTTAAACAGTAAACCAAATAAAAAAGAAATTAAAACTAAGTCCTAAAGAAAAAAGGCTATCATAATCAATAGCCTTTTTTTAACTCCATTACCAAATCATACTTCTTTGGATATTTCTTTTTTCCTATTTCAGAAAAACCAAAACTTTTATAAAAATTTATCACTTTTATATTTTCAATACTGTCTTCTGTCTGAATTTTAAAAATTTTTTCTCCTGAGAGACAGATAAAATCTTTTGTATTTTCTAAAAAATATCCTATAAGATATTTCCCTATTCCATATCCTTGATAATCTTTATGAACAGCAGTTTCATTTATATAAAAACTGTTTTCAGAATAAAGATTATTTTCCTCTTTTTCCCGTTCATATGCAATAAGAACGCCTATAACTTTATCTTTATCAAACAGAATAAGGCTGTGTTTCCATTTGCCGTAAAAAACTCTTTCTTCTTTCTTCTCCCTCACAATATCAGAAATCTTATAATCTGACTTAGGAATAAGTTTCAAAAGAAAAAGTATTTCATTCTTATATTTTTCAGCAGTTTCTTTATCAAGAACACAAAGAGAAAATCCTTTATACTCTTCTAAAAATTTCATTATATTATCCTAATTTTGCTAAGAATTTTTCTACATTGATTATAAATCTTTCATGAGTTCCTTCTCCAACAACATTTCCGTTGTGAGTTACTTTCACTTCAAAAACAAGTCTTCTTCCGTCAACTTGAACTAAAGTTGATTCACACATAACCTCGTCTCCTATTTTATTTGCTTTATTGTGTTTTATATTTACAGATATACCAACAGTAGATTCTCCTTCTCCAAGTTCAGCCTGTGCTAAATCAAATGATGTTTTTTCCATAAGTGCAATCATCATTGGTGTTCCGTAAACATCTAAAGTTCCAGACGCAACTTTTGCTGCTGTTTCCTCTGGGCTTACTACTTTTGTGTGTGTTAATTTCATTCCTTCTTTTAACATAATGGTGTATCCTCCTGTTTTTATTATTAAAATTACAGCTATATTATTTCACTTATTAAGAAAATAGTAAAGAAAAATTTCTATAATTTTCTTACACTATTTTATCATAAAAGAAAAAAGAGAGAAAAATTTCCCTCTTCTTTCGAAACTATTAGATGTAATTAAAAACTATTTATTTTACTATCAGGTTTTCCCCTGTCATCTCTTTTGGCTGTTCAATTCCTAAGATGCTAAGCATTGTAGGAGCTATATCAGCAAGTTTTCCATCTTTTAATGTAACTCCCTCTGTATGATTAGAGATATATAAGAATGGAACTTCATTTGTTGTATGAGCTGTAAATGGAGCATTAGTTTCAGGGTCTACCATAAGCTCTGCATTTCCATGGTCAGCTGTAATTAATACAGTTCCATCCAATGCAAGAATTGTATCAACTAATGTTTTTACACATTCATCAACAGCTTTGATTGCTTTAACAGCAGCATCTAAAACTCCTGTATGTCCAACCATGTCTGGGTTTGCAAAGTTTAAGATTACTACATCAAATTTTCCTGATTCAAGAGCTTCTTTTGCTCCCTCTGTTACTTCATAAGCTGACATTTCAGGTTTTAAATCATAAGTTGCTACTTTTGGAGATGCAACAAGTTTTCTCTCTTCTCCAGGATATTGAGCCTCTACTCCTCCATTAAAGAAGAATGTAACGTGTGCATACTTTTCTGTTTCAGCAGTTCTTAACTGAGTAAGCCCTGCTTTAGAGATTACCTCTCCAAAAGTATTTACTATTTCATCATCTTTGTAAATTACAGGAGCATCTATTGTAGAGTCATATTGTCTCATACAGTATACTTTTATAGGGTCAATATTTCTGTCAAAGAAAGTAAATTCTTTGTCATTGAATGCTCTTGTAATTTGTCTTGCTCTGTCTGGTCTGAAGTTGAAGTTGATAAATACATCACCAGATTTTACAAGTCCTTCTTTATCAATAATAGTAGGTTTTACAAATTCATCTGTAACACCTGCTGCATAAGACGCTTTTATTGCCTCATCAACAGAAGATGCAGCCACTCCGTTTCCTAAAGTCATATTATCATAAGCAATTTTTGTTCTGTCATAGTTTTTATCTCTGTCCATAGCATAATATCTTCCAGAGATTGTAGCTATTTTTCCTACTCCGATTTCAGCCATTTTTGCTTCAACCTGTGCTAAGAAGTTTACTGCTGAAGAAGGCGGAGTATCTCTTCCATCTAAGAAAGCGTGAAGATATACTTTTGTTAATCCATAGTTTTTAGCCATTTGAAGAAGTCCGTAAATGTGCTCTACATGAGAGTGAACTCCTCCGTCAGAAACTAATCCTGCAAAATGTATTGCTGTATTATTTTCTTTAGCGTATTCAAAAGCCTCTTTTAAAACAGGAATCTCATAAAATTCTCCGTCTCTTATATCTTTTGTTATTTTTACAAGAGGCTGATAAATTACTCTACCAGCACCTATGTTTAAGTGTCCTACTTCTGAGTTTCCCATTTGTCCATCAGGAAGTCCTACAGCCTCTCCTGATGCCTGTAATTTTGAATGAGGATATTTAGATAAAAGCTCTAAATATTCAGCAGGATGAGCATTTTTTATAGCATTAACTTGGTTGTCTTGAGTATTTATACCCCAACCATCTAAAATCATAAGCATTAATGGTTTTTTATTCATTATTTGTTTTCCTCTCTAAAAATCTCTTTTCTAAAATATAATTACATTCCAGCTTTAACTATTTTTGCAAAAGATGTAGCCTCAAGAGATGCTCCTCCAACAAGCCCGCCGTCTATATCAGCTTGAGCTAATAATTCTTTTGCATTGTCCGCTTTCATTGATCCACCATATTGAATAGTAATTTCTTCAGCAGCTTCAGCACCAAACATTTCTGCTAATACTTTTCTTATTGCTTTGTGAGTTTCTTCAGCAATTTCAGGAGTTGCAGTTTTTCCTGTTCCGATTGCCCATACTGGTTCGTAGGCAACAACTACTTTTACAGCCTCTTCTTTAGTAAGTCCTGCCATTCCTCCTTTAATTTGAGTTTCGTTTACAAAATCTGTTCTTCCTGCTTCTCTGTCCTCAAGTTTTTCTCCTATACAAAGGATTGGAGTTAATCCATAAGATAATGCACATTTAACTTTTTCGTTTATGAAAGCATCTGTTTCATGGAAGTATTCTCTTCTTTCAGAGTGCCCTAATATTACATATTCAACTCCTATTGCTTTTAACATTTCAGGAGAAACTTCTCCAGTATAAGCTCCTGATGCTTTTGGATACATATTTTCAGCTGCTATTTTTATATTTGAACCTTCAACAGCTTTAACCGCATCAGAAAGAGCAGTGAAAGGTGCTCCGATAACAACTCCTACATTTTCTACATCAGCAACAGCTGCTTTTAATTCAGTAAGCATAGCTACAGCTTCTGCATTTGTTTTATTCATTTTCCAGTTTCCTGCAATAATAGTTTTTCTCATTATAAACTCCTCCTAAATAATTATATTTTATCTGTAAGTTATTAATATATATTTTTAATCTTCTCTTTTAATTTTAACATACTTTTATCTAAAGTTCTAATTTTGTATAAGTCAAATAGTGAATCTTTTATGATTAATTTTTAAACATTTTTAAATTTTTCAGCAGCTGATGCCACTGCAAAAACAAAAATATTCTTTGGTTTTCCTGTAATATTTAATACTTTGGCAATTTCTGATACAGTTGTACCTGTTGTAATAATATCATCAACTATCAATATATTTTTATCTTTTGTAATAAAATTTATTTTAAAAGCTGATTTGATATTAATCCTTCTTAAATTTTCATCAGCAAATTTATACATAGGTATTGTATTTTTTTCTCTTTCAAGAATTTTGTAATTAATTCCTATTATATCAAGGAGAAAATTTACCTGATTAAATCCTCTTGAAAGATATCTTTCTCTGCTTATAGGGACAGGAATTACAATATCTATTTTATTTTCATTTATAATTTTTTTCAAATCTTCTTCTATAAGGCTGCTCAAATAAAAAGCTGTATTTTTTCTTTCTTTCAGCTTATAGTTTATCAAAAGTTTTCTCACATCGTCTGTGTAATTAAAAAGATAATAGATATTCTTTCTTACACGAAGCTGTTTCTTTTTTTCCAGCTTTTTTCTGCATTCTTCACACACATACTCTTTGTCCTTTATTTTTTCTTTTCCGCATAATATACATTTTTGAGAAAAGAAAAACCCACTAAGAGTTGGACTCAGTTTTAGGTTCAAGTTTATTCTCCTTAGCTTTTTTCTTCTCTTTTTTCAAATCACAATCAAGAATTTTTGCTGAATACATTTCGGTATATCCGCACCCTGCACACACTTTTAGATAATATGTTCCCATTTCAATTTTTATTCCTGCATCCTTCTCCGGCAAGATGGCAGTTCTTACATAATATTCTTCACAACCGCATTTTAGGCATTTAAAATCCAAATTCATCACCCCAAATCATATTTTTAATCCAATTACAAGATTTTTCATCTCTGCTGTTAAACACTACTGCATCAAATCTTATATCACAATTAAAATATCTTTTTTTAGAAAGAAACTCTTTGGCAGAAAGATATATTCTCTTTCTTTTGGTATAACTTATTGCCTGTTCTCCATAACCAAAATAATTGGTAGATCTTTGTTTTACTTCTGCAAAAACTATAAGATTATCTTTTTTCACTATTAAATCTATTTCACCAAATCTGGTAAAATAGTTTTTTTCAACAAGAGTATATCCTTTTGATTCTAAAAAAGCCAGAGCATGAGATTCATAAATTTTTCCCTGCTCTCTTTTATTCATCAGCTGTTCCTTCTGTTTTTAAAATTTTCTTTAAAAAAGTTTTTCTGTGAATAGGAAGAGGCCCTTTTTCCAAAAGGACTTCTCTATGAAGTTTTGTTCCATAGCCTTTATGTTTTTCAAAAAAATATTCAGGATACTTCTCTGCATTAATAAGCATAATTCTGTCTCTTGTCACTTTTGCTATAATTGAGGCTGCTGCAATAGAAAGACTTTTTGCATCTCCTTTTACAACACACTCCTGTTCTCCCTCATATTTTTTTATTAGTTTATTTCCGTCAACAAGAACTTTATCAAATTTTATTTCATCTTTTTTTATATCTTCAAGAGCTCTGTTCATAGCTAAGAATGTTGCATTTAAAATATTTACTTCATCTATCTCTTCAACAGTTGCTATTCCCACTCCTACATGACAATAAGCAACTATCTTATCAAACAGCATTTCTCTCTTCTTTTCTGTTAATTTTTTTGAATCGTTTATATCTTCAAAAAAATCATGATATTCATTAATTTTTACAGCAGCAGCAACCACAGGTCCTGCAAGCGGTCCTCTTCCTGCCTCATCAACACCTATAATACTTCCTTTTTCCATATCAAAATCATATAGTTCTTTCACTTGCTATTCTCCAATTCTGTCTATTTTTTCTTTATCAAGCTTTAATTTTTTTAATACATTTACAAAATCCTCAGGAAGTTTTCCCTTTAATTTTATTGTTTCTTTTGTTATCGGATGAACAAATTCAAGCATATAAGCATGGAGCATCTGTCTGTCTATTATTTTGGAAGGTGAACCGTATGTGCTGTCTCCCAAGATTGGATGATTTAGATATTTCATATGCACTCTTATCTGATGTGTTCTTCCTGTTTCAATATTTACTTTCAAAAGGGAAAAGTCTTGTACTTCGTCTATTACTTCATAATTTGTCACTGCCTCTTTTCCGTTTACTTCCACTACAGCCATTTTTTTTCTGTCAAAAGAATCTCTTCCGATAAGGTTTTCAAGCCTTCCTGTTTTACTGCTGAAATTCCCTTTACACACAGCTATATATGTCTTTTTCATTATCTTGCTTTGAAACATCTCCACAAGTTTTTCATGTGCCTCATTTGTTTTGGCAATTATTATCAATCCGCTCGTATCCTTATCAAGTCTGTGAACTATTCCCGGTCTTATATTATCTTCATTTATATTTGAAAGAGAATCGAAATGATAAAGAAGAGCATTTACCAAAGTTCCGCTGTAATTATTTTGTGCCGGATGTACTGTCATATTGCTTGGTTTATTTATAACAGCAATATGCTTATCTTCAAAAATAATTTCAAGAGGAATATTTTCAGGTTTCAAAACAGGAATTTCCTCATCAGGAATATTCACGTCAATCTCTTCATTTCCCTTTAACTTCAATCCTGCTTTTGAAACAATTTTGCCGTTTACTGTTACACAATTTTCATCTATAAGTTTCTGCACTGCTGCTCTGCTTTTTTCTTCCATGCAGCTCTGCAAAAACACATCAAGTCTTTTATTTTTAAAATCTTCTGTTGCCATAAAATTTAAATTTCTCATAAATTACCCCACGAATATAGGTTTCTAGCTCCATTATACCATTCCAAAGATAAAAATTAAACAAAAATAAAAAAACTTAAGATTGACTTTTCCTATTAAAAATGGTAATATCAACATTACGGGAATAAAGAAATATACATTTTAGGTAGAGGTTGCAGAAAACATCAGTAACCTGTTTTAGCTCTGGCAGAGCAGTGAGAACAGGAGAAAGGGAATTCTGCCGAAAGATTTAAAAAAGCCTGTTTTAAATCTTGGGCATATAAAAAATATTTATATGACTGACATCAGATAAAACTGATGTAGCGCTATCAAAATTATTATCTCGGCATAGTTGTGCCGTATTACAGATATTGATTTTAGAAGTCTACCATATAAAATGTGGCAGACTTTTTTTATTTTAAAAATCATTTTTTGGAGGAGATTAAAAAATTTATGACACTTGATGTTAGAGAAAGGCGTAGTTTATTTGTAGAACTTTTAAAATTGTCACCTGTGATAATACTTGGAATTCTTATGGTAGTTGTTGGATTTGATGTACTTGTTGCAGCACCTATTGCTGTTATGTTTGCATCTCTTGTGGCTTGGCTTACAGAAAAAATGACTTTTCATGATATTGTTGATTCAGCTGTTAACAGTGTAAAAGAAATCCAGCTCGTATTTTTTATTTTAATGCTTGCATATGCAATGGCAGAAACATTTATGGCTACAGGAGTTGGTGCTTCTATTATCATTATGTCCCTTAACTTCGGACTTACTGCAAAAACTATTGCTGTAACAGGAATTATTGTTACAAGTCTTTTATCTGTTGCAATAGGAAGTTCTTGGGGAACTTTTGCTGCATGTGCTCCTGTATTTTTATGGCTTAACCATATTGTTGGAGGAAATATTGTTCTTACAACGGCAGCTATTGCAGGAGGAGCTTGTTTTGGCGACAACATAGGGCTTATTTCTGACACAACAGTTGTCAGCTCAGGAATACAGAAAGTAGAGATTATCCACAGAATAAAACATCAGGGAGTCTGGTCGCTTTTATGTCTTACTTTAAGTATTATAGCTTTCTATGCTGCTTCTGTTGTTATGAAGCTTCCAAATACTGTTGGAAGTGCACATGAGGCTATCAGCCGTATTCCACAATCTGTATGGGACGCTCTTGCTGGACAGAGTCAGTCTGCTGTTACTCTTTTAAATCAGGTTCAAAGCGGAGTTCCTGTATATATGGGACTGCCTCTTTTATTTGTACTTGTTGCAGCTGTAAAAGGACTTCCTACTTTATTGTGTCTGTTCCTTGGAATCTTTTCTTCTTTGATTTTCGGGCTTTTTGCAGGAACAGTTACATTTTCAGCAGAGGCTGCAAAAGCTGTTGTTGCTGCTGGAGGACAGGCTATTGATTTAAAAGAATTTATCCAGTTAATATACAGCGGATTTTCAGGAGCAGGAGCATGGGTTATTGTAATGATGATGTGGATAGCAGCATTTGGAGGAATCATGGGAAAAATAAATGCCTTTGAACCTCTTTCAAGAATTGTAAAATCTCTTGCTAAAAATGTAAGACAGCTTATGTTTTACAATGGTGTTTTCGCTATTCTTGGAAATGCAGCTCTTGCAGATGAGATGGCACAGATAGTTACAATCGGACCTATTATAAGAAATCTTGTTGATGAAAACGTTGAAGGAACAGAAGAGGGAATATATAAACTGAAACTTAGAAACGCTACTTTCAGTGATGCTCTTGGGGTTTTTGGTTCTCAGCTTATCCCTTGGCATGTATATATTGGTTTCTATATTGGTATAGCAAAAGTTGTTTATCCTCTTCATGAATTTACGGCTATGGATATTATTAAATTTAATTTCCTTGCTATAATAGCTGTTGTATCAATACTGGTTCTTACTATAACAGGGCTTGACAGATTTATTCCTTTATTTGGACTTCCTTCTGAACCTGAAGTAAGATTAAAAAAATAATAAACTGCCACAAATAAAACAAGAATAAAATTCTTGAGAATTTTATTCTTATTTTTATTCTTTAAAACATATATAAAATATATCAATTGTAGATTTATCATTGAAGGATTTTATTAATTCGAAAATTTTATTGACTCTTTAAAATTTCTAATGTATACTTAAGCCATATTTGAAAACAATTCTATTTTTAGGGTTAAACAGGAGGTATTATCTTGATAGCAGAAAAAATGATTGGAAAGGTTCTTGGAAAAGGAGCTTTTGAAATAGCAAAAGAAGTAAAAGATGCTGAAGCATTATATGGAAAAGAGCAAGTAATAAACTGTACGCTTGGAACTTTATACAGAGAAGACGGAACTCTGACTGTTTTAGATACAGTTGATAAACATTACAGAGAAATTCCTGCTCCAGATATTTTTGGATATGCTGCTGGAGTAAGCGGAAGTGCAGAATACAAAGCTGCTGTTAAGAAAAATGTCTTTGGAGTTTATGAAACAGCTTTTGATAAATCATATATCGCTGTTACTGCTACACCTGGAGGAACAGGAGCTATATCAAGCACAATAAAAGGATATATGAATCCCGGGCAGAAAATTCTTCTTCCAAGCTACAGATGGGAAGCTTATGTGAGCCTTGCAGCAGCAAATGATTTAGGATATGAAAACTATTCTCTTTTTGACGGAAATGGTTTCAACCTTAAAGATTTTTCTGAAAAAGTTATAAACATGGCAAAAGAGCAGAAAAAAGCTTTTATTGTTATAAACGACCCTTGCCAAAATCCAACAGGATATTCTATGAGCTTAGAAGAATGGCAGGCTGTTATTGAAATATTAAAAGAGGCTGCAAAATTTGGAGATATTGTTCTTTTAAACGATATTGCATATCTTGATTATGATTTTAGAGGACAGGTTGAATCAAGAAAATATATGACTCTTTTCAATGGTCTTCCTGAAAATATATTAGTGGTTATAGCTTACAGTATGTCAAAATCATATACTTGCTACGGAATGAGAGTTGGAGCACAGGTTGCTATATCTTCAAGCAAAGCTGTTATAGATGAATTTGATTCAAACTCTTCTTTCTTATGCCGTGCTACATGGTCAAATATTTCAAGAGGAGGAATGAAACTTCTTTCTGATATATATGGAAGTGAGGACCTTCTTAAAAAAGTTGAAACAGAGCGCAACGAAACTCGTGATCTCCTAATAAAACGTGCTGAGATTTTCTTAAAAGAGGCTGAAGCTGTCGGACTTGAACTATGTCCATTCAGAAGCGGATTCTTTATGACAATACCAGTTAAAGAAAATATAAATGAAATAGTAAACGATTTAAAAGAAAAGAAAATATTTGTTCTTCCTACTGTTGGAGGAATAAGAGTTGCATTCTGCAGTGTTCCTTGCAATAAAATCGGACTGCTTCCAAAAGCAATAGCAGAATCAATAAAAAAATATAGTAAATAAAATATTTAAGATAAACTTTAAAATGATCTGGAGGGATTTACTTGAAACAAGAATTTTCAATTAACAGAAACAGCGTTATGCTGAATTTTACTGCCAAATACTGTACTTCATCAGATGAACTTTTAAGCAGTGTAGGATTTAGAAAAATCCTTAACTCATACATACTAAGAATTACAAAAAAAGATACTGAGGTTTTCAAACTTCTTAAGGCTCTTGCTGGTGAAAACGATATTACTGAAGAGGTTACACACCTTTTTAAACTTCTAATAGTTTTCGACATTGCAAGCATCGAGAAACTTGATCCTAAATACGAGGCTTTCTTCTCTGATAAAGACCTTGTTGTAGAATTTATTGAAGAACTTTACAGCTACTGGAGACGTTTTGAAAGATATGCTATTATCAGAAACAAAAAATTTGAGGCTGGACTTCAAAATGCAAACTTTTTCAACTCAATGAATAACTTTACAAATCTTGTTCTTGCTACATACAGAAAAATTGAAGAAACTGTTATGGAAACAAAACACAGAGTATACAGACAGCTTCCTGCAGGTGCAAACCTTGGAATTATTGTAAGTAATGTTAATTGGAATATCCCAAAAGAATATTATGCTTTAGAAAAAGTTAACTTTATAAACTCTGTAATATTACAGCCTCCTTTTATTACTTATCCTAAGCAGAACACAAGAAAAGGAGTGTTCAAAGAAGTCAATGAAAATCCTATTGAAGGAATGTATTTAAACTCTGAAGACTGGCTTTGCTATCCTGCAAAAGTAGGCTCACTTCTTGCATTTATCTATTTCAATAAAGATTTCATGGCACAGGGAGTTACTCTTGCAAACCTTTTTGAACTTGCAGAAGAAGAGGAATATGCAAATAAAAAACCTGATATTGTTTTTGTATACGGGGCAAGAGATTTTGACCCTAAAATGAAAACTTTATTCTATAACGATAAAATCAACGACATCATGGTTGGATATATAAACTACAGTGAAGATATCGACTACTTCGGATATGTTAAGAAAATGACTCTTACTCTTCATAACTTAAAAATGATTGAACAGGGAGGACTTCCTATTCATGGAGCAATGGTAAACGTTACTATGAAAACTGGTGACAATTTCAATATTGTTATTATGGGAGACAGTGGAGCAGGAAAATCAGAAAGCCTTGAGGCATTCAGAGTTCTTAGTGAGGAATATGTAAAAGAGATGAAAGTTATTTTTGATGATATGGGAGTCTTAAAAATTAAAGACGATAAGATATTAGGATATGGAACTGAGGTTGGAGCTTTCGTAAGACTTGATGACCTTGATTCAGGATATGCTTACAAACAAATGGACAGAAGTATCTTTATGAATCCTAATAAAATTAATGCAAGGGTTGTAATCCCTATTTCAAGCTATGCTACTATTATGAACGGATATCCTATTGAATACTTCCTATATGCAAACAACTACGAAGAGGGAGAAGAATTAGCATTTTTCAACACTCCTGAAGAGGCAAAAGAAGTATTTGTAGCAGGAAAAAGAATGGCTAAAGGGACTACAAGTGAAAAAGGTATTGTTACTTCATATTTTGCAAACCCATTTGGACCTGTGCAAAAACAAAAAGAAACTGATGTCTTAATCGACAAATATTTTGGAAAAATGTTTGAGGACAAAGTTATGGTTGGACAAATCAGAACAATGCTTGGTGTTAAAGGTATGGAACATGACGGACCAATCAAGGCAGCTGAAAAATTATTCAACCTTATTATGAAAAAATAGTTTTAAATATTAAAATTAAAAGAATTGTTATACTCTAATTTAAGGATATAACAATTCTTTTTTTATGCTGTAATATTATTTTATGCTGTGAGAAATAAAAAAAGACAAGTAAGAAAATTTCCTCTTGTCTTTATTTTTATTATTTATTATTTATTATTTATTATTTATTATTTATTATATACAGTTAATTATAAAGCTGCTTTTGCAGTTTCAGCTAATTTAGCGAATTCAGCTGCATTGTTTAAAGCCATATCAGCAAGAACTTTTCTGTCTAATACGATTCCAGCTCTTTTTAATCCGTTCATTAATATAGAGTAAGTTAATCCATTGATTCTTGCTCCTGCATTAATTCTTATGATCCATAATTGTCTCATTTTTCTTTTCTTAACTTTTCTATCTCTTGTAGAATAAGCTGCAGCTCTCATAGTAGCTTGTTTAGCTTGTTTTATAACGTCACCAGAAGCTCCTCTGAATCCTTTAGCCGCTTTTAAAACTTTTTTATGTTTTCTTCTTCTTACTATACCAGTTTTAACTCTCATTACATCCTCCTAAATATATTCTCGAAAATCGGTTATTATCTTCCTACTCCGTATGGTAATAAAGCAACCATATCTTTTTTATGAATATCTAAAACAACAAAATCTTTCTTTAATCTATTTTTTCTTTTTCTTGTTTTTTTAGTTAAAATATGGCTTGTTCCTGAATGTTTTACAACATATTTTCCTGTTCCTGTTACTTTTACTCTTTTCGCAGTCCCTCTGTGAGTTTTCATTTTTGGCATTGTGTGTTCCTCCTCTCAATCTATTAAAACTATTTTTTTGCCGATAACATCAAATACTTTTGACTTTCTTTATATCTTTTCTCTACTTCAGCTATTCCTTCGAACTTTTCAGCTACCTGATCAAGAAGTTCAATTCCCATATCTTGATAAGATCTCTCTCTTCCAAACTGAACTAAAGTAATCTTAACTTTATTATCTTTTTCTAAGAATTTTTTAACAGCATTTACTTTTGTTTCTAAGTCATGCTCATCTATTCTTGTTCTAAGTTTTACCTCTTTGACAACTACAACTTTCTGCTTTTTCTTAGCATCTTTTGCTTTTCTTGTCTGTTCATATTTATATTTTCCATAATCCATTATTTTACATACTGGCGGAACTGCAGCCGGAGAGATTTCTACTAAATCTAGCTCTTCTTTTCTTGCTGCCTCAAGAGCATCAGCTATAGACATAATTCCTAACTGTTCTCCTGTACTGGAAATAATTCTAAACTCTTTCCCTTTAATCTTTTCGTTAATTCTAACTTTATCTGAAATGATTAACACCTCCTAATCAAATTCTTATATAAAAAAACAGGGTACATAACACACCCTGTCTATATCTCAACTTTAATTTATTAAAATTCAAGTCAGTAACCTTATGTAAGTCTTACACCCACAAGGTGAGAAACAGGGAGTTTCTTCTTTAAATAAAAATCCTACTCTATAAGGATATCAAATTTCTCATTGAATGTCAACGATTTTTTAATTTTTTACAATTTTTATTTTTACAATCATAAAAAATTATAGTATAATTTAAAAATAAAATCAATCAAAACGAGGGAGCTCTATGAAATATAAAAATCGGTTTAAAAATCAAATATCCGATTCACTGCTTTTAGCATTTTTCCTGTCTCTTGCAGGAGGCTTTCAAGATGCTTATTCATACGTATGCAGAGATAAAGTATTCGTAAATGCCCAGACAGGTAATATAGTCCTTTTTGGAGGACATCTTGTATCAGGTGATTTTACTCTTGCTCTCCATTATCTTCTTCCTATTATGGCATTTATAAGCGGAATTTATATGACAGAATGGATTCAGCATTTGTATAAGGACAATAATAAAATTCACTGGAGACAGATTATTTTATTCTTAGAAATTATTGTTATGATTGTGGTAGGATTTCTTCCACAGTCTATGAACGTTCCTGCAAATGTTATTCTTTCTTTTTCATGTGCTGTTCAGGTTAATACATTCAGAAAGTTCAGAGGCATTCCTTTTGCAACAACAATGTGTATAGGCAACATGAGAAGTGCCACTGAAATGCTGGCAAAATATCATATTACTAAAAATAAAGAACTTCGTTACAAGTTTACATATTATTATGGAGCTATTGCTGTTTTTGCCGTTGGAGCTTCTTTAGGAGTTATCTGTGCAAAATATATGAAACTGCAATCCATATGGATTGCAGGTATATTTTTAACTATTGGTTTTCTGCTTATGATGATAAAAGAAAATACTGATAATATTGATGTGGAAAAAGATATTAACAATATAAAAAATGATATTATAAAAGCTGAAAAAAGTATTGTCAGTGATTTTTTAGAAGAAGTAAAATGCCTTAAAAATATATTTTCAAAATAGTTCTTACATAATTGTTACAAAATAATAAAATAAGAATAAAATTTTCTAAAAAATATCGAAAATTTTATTCTTATTTTTAAATTATACTAATTTACCTGTAAGATATCTTCCTGCCTCTTTTATATCCATTCCTTTTATAAATTGTATCTCTATTCCTCCAAGACCAGAAACCCATATTTTTAATTCAGATTCCAAATCAAAAGTTCCTGCTGTTTCTATTGAAAAAGATGTTATCTTTGAATAAGGAATAGTGTGATAATCTATTTTCTTACCTGTCAGTCCCTGTACATTCATTATAAGCATTCTTTTATTAGTGAATAAAACTTTATCTCTTTTTGCTATATAGGCAAGTTCTATAACTTCTCCATCTGCCAGTAAATCTTCAACTTTCTCTAAAGCCTCTCTGTCTGATGCTTTTTTCCATAATACAATTGATAAAAATTTAGCGTCTGCTCCCATATTCCCTCCTGATATTTATATAATTTCTGAGTTGGGGGTTCACCCCCAAAACAATTTTTATTTTTTAATATTTACGATATTTTATATTTTTTCCATTTCCTTCTTTTTTAATCAGTTCAAGTTCAGAAAGTTTTTTTATCATATTAATAACTTTTGTTTGACTTAATTTAAGATATTCCTGAATCTCTTTTCTGCTTTTAACATCTTCTTCCAAAAATTTAAGAATTTTATTATAATCATCTGTCAGAATCACTTGTTCTTTTTCTGCTTTTTCCTTTTCTTGACCAATAAAATGAATATTTGGAAGAACCACTAAAAAAGCTCCTACTTCTGTTTTAAAAATAGGTTTTATTCTATACTTTTCATAATTCAAAAAAATTTTTTGAATACCTGTACCATAAGCCTCTATCAAATGCAATCTATAAAATATATTTGCTAATTTTTCATTTCTTGATTGAGAAATTCCTAACATAACAGCTTCTAATGAAAGTCCTGATACAATCCCTCCTAAAGATACAAATTCTATTCTATCTTCATAAATATTAATAAGAGTGCTTGCTCCAAAAGAATATTCTCTGTGAACCGCTGCATTTAAAAGAGCTTCTCTTATTGCTTCAACAGGATAATCTCTTTCATCTTTTCTGATAAGACCATCAAATGTTGCTTTTGTTCTGTTCAATAAATCTATATATTCAAAAACCTCTGTTATTTGTTTTAAAAGAGAGCCTTTAAATTCTTTTCTATCTTTAAATACACCTTTTTCTTTTCCCTCAAAAACAGCTATTTTTAATGTATGCATACATTGATCAGACAATAATAATCCTAAATTAGTATACAACCCGTCTTCGCCTATAATACCTAATGTTTTCTTTTGAATATCTCCAAAATTAACCTCAGCTTTTTCAAATACTGCATCAGCATAACTAAAAGTTAAATTTTGATTTAAAGAACGTAATTTTTCAAAAGAGTCCCCATCTGTTTCTTTTATCATTTGTCTTATATAATCTTCTGAAGCAGGAACAGATGAATTCCCCTGACGAATATATACACCTGAAGGCTTCAAACCTTTTTCAGCTATATAATATGGTCTTGAAGCTCCTCTCTGTACTTTTATTACAACAATACTTTTATTTTTTATTTGTTCAACATTTAAAGTTACATACATAGATAAATCAGGCTTTATGGCATTCCTTATTGAGGCTCCTGCCTTTTCCATAACATCATCACTGTTTTCTACTCCAACTATTTCTCCATTATCATTAATTCCTATATAAATAGTTCCATCACAAGTATTAGCAAAAGCTACAACTTCTTTTTTTAATTCAGCTGTCAGTACTTCTTTTAATTCTACACTAAAACTCTCTAAAAATTTCATCTCATCACCTCGTCAGATGCTGTCACTTCTAACATATTCTAACACATTCTAACATGATTAGCAAGTTAGAATAGTTTTTACTTGAACCACAAACACTCTGATACATCTCAAAATAAAATTTATCTGACTTTAATTTATAATAACAAAAACCACTTCCTAATTTATAGAAAGTGGCTGTTATTTACATATGGCGTACTCGAGAGGAATCGAACCCCCAACACCCTGATCCGTAGTCAAGTGCTCTATCCAATTGAGCTACGAGTACACTTGTATAAAAAAAAGGTAGATTGGTTCTACCTTTAATTGTCAGTCTGGCGGTGAAGGAGAGATTTGAACTCTCGGTACCGGTTTAATCGGTACTCTCCCTTAGCAGGGGAGTGCATTAGGCCACTCTGCCACTTCACCACTGGCGGAGAGTTAGAGACTCGAACTCTAAAGTCTTACGACGCCGGTTTTCAAGACCGGTTCCTTACCAATTAGGATAACTCTCCACTCCAAAGAGTTTATCATAACTTGTTTTTTTTGTCAATATTTTATCAAAAAAATTTTTAATTTATTTAAATTACCAAAGGAAAAGCCTGTGAAATTAATCACAGGCTTTGGGGATTTATAAAGATTAGTTGTTTGCTTCGTAGTGAGCTTTTAATTTGTTAACAATAGCTTCTGCTTTTTTAACAGCGTCTGCAATAGCAACTCTTACTACTTTTTTATCTTTGAATCTCTCTTCGTTTTTAATAGCAACTTCTTTAGTAAGAACTACATAGTCTGCTGATTTTACATCTTCTGCTGTTAAAACGTTTTCTATTCCAATTCCTCCTTGAGTTTCTATTTTAACTTCTACTCCTAATTTTTCTCCTGCTTTTTTTAATGCTTCTGCTGCCATATAAGTGTGTGCAACACCTGAAGGACAAGCTGTTACTCCGATTATTTTCATTAAACTACATCTCCTTTTATACTCTTGATAGAACTGCTGTTATATCTGATAATATCCTATCATTAAATTTAAAATATATCAATTAGAAATCCATATCTAAATCTACATCATCATTTCCTGCAGCAGATGCTTCTCTTTCTGCTACCGGTTTCTTTAATAGGTTAACAATAACTGCTGTTGTAAGTGCTCCGGCTAATGTTCCTATAATATATCCCATTTTTCCTTCTACTACTGGAAGAACAATCCATCCTCCCCAAGGAGCGTGATTGATTACATTCATTAAGAATCCTATAATGTTTCCTACGATACCTCCTGCAACTATTGAAGGAAGAACTCTTACTGGGTCAGCAGCAGCAAATGGAATAGCTCCTTCTGAAATTCCTACAAGTCCCATGAATATTGCAGCTTTACCAGCTTCTTTTTCAGATTTGTCATATTTTTTAGGTGCCAATAATGTAGCAAGTCCCATTCCGATTGGCGGAGTACAAATTGCAATTCCAACTCCTCCCATTAACCATGGCTGAGTTCCAACTTGAGTTTGAGCAAACAGAGTAGCAACTTTATTGATTGGTCCTCCCATGTCAAATGCAGTCATTCCTCCAAGAATTGCTCCAAGCAGTGCTTTACTTGCTCCCTGCATTGAAGAAAGCCATCCGTTTAAAGCATCCATCATCATAGCTATTGGAGTTCCGATAACCCACATAACAACAGCACAAACGATAAATGTTCCAACTAATGGGAATATGAATATTGTTTTGATTGATTTTAAAGAATCAGGTAATTGAATTTTCTTTAACATATTAACTACATAACCAGCTAAGAATCCAACTACAACAGCTCCCAAGAATCCTGTTTTATATTGTTGAACTGCAATCCAAGAACCTATCATAGCAGGTGCAAGACCAGGTTTGTCAGCGATTGAATAAGCAATATATCCTCCTAAAATCATAGGGAATATTGTAAGACCGGCGATACCCATATCAGAAATATTTTTTAATATTCCAGTTTCAGGAACTGCTCCTTTACCACTTAACATAACTGCTAATGAAAGTAAAACTCCTCCGGCAACGATAAACGGTATCATGTGACTTGTTCCAAATAGTAAATCTTGTTTAATTTTTCCTAAAGTTTGTTTCATTTCTTCCTCCTTGATATTTTATATTATATTTTTTTAATTATCCGTTTATTAAATTTACTGCTTCTTCTGCTGTTGCAGCTTTTTCCAATCCATTTCTGAAATCGTCATCAAGGATTTTTTTAGACAGATCTACTAAGATATTAATGTGAGTAGTTCCTTTCTCTCCATCAGGAATTGCTAACATAAATACTATTTTCGCATACTCGTCTTCTTCTGCACTCCATAATACAGGATTTTTTAATCTTGCAAAAGCAACTGCTGCTGTTTTTACTGTTGTACTTTTTCCATGTGGTAATCCAACATCATATCCTACTGCTGTTGCTGCAATCTCTTCCCTTGCCATAAGAGCTGCTAAATATTCCTCATAATTTTCTGCTATTCCCTCTTCTGCTACTTTTTTAGCCATCATTTCAATAACTTCTTGTTTTGATGTACATTCTACATCTAACATTACTAAGTTTTCCATCGTTAATGCCATATTACTTTTCCTCCTCATTAATAAACTCTTCTATTTTTTTATAAATTTTATTTGACGTATCTAAATTTTCCAGTTCTTTTATAAGTGACTTTCTTCTCATTACCCCAAGAAACTGCATAAGTCCGTTTAAATGTTCTTTTTTATCTCTGCTTGAAAGTGTCATAATCAATCTGACTTTTTCGTTTTCAGGAAAACTTACAGGATTTTTAAAGAATGTAAAACTTATTCCGCTCTTATTTATTATGTCGCTGTTCCCGCTGTGCCCTAAGAATATTCCATCCTGAACAACCATATAACTTCCAAATGAGTTTACCAGTTCTATTATCTCTTTCGGATAATTCTCTCCAACAAACCCCTCTTCTATCATAGATAAGGCACTTCTTTCAACAGCTTCTTCCCATGAATTTATTTTGTCTTCTATAATACTTACTCTTGAAGGAGCAAGCATATCCATAAATCCAAGTCCTTTTTCATCTGTTGTATCATCTAATATCTGATCTTTGAATCTCTCTTTCAGTTCTTTTACAAAATCTTTTTCTTTCAGAGTTTCAGAATATTTTTTCGCGATTTCCAAGATATCCGATAGTTTTATATTCTTCGAATATGAAAGCTTTTCATTTTTAAGTTTGATTATATCTTCTGTACTTAAAATAGGAGATACCTTAACAACTTTCACATCTTTAAACTTAACACCATCAATAGTTGTTACTACTAAATCTATATCTTCATTCTTATAATTTTCTATTTCATTGTATGGTATTATATTTACAATATTCACATTAAAATGTTCTTTTATGCTTGCTGATAAAAATCTTGATGTGCTGTAGCCTGCTCCGCATATTATTAAAATATTTTCAAGTTTCTTGCTTTTTATTCTCTTCATTGCAAGCTGAAAATGCATTGCAATGTAAGCCAGCTCATCATCACTTATTTTTACATCAATCCCTATTTTGCTCCATGCTTTTGACACCAGGTTTAAAACAAGAGGATAAGTTTCCTTAAACTCATCATAAATCTCACATGGAAGTCTGATACCTTTTTTAGCTCTGTAAATTGCCGGCTTAATATGATTAATCAGATTTTCAAGAAGAAACATATCTTTTTCAAGTTCCTCATAACCATTTTTGGCAACTTCTTTTACAAGTCTCATCATAGACAGCTCTATCTGTACCCAGTTCACATAAAAAGAATCATCAAAATCAAAACTGTGGCTTCCTAAAAAATATTCTGTCATATTAAGAATCTCGCTTTTTGAAAAACCATATTCTGAAAAATTCTTTTCAACTATTTCATATTCATCGCTCTTACCTAAAAACTCCATATTTTTAATAAGTTTTATAGGATTTTCTTCAAATCTCTTAAAAGCAATCAGTATATAGAAAAGAAGTATTTTGAAGTTTTCATCTCCAACTGTTTTTCTAGCTTCATCAAGGGTTTTTTTCAAAACCTTCATTACTTTCTCAACATTTTCTTCTTTAAAATATTCATCCATCTTGTCCCAGCATATAAAGAAACCATACTGGTAATTTTTTTCTATTTTTATTTTTCCTCCATCAAGATAGATAATATTGTAATTTTTCAAAAGAATATCCAAGATTATTCTTCTTACATTTTTTTCTTCTCCCAGATAAGCAAGAGTTTTGCTGTCTAAACCGATAATAAATGTTTTCATATAATTCTCAAGAGTTTTCAAATCATTTTTTAAAGTCAGTTCACTGATATCAAGTTTATCCTCAAGTCTTTCAAAAGATATATTTTTATTGTCGAAAAATATATCTGTAATAATAATTTTTTCTCTCTCTTCTTTTGTGAAAGAATAAAGTGCCATATTATCTGCTACTCTCACAACAATCTCTTCAAGACTGTTTTTTACAACAAGCTCTCTTTTTCTTATTTCTATTTCCGGAAGTCCAAGTAACTTTAAGTAATAATTATAATCGTCTATTTTGTATCTTAGATTTCTTTCACTAATACCAATGTTTTTGGCATTTTCTATTAATGATGTTATTCCTTTTTCTTTAATACTTCTGACCATATCTAATAATTTTACTGTTATTGGCATGGCTCCCCTCCTCTTTTCTTAAAATGATTATACTTTTTTAGCATTAACTGTTCAACTAAAATTCTTTTCATTTTTTTTTGGAAAATTCTTAAGAATTATTATCTGCAATGTTCTTTCTCCCATTTCATCTGAGTTTCACAGTTTTCTCCTTCTCCTTATATTTTCATATTTCCAAAATTTTTTGAAACTTTTTATATTTTTTTCAGTTATAAAAAAAGAGGGTATTGTAATAATATTAATTACACAATACCCTCTAAAACTATATGTTATTTTTTTTATTATTTATTATAAATATCAATTTTTTGATAAGGAATTTCGATTCCCTCTTTAGCAAACTCAATAATAACTGTTTCCATTAATGTATAGTAAACTTCCCAGTAATCTCCTGAATTTACCCATACTCTGAAATTGTAATCAAGTGAACTTGCACTGTGTTTATTAAGTCTTATAGTATATCCTTTTTCATGAAGAACTTTATCATTTCCTTTTGCTATTCTCTCAAGCACACTCTTAGCTTTTTCAACAGGAGTATCATAAGATGTTGAAATAACCATGTCAACTCTTCTTACAGGCTCTCTTGAAATATTTGTTACTGCTCCGTTTGCAAGCTGCCCGTTTGGTATAATTATTCTTGAGTTATCAGGTGTTGTAAGAATTGTATAAAGAATATGAATTGATGTTACTGTACCTGAACCTGCTGATGTTGTAATATATTCCCCTTTTAAAAACGGTTTAAAGAAAAGTATTAAAACTCCTCCTGCAAGGTTAGACAAACTTCCCTGTAAAGCTAAACCAACTGCGATACCTGCAGTACCTAATATTGTTACTAAAGATGTTGCCTGAATTCCTATTCCGCTTATAAATAAGAAGAAAAATCCTATATACACAATTGTTTTTGTAAGTGATAAAACAAAAGACTCTAAAAGAGGGTCTGCATTGCTTTTTTCCATAAGTGCTCTGAATGTACGAGTCACCATATTAACAACCGGTCTCATTATTATTAATAAAAATATAATCCACGCTAATTTTGCCGCTATTCCCGGTAAAGCTTTAGCAAAAGCCTCCATCACTGTTTGTAAAAATGTCTGTGCATTTTCAACTTGTAATAAATCTGTTATTTCTTCCTGCATAATATATCCTCCAATATAAAATTTATTTTATTCCGCTATTCTTTTTATATTATAGCATAGTTTATCATCTTTGTGTATTTTTTAAATATCCAGACCTGCATGGATAAGCCTTTTCTGTATATAAACAAAAAAGACACATTTCTGTGTCTTGATTACTTTTTAATGGCGGGAGCGACGAGACTCGAACTCGCGACCTCCTACGTGACAGGCAGGCGCTCTAACCAACTGAGCTACGCCCCCATTAACAAAAAAAATGGTGGTCACAATAGGACTTGAACCTATGACCCCCTGCTTGTAAGGCAGGTGC
>OGZM01000868.1_pt1 | contig 31702 bp, 28 predicted proteins | sample 1576821 | NCBI WGS metagenome assembly OGZM01 (sample SAMEA3541491, study PRJEB24748) | human gut metagenome | biome: human gut; feature: human-associated habitat; material: faeces | place: China | collected 2012
CCTCTGATGTACCAGTTGTCACGCCAGTGGCACAGCTGGGTAGTCACGTTTGGAACGGATAACCGCTGAAAGCATCTAAGCGGGAAACCAGCTTCAAGATAAGTATTCTTTAAGACTCCTTCGAGACTAGGAGGTTGATAGGTTGGGGGTGTAAGAGTTGTGAGACTTTTAGCTGACCAATACTAATAAGTCAAAGTTTTAACCTAAAAGATTTACTATATAGTTTCGAGTGTTCCATTAATTAAGAAACAACGAAGTTGCGACTATAATTAATGAGACGCAGATTAAGATCTGCGCCACATAAACACTAGCTTGGTGAGAATAGCTGCAGGGGTACACCTAGTTCCATTCCGAACCTAGAAGTTAAGCCTGTAAACGCTGAAAGTACTTGGAGGGAAGCCTCCTGGGAGGATAGGAACTTGCCAAGCACAATGAGTGCTTCCTTAGCTCAGTCGGTAGAGCATGCGGCTGTTAACCGCAGTGTCAATGGTTCGAGTCCATTAGGAAGCGCCATTTTTTTATTTTTTGGAAAATTTTTTCAAAAGGAGAAGATAAAAAATGAAAAAAACAAATGCTATGAGAGAGTTGGATAAAAATAAGATAAAATATAACTTTATAGAATATGAAGTTGATGAAAATGATTTAGGGGCAGTAGCAGTAGCTATGAAAACAGGGCAAGATATTACTAAAATATTTAAAACTCTTGTGCTGTTAAATGAAAAAAGAGAGATGTTAGTAGCTTGTATTCCTGGAAGTGATACAATAGATCTTAAAAAATTAGCGAAATTAGCTGGAGATAAAAAAGTTGAGATGTTAGAGCTAAAAGAGTTATTTAATATGACTGGATATATAAGAGGTGGATGTTCTCCAATAGGAATAAAAAAGAAACATAAGACATATATCCATGAATCAGCTTTAGTAAAAGATACAATTTTTGTTAGCGGTGGAGCTAGAGGGATACAAATAGAAATAGATCCTAATGTGCTGGTCAAACAATTAAATATGATAGTTGGAGATATTATTATAAAATAGATAAAAAATAGGCAATTTGTCAAATGAAAGACAGATTGCCTATTTTATTTTAAAAATTAAACAATAATTTTTCCATGATATTCTTTAGAAGGAATTAAAGATGAAATTTCTGGTAAATTTTCCTTTGTAACTTTTCCGGCTACAACAATAGTTAATCTATCTCCAGCTTTTTCAATCATTTTGTTAAGCATATCTTTTCCTTCTAAGGCAGTAGGTTTTGTTCCAGAAGAAAGAATTCTTTTAACACCTAGATTAATTAGATCATCAATAACTAAAGTTGGATCTTCTAATTCATCAATAGCTTTATGGAAAGTTACTTCCATAGGTTTTGCTAGTTCCATAAATTCAGCAAGGGTTTTAAAGTCAATTTTTTTATCTGCTGTAAGAATTCCTAAAACAACTCCTTTAGCTCCTAAAGATTTACAAACTTTAATATCCTCTTTTATAACTTCTATTTCAGCTGGAGTATAACAAAAATCTCCACCTCTAGGTCTTATTATAGGAAAAACAGGTATTTTAAGGGTAGAAAGAGCTATTTTTATAGTTCCATAAGATGGAGTAGTTCCTCCTTGAGATAAGTTATCACATAATTCTATTCTATTTGCTCCTCTTTTTTCAGCTTCAAGAGCATCAATAAGTGATTCAACACAAGCTTCTTTAATCATAATTTACCTCCTCAAGATTTGATGTATATATTATATATTACTTTATTATTTTTATCTATAAAGAATTAAATAGAGATATACCAAAATAATATAACATATTTTAAAAATATATATGACTTTAATAAAAAAAGGTGGTATAAATATTATTAAATAATAACTATAAAAAAAAATTTTTAAGGAGGGAAAATATGAAAAAAATAAAATATTTATTTTTATTAATTTTAATTTTATTAACAGCATGTGGGAAAGATAAAATTAATGTTAAGACAAAGGATACTTTAATAGTTGCACAGGGAGCAGATGCAAGAACCTTGGATTCACAGAAAGCAATTGACACACCAAGTGTAAGAGTATATCAACAACTTTATAATTTATTAGTAAAAAAAGATGAAAATATGGAAATAGTCCCTGATCTTGCTGAAAGTTGGGAAATAGTAGACTTAAAAACAACTATTTTTCATTTAAGAAAAGGTGTAAAATTTCATAATGGAGAAATTTTAACTGCTGAGGATGTAAAATTTACTTTAGATAGAATGCAAGAGCAGCCAACAGTTTCATTTTTAATAGGTGAGATTGAAAAAGTAGAAGTTATAGATGAAAATACTGTAAAAGTAATTACTAAAAGAGGATTTGGTCCACTATTAAAACATCTTTCTCATCCAGGAGCAGCTATTTTAAATAAAAAGGCAGTTTTAGAAGCTGGAGATGCTTATGGACAACATCCTATAGGAACAGGACCATATAAATTTGTGGATTGGCAATCAGGAGATAGAATAACTTTAAAAGCTTTTGAAGATTACTATGAAGGAAAAGCGAAGATAGAAAATATAGTTATAAGATCTATTCCTGAAGGTACTAATAGAACAATAGCCTTAGAAACAGGAGAGGTTGATATTGTATATGATGTTGAACCTGTAGACATAGATAAAATAAAAGAGAATAAAAAACTTAATTTTTTAATGGAAGCATCATTAGGAAATTCTTATTTAGGAATAAATACAACAAAAGCACCTTTTAATGATGTAAGAGTGAGACAAGCAATGGCATATGCAATAAATGTAAAAGATATCATAGAAGTTGCATATAAAAATACGGCTGTTCCTGCAAATTCACCAATAGGACCAAAAATTCCTGGATATAATAAAGATGCTAAAATGTATGAATTTAATAGAGAAAAGGCTAAAAATTTACTTGCAGAAGCTGGGTATCCAAATGGATTTAAAACAAGTATTTGGGTAAATGATAATATTATTAGAAAAGATATAGCAACTATTCTTCAAGATCAATTTAAAGCTATCGGAATTGAAGCAAGCATTGAAACTTTAGAGTGGGGAGCTTATATAGATAGAACAGCAAGAGGAGAACATGATATGTTTATTCTTGGATGGGTAACTGTAACAGGAGATGGGGATTATGGACTATATCCATTATTCCATACTTCAGCTCATGGACGTCCAGGAAATAGAGCATTTTACTCAAATCCAAAAGTTGATGAACTTTTAGATATAGCAAGAACATCAATTGATCAAAATGAAAGAGAAGAAGCTTATAAAGAGGTACAAAAAATAGTTCAAGAGGAAGTACCAGTTATAACTATGGTGTATACTAATCAAAATGTAGGAATGCAAAAATATGTTACAAATTTCAAATTACATCCAACAGGATTCTTTGATTTATATAATATAGAATTTGCAGAAATTAAATAGGAGATGAAAATTTATGAAAATAAGTAATGTACCAGCAAAAGATGCAGTAGAATTTATAAAAAAAGAACCAATAGCAATGATAGCAATAGGAAGTGTAGAATATCATGGTGCTCAAGCACCTTTGGGAACTGATTATATAATTCCAGATTATATAGTTAAAGAATTATCTAAAAGAGACGATATTTTAGCTTTACCACCAATTCCATATGGAAACTGTCAATCAATTAAAGATTTTCCAGGAACAATTAATATCGGAACAGAAAATTTAATTAGAGTTTTAAATTCAATTACTGAATCATTGTTAAAACACGGAGTTAAAAAATTTATATTTGTAAATGGACATGGTGGAAATATAGCTGCTTTAGATCAAGTAGGATTAGATACTTATGAAAAAGGGGGAATAGTAGCTACAATAGATTGGTGGAACTTGGCTAAACTTTTAAGTCCAGATTATGATGGTGGACATGGAGATATTCAAGAAACAAGTGTAGCTATGGCAGTAGATGAAAGTTCAGTAAATCTTTCTTATTGTGAACCTTTGATAATAAATGATCTTTCAGAAGAGATTAAAAATAAATATATTTCACTTTTGACATATAAAAATGGAACAGTTAAAATAGTAAGAGATTTTAAAAGCGTAGTTCCTCATGGATGGATAGGACCATATGATCCTAAAAATTCTACTAAAGAACTAGGAGAAAGAATTTTAAAAGATGTAATCCAATATATAGGAGATTTTGTAGAGGATTTTAAAAAGGTACAAAGATAATAGAATGATGAGTAGCTGAAGTTTTCTTCAGCTATTCTTATGATAAAAGGGGGGAAACAATGCTTTATATTACTAAAGAAACTGTAAATGATATAATGAAATGGGATAATAAGCCAGCAGGATATTGTAAAAGTGGAGATACAATAGTTTTTGAAACAAGAGATTGTTATGATAATACCATTACAAGTAGTGAAAGACCTTTAGGAGATAGAGAGGGACTTTCAAATCCAGTAACAGGAGCTTTGTACGTTGAAGGAGCAGAGGTTGGAGATATATTAAAGGTAGAGATAGAAGATATAAAATTACGTTCTTGGGGAGTAATGAGATCATCTCCAACTGCTGGAGTTTTTCATGAAAAGTATGAAAAGAGAGAGGCTATAATCTTTCAAGTGAAGGACAATAAAATATATTTTGATGATAAATTAATTTTAGATGCAGATCCTATGATAGGAGTTATAGGAACAGCTCCAATTGAAAAAGAGGGAATCCCTACAACAACACCTGGGAAACATGGTGGAAATATGGATTGTAAAAAGATAGTTAAGGGTTCAATAATATATTTACCAGTAAATGTTAAAGGCGGACTTCTATCAATGGGGGATATTCATGCTCTTATGGGAGATGGAGAGGTATTTATTTGTGGATTAGAAATAGCTGGGGAGATAACTGTTAAAGTAAGTGTGTTGAAAAATATAAAGCTTCCAACACCATTTTTATATTCAAGAGGAAAGGTTATGTCTATTCAATCAGCTGAAGATTTGAATAAAGCAGGAGATATGGCAGCTAAAGAGATGTTTGAGTTTGTAAAAGAGGCTACAAAACAAAATGATGTAAGAACAGGAATGTTGATGTCACTGCTTTCAGATATGGCTGTATGTCAAGTTGTAGATCCACTTTTAACAGTTAGAGTGGGGTTTCCGTTAGAAGCATTAGAAAAATACGGATATAAGCTTCCATAAAATATGTATATATATAATAATAAAAAACCTCTCTTTTTTAAGAGAGGCTTTTTAAATTCTTAGTTAAATTGAGGTTTAATATCTGCTATCCATTTTTCAATTCTTTCAGGAGTATCATTTCCTTGATTTCCCTCGTCAAGAGCAAGTCCAACAAATTGATCACCAATAACAGCTTCAGACTCTTCATAATGATATCCTTCTGTAGAAGTAAATCCAATAACTTTTCCCCCATTTTTAACAACAACATCATATAGAACTTTCATAGCTCCAACATATGATTCACCAAAAGCAAATTGATTTCCTAATCCTGCTATTGCAACAGTTTTACCTGTAAAATCTATATTTTTAAATTCATCATATACATTTTCCCAATCTGCTTGAAGTTCTCCTACTCCATAAGTTGGAGATACAAGAATAAGATTTTCTAAATCTTTCATTTGAGAGATTCCATCTGCAACATTAAAAGTTTCATAATCATCTTTTCTTAAATAAAATTCCATCTCATCAACAATACCAGTAGTATTTCCAGATGTAGTACCATAAAATATTCCTATCTTTTTCATTTTTCCTCCTAAATTTCCTAAAAATTACATAGATCCTTAACAACTTCACTAGCTATTATAAGTCCAGCAGTTGAAGGAACAAAAGCTATACTTCCAACGTTTACTTTTTTTTCTCTGCTTCCACTCTCATTGAAAGGCTTTTTTGGAAGTTCTTTCGAATAGACTACTTTTAATTTCTTAATACCTCTATTTTTTAATTCCTTTCTCATCACTCTAGCTAAAGGACAAACAGATGTTTTATTAATATCGGCAACCTCTAACATTGTTGGTTCAATTTTATTCCCAGTTCCCATTGATGAGATAATAGGAATAGATAAATTTTTAGCTATTTCAGCTAATGCTAATTTAGAAGTTACTAAGTCAATAGCATCAACAATATAATCATATTTTTTATCTTTAAAAAACAGATCACTATTTTCCATACTAAATTTTTCTTGAAATTCATGAACAATTACATTGGGATTTATTGAAAGAAGTCTATCTCTCATCACAGATGTTTTAAGTTTTCCAATACTATCTTGAGTAGCTATTATCTGTCTATTTAAGTTAGTAAGATCAACAGTGTCAAAATCCACTATAGAGATTTCACCAATTCCAGATCTAACAAGAGCTTCAATAGCAAATCCCCCCACTCCACCAACACCGAAAACTATAACATGTGAATGTTGAAGTTTATTAAGATTTTCTTGTCCAATTAAAAGTTCAGTTCTTTGAAACATCAATATTTTTCTCCTTGATCATATTATTTACTATCTTAGTAAATAATATACTGTTTTTTATAAAATTGCAATAAATATTTATTGAGAATAAAAGTTACTTAATTTTTTAGTACTTAGTATCTTAGAATAAAATATAATAGATATACTGAAAGTGAAAAATATTATATTTTCAGTTTAAAAGAGAATAATATTGTCTTTTTTTTAATGGCGATGTATAATTGCTTATACTAAAATGTACAGGGGGTATAGTTATGACAGCTTTAAAAATTGTAGGATTTATTATTGGTATTATAATTATTTTATCTTTGATTGGTACAATGAATGAAACATATTTAGAAAAGTTTAATTTTGCTATTTTTTCAAAACCAATGGTTATTGGACAAGCTATTACAGGATTATGTTTTTTTATTGGAAGAGAGTGGTATGTTTCTGCTATTGCTCATAATGGAGATAAATTAAATGGTTTAGTTTTAATTGGACTTGGAGCTGTTATTACAATTTCTGTTATAATTTATATTTATTACATGACAAATTTTATCTATGGTACTATTGGAACGATTGTGTATATAGCTGCTTTGGTATTTTTTGCATTTATATCATATTTAATTATTTTATTTTTAATGGGATATTTTATTCTAATATGTCTTCCAACTTCTAGTAAAAAATAAAGAAATTATAATAAAATTTTTTGATGAATAACGAAAGAAAATAATGGATGATTTCCCTTATTTTTATTGACATAATACATATATTATGATATACTTTACCGTAGATTACGCTTGGAAAGGGTCATCAGCAACCCTAACCAGCGATTGCAATACTTTTGGAGGTGTTAAGATGTACGCAGTTATAAAAACTGGTGGTAAACAATACAAAGTTGCAGAAGGTGACGTATTAAGAGTAGAAAAATTAAATGCTGAAGTTAACACAACTGTAGAATTAACTGAAGTTCTTTTAGTAGCTAATGGAGAAACTGTAAAAGTTGGGACTCCAGTAGTTGAAGGAGCAAAAGTTGTAGCAGAAGTAGTAGCTCAAGGTAAAGGTGCTAAAGTAGTTAACTTCAAATACAAGCCAAAAACAGGGTACCACAGAAAAAAAGGTCACAGACAATTATTCACTGAAATCAAAGTTACTTCAATAAACGCTTAATTGTTTTATGACAAAAGTTACAATTTATAGAAAAAATGGTAGAATTGTAGGGTACAAAGCTACCGGACATTCAGAGTATGCTGAATATGGAGAGGATATAGTTTGTGCAGCACTTTCAATGGCATTACAACTGCCTTTGGGAGGGATACAAGATGTTCTTGATCTGATGCCTAAGTTTGAAATTGATTCTGATGGATACTTAATGGTAGATATGAGAGGTATGAATACTTTAGGAAAAGAAAAAGAATTAGATGCTCTTTTAGAAAGCATGGCTTTGATGGTCGAAAATTTATCAAAAGAATATCCTAAAAATGTAAAGCTTGTAGAGAAGGAGGAAAAATAGATGCAATTTACTTTAAATATACAATTATTTGCACATAAAAAAGGACAAGGTTCTGTTAAAAACGGAAGAGACTCAAATCCTAAATATCTTGGAATCAAAAAATATGATGGAGAAGTTGTAAAAGCTGGAAACATCATCGTTAGACAAAGAGGAACTGCATTCCATCCAGGAAACAACATGGGAATGGGTAAAGACCACACTTTATTTGCTTTAATTGATGGTTATGTAAAATTTGAAAGACTTGGAAAAGACAAAAAACAAGTTTCAGTTTACTCAGAAAAATAATAGCATTTAATGAATTTTAGAGAAGCCAAATAGGCTTCTCTTTTTTTTACAAAAATAATTTTTGTGATTAAAAAGTTATTTTTCTTTTTTATTAAATAATTTTTTGTTAGAATAAGATTAGATGTATAATATGTATTTAATGGGGGAAGTTTATGTCAAATATAAAAAAACATTTTATCTTAATTATTATGATAATGGTATGTATTATTTTATGTAATCAAGTAGTATTTATGAGATATGGAACAACTTTGCCAGTATATTTAAAATATTCCTCACCTATAACTAAAAAAGAAAGAGAATATTTAAAAAAACATAGTCCAATTAAATTAGGAAGTGATATTACTGCACCACCAATATCATATTATGAAAAAAATAAAGAAGAATATGCTGGTTTAATAGTGGACTATGTAAATTTTCTTTCTATTGAAACAGAAACTCCGATTACAATAAATATGTATACTTTTTATGATTTAGTAGAAGCGTTAAGAAAAAATAATATTGATGTATGTGATATGTTTGCTAGTGAAAATAGAGCAAAAGAATTTGAATTTTCAATTCCAATTTATCGATTAAAAACAGTTATTATTTCATCAAAAGATAAAGGAAATATTTCTAATCCTATTGAATTATCTGGGAAAAAAATAGCAGTTCCTAAAGGAGATTTAGCAACAGAATATATTACTAATTTTTTAAAAAAAGAAAAAAAAGATCCTGCTACTTTTATATTTGTTAACGATACAAAAACAGTGTTAGATCTTTTACAGCAGGGAAAAGTTGATGTTGCAATAGGAGATGAAGTCGTTATATCAACTTATTGGAAGGAGTATGAAGTTTATGAAACAGAGAAATATAATGTTATTCTTTTATATGAAAAAGATGTAGTACTAGCTGTTAATAAAGATAATGATTTGTTGTTATCTATCCTTAATAAAGGAATTTTGCAAATGAAAAAAAATCATATTGTATCTAAAGTGCAACAAAAATGGTTTGGTATATCAGAATCAATAAGAGGAGAAAAAAGAGAGTTAGAAGCCTTTATTAATATTGCGATTATTTTACTTATTTGTTTAATTGGGCTATATAGTTGGAATTATTTCCTTAAAAAAAATGTATTACAAAAAACAAAAGAAATAGAAGAAAATAAAAAAAATATTAACATGATATTAAATAACTTAAATATAGCATTGTTTATTATTAGTGACACAGGAATAATAATAGAATGTAACAGAGCTTCATTAGAATTGTTAAGATTAAATAAGCATGAAGTGATAGAAAAAAATATTTATAAAATAAATTTTTTAAGAGATTTGCTGGAATTATCAAAAGATTCTAATTGGCAAGAAAATAAAAATATTAAGTTTAAAAATAAAATAAAAAATAGATATTATGAAATAAAAATATCTTCATATATTTCAAGTGAAGAAAAACTAAGAATTTTAAGTATAGAAGATATTACAGAAAAACTTATAATAGAGAGAAAATTACATCAAGAAAATAAAATGATAACAATAGGTCAAATAGCAGCAGGGTTAGCACATGAAATTAGAAATCCTTTAGGCACAATAAGAAATTGTCTTTATCTTTTGAAAATGCAAGTATCAAAAGAATCAAAAGAAAAAGCTATAACTACAATGGAAAACTCTATTCAAAGAGTTAGTAACTTGATAGAACATTTACTTAGATTTTCAAGAATAGCTTCTGATAAATGTAGTCAAGAAAATATTGAAACAATGGTAAATGATATTATGACTTTTATGGAGACAAAATTAAAAGCTAAAAATATTAAGTATAAAATTAAATTAGAAGGAAATCCGATAGTAAATTTAAATGTTGAAGCTATTAATATTATTTTAATTAATCTTATAGAAAATGCAATTGATGCTTTTTCAATAGAGAAAGATAATAATGAAATTCAGATATTAATTTCTATTAAAGAAAAATCTATTTATTTTATAATTGAAGATAATGGAATTGGAATTTTAGAAGAAAAAATTATACATATATTTGAACCTTTTTATACAACGAAAGAAGAAGAATATGGAACTGGACTTGGATTATATCTTGTATATAATGAAATAAAAAAATATAATGGAGATATTTCTGTTGAAAGCGAATATGGTAAAGGTACAAAATTTTTTGTTTCAATTTATTTTAGGTAAATAGGGGGAAAAATTAGATGTTTGAAGACTATAAAGTTTTAATTGTAGATGATGAAAAAGACTATAGAGAAATTTTTTCTCTTATATTAAAAGAGAAAAAATATAGTGTTTATATGGCCGCTAATATTAAAGAAGCCCAAGAAATAATTATAAATCATAAAATTGATATAGTAGTTACAGATTTAATAATGAAAAATGAAACAGGAATAGAATTACTTTATTGGATAAAAAATTATGATAATGAGATAGGGGTTATAATTGTTACAGCATATGGAACAGTAGAAACTGCAGTACAAGCAACTCAAAATGGAGCCTATAATTATTTTATAAAAAGTAATGATCCAAATACTTTACTTTTAGATATTGAAAGATTTTTACAATTAAAACAACTAAAAAAAGAAAATAATCTACTAAAGACTCAAAATAAAACTACAGTTATGTTACAATCAAATAATCAAAATATGAAAAATATATTAAAAATATGTCAAAAAATTGCTAAGAGTAAAATTTCGGTTTTGATTTTAGGTGAATCAGGAGTTGGAAAAGAAGTGATAGCTCGTTATATTCACGAAGAAAGTGAGAGAAGGCTATCTCCATTTATACATGTTAATTGTCAGGAGTATTCAGAAGGAGTTTTAGAATCTGAATTATTTGGACATGAAAAAGGAGCTTTTACTGGAGCTATAAGACAAAAAATAGGAAAGTTTGAAGAAGCTGACCATGGAACTCTTTTTCTTGATGAAATTGCAGATATTTCTATGAATACACAAACAAAACTTTTAAGAGTATTAGAAGATAAAAAAATAGAACGTGTTGGTGGAAATAAAAAATTAGAAGTTAATATAAGGTTAATTTCAGCAACAAATAAAAATATATATGAAGAAATAAATAATGGAAATTTTAGAGAGGATTTATTGTATAGAATAAATGGAATTGTTATTAATATACCTCCACTTAGAGAAAGAAAAGAAGATATCGAAGAATTTGTTTATTTTTTTATAAAAAAATTTGAGATTGAAATGAAAAAGAAGATAGAATATATAGACGAAGAAACTATGAAGTATTTAAAAGAATATCACTATCCAGGAAATATAAGAGAATTAAAAAATATAATTGAGCGATTAATGGTATTAGTTGAAGGAAATACTATTAAATTTAAAAATGTGAAAAATTTTCTTCAATATTCTGAAAAAAAGGTTGAAGATAACAAAATTTATTATGAAAGTTTAAGAGATGCAAGAGCACAATTTGAAATAGATTTTATTAAGACTAAGATAAAAGAATATAAAGGAGATTTAACAAAAGTAGCAACTATTTTAGAAATAAGTAAACGACAACTAAATAATAAAATTTTAGAATATAATCTTAGAGAATGGATTAATAAAGTGAAAGAAAATTAAATGATATTAGGAAAGAAAAAAACTTCTTACACTTAGAAAAAAATTTCCTAATTTATTATAAAAGTAATAAAATTTTATTTTTTTTCAAAGAAAAAGATAAGAAAAGAAGAACTTTATTAATGGCATAATAATTGCTTTATATTATTTCAAAGACTTATATTTAAAATAATAGGGAGGAGATAATATGACTGCTATAAGAAAACCAAAAATTTGGGAAGCAATGGTTCCTATTGTAGGAATGGCAATTATTATTGTTTATTCTATGTTAGTATTAAAAGTTGATCCACATATTCCTATTGTAATTTCAACTATAGTTGCAGGAGCTATGGCATTAAAAGTTGGGTGTAGTTGGAGTGAAATAAGAAGTGGAATGATAGAAAGTGTTTATAGAGCTGTAGAAGCATTGATTATTGTCATGATAGTGGGAATGTTAATAGGTTCTTGGGTATTAGCTGGTTCAGTTCCAGCAATGATTTTTTATGGATTAGAATTAATTTCACCTAAATTCTTTTTACCAACAGGTTGTATTTTATGTGCGATTGTTTCTGTTTCAACAGGAAGTGCATGGACTTCTGGAGGAACAATAGGAGTAGCACTTATGGGAATTGGAACGGGACTTGGAATAAATCCTGCACTTACAGCAGGAATGGTTATTTCAGGAGCATATTTTGGAGATAAAGTTTCTCCGTTGTCAGATAGTACAAATGTTGCTGCTGCTACAGCAGAAACAGATTTATATTTACATGTGAGATCAATGATGTATACAACTGTTCCAAGTTTCATACTTGCACTTTTATTATATTTGATAATTGGTTTAAGATATGATACTTCTTCAATAAATTTAGAAAATATTAAATTAATAAAAGATGCTCTTTCTACAACTTTTGAGATAAGTCCATGGTTATTAATACCTCCTATTGTAGTATTAGTAACTGCTGTAAAAAAAGTTCCTGCAATACCTTCATTGTTGCTAGCAACAGCAGTTGGTAGTATATTTGCTATGATATTTCAAAATGCAACTCTTGTAGATATTTTAGATGTATTACAAAATGGTTATGTAGGGCAAACTAATGTAGAAATTGTAGATAAGTTGCTTACTCGTGGAGGAGTTAATGGAATGTTATGGACTATTTCTCTTATTATATTTGCTCTATGTTTTGGAGGAATTTTAGAAAAAGCAAAATTTACAGAAGTAATATTAGAACAAGTAATAAAACATGTCCATTCAGTTGGTAGCTTAGTTGCAACAACTATTGTAACAGGAATTCTTTGTGATTTTGTTTTAACAGATCAATATTTGGCAAATATCATTCCAGGAAGAATGTACTATAAGGCTTATGATGATATGGGATTAGAAAGATACTATCTTTCTAGAACTTTAGAAGATGGAGGTTCATTATGGTCTCCAATGTTTCCTTGGAATGGTTGTGGAGCATATCAATCTGCAACCTTAGGTGTTTCTACTTTTGCATATTTTCCTTATGCATTTTTAAATTTAATAAATCCTATTGTTTCTATAATCATGGCTTATTGTGGTATAGCAGTATTTAGAAAAAGACTTAAGGATAAAAATATAGAAATTATTGAAGTAGATAATATTAGTGAATTAGAAAAAATTAAAAATAATAAGTAAAATAAAAAAAGAGAAAATACATTTGTATTATTAAATTCAAATGTATTTTCTTTTATTATATTTTAGAGGTGAAAAATGGAAGAGATAATAGAAAATCAAGATAGAGAAAAAGTGATAGAGTTAGCAGACTACTATTTAGATAAGTATTTAGAAGCATTTGAGGAGTTAGCATGATTATAAAATTAGCTAAAGAAGATATAATTTGTTTACATGAAAAAATTATAGATAAAACTGGAGGTATTAGAGGAATAAGAGATATTGGACTTTTAGAAAATGCAATAAACTCTCCTTTTATTACTTTTGGTGGAGAGAATTTATATCAAGATTTAGAAGCAAAAGGAAAACAACTATGCAACTCTCTTATAAGAAATTACCCATTTTTAGATGGAAATAAAAGAATAGGAATTTTAGCAATGTTAGTATTTCTTGATATAAATGGAAAAAAGCTGGAAATAACTAATGAAGAGATTATTAAATTAGGTTTAAACATAGCCAAAGGAAATGAAAAATAAAAATTTTAAAATACATTTTTATCTTTAATTTAGATAGAGATGTATTTTTTTTATTAATGAACTTATTAAAAAAATAAATAAATAAGTTCTATTTTAAATCAAACTAGAATAAAATAGTTTAAAAAATTCTAAAAAAGTTTTATTTTCTTAATAAAAATGATTGACTAATTAAATAAAAAATAGTATCATTTAAAAATAAACAAACGTTTAATAAAAATGTTTAAAGGTGATTAGATGAATAGTGAAAATATAAATGAATTGGAAATAGATGATTTAGTAAAAGGTTATACATATAATAAAGAGACAAATGAGTATAGATGCTTATTTTGTGAAAAAATATATGAGGATGGATATATCTTTGAATACAATGAAAAAATGGTTTCTGCTGAAAAGAGAATGAAACTTCATATAGAAGAGGAGCATGAGGGGGTATTTTTATCTCTTTTAGGTTTAGAAAAAGAGATAAGTGGTTTAAGTGATATTCAGAAAAAATTATTATCTCTGTTAGCAGAGCAAAAAGATAATAAAGAGATAGCAGAGGAGATGGAGATAACAACTTCAACAGTGAGAACACATAAATTTTATCTTCAAAAGATGAAAAGACAAGCAAAAATTTTACTTGCCATAATGGAAGCTTTAGAATTAGAAGAAAAGAAAGATAAAAAATTAAAAAGTGGAATAGAAAAAGATGAAAATTTAGAAACAGAGAAGATTTTTTCTATAAATTCACTACACCCATTTTTCACACAATATAATTTAAAATAGGAGATTGTTTATGTTTGAAACCAAGTTGAAAAAGAATCGTTGGAATCTGATTATGTTTATAATAAGCTATACAATTAACAATATTATAAGTGGTATAGTTTATGATGTTTACATTAATTATCTACAAGATACTTCAGAAAGTTTAGCAAAATCTTTTTGGTCTTATTATGGATATTCAGCCTTTGTAGGAGCGTTTTTACTTCTTTTTATATCAAAAATTGGCTATAAAAAGATAGTTATATTTTGTAGTTTAGCTTGTTCAATAACATTGATAGCAGCAGCTTATTTTAAAGAAACATATATTTTTTACATTTCAACTTTGTTTATTTTAACAGGGATTCAACTACATTTTTCAGTGTTGTCTCCATATATAGCAACATATGCAGAGTTCAAAGAGAAGATAAAGTGGTTTTCAAGAGCTTTTTATATTGGATATGTGGGATTTTTTCTTTCAACATATCTAGGGGGATATTTTGTTGTAAGACTTTTTGCTAAATATATTGGGAAAAACTTTCACGAAGCAAAGGAGATTACTGCAACAGTTTTAGAGATGGACAGTGTAACTAAAGGATTGTATATAGATTCGATGGGGAAAATTCTTATGATTTCAGGAGTGATATCACTTTTAGCATTGATTCCAGCCTTTTTAATAAAAGAGGAAAAGGAAGATTATATCTATCAGAAAAAAGAAAAACATAAGTTAACAGAGATAAAATTAAACTTGAAAAAGCTTATGAAGAAAAATACAGTAGTTTACCTGATTTATTGGGGATTGACAAACTTTGGAATGGGATTGTTCACATCATACTTTACAGTTTTCTTAAACAGAGTTCTCTATATAAATAAGGCAACATCCTCATTATTGGTTTCTATCTCCTATGGAGCAATGGTTATATTTATGCTGTTTACAGATAAATGTGTAAAGAAGTTTGGGCAGGTAGTTACTCTTGTTGGAACTTCTTTAATGGCAATACCCTTTATGCTTTTAATTGCTCAAGGAGATAGATTTGGAAATAATATGGTGTGGGTAGTTGGAATATCATTGTTTATGAGAGCAGGTTTAATGAATCTTAGCAGCCCAATAGATAGTTCTTTTTCAATGGAGATAGTAGAGCCAGAATTAAGACCAATATATGCTTCGATTATCAATTTTATTGCTGGTATAGCAAGTATAGTAAGTGGTTATTTTACAGGAAAATATCTATTTGTTAATTTAGAAGGGTATAGAGAGGCATATTATATAGCAGCAGGAATATATGGAGTGGCAAGTTTAATATTTATTCTTAACTTTATGAAGTATAATAGAGTTTCTTCAGAGGAAGAGATGAGATAGGAGGATAAATTGCGAGAGATTGATATAAAAAAAATGAATGAACTGCATGGACTTTTAAGGGAGATTGAATATATAAAATATACTTTAAATGGGCTTATTTATTGGGATAAGATAACAATGATGCCAAAGGGAGGAATCTATTATAGAAGTGAGGTTATGGCACATTTTGGAGAGGAGCTTTATAAGAAATTTTCTTCAGCTAAACTTCATAAATTAGTAGATTACTTTGAAAAAAATTATGGTGATGATAAAAAAGTAAGTTCAATGATAAGAAGAATCAAGAGAAACTATATCTATGTAAATCAAATTCCTAAAAAGGTATATAAGGAGTATATCTCTCATATTTCAATATCTGAGGCAGCATGGCAAGAGGCAAAAGAGAAAGATGATTTCACTATTTTTGCTCCATATTTAGAGAAGATAGTAGATTATTTTAAAAAGTTTGCAGAATACTGGGGATATAAAAATGATCCCTATGATGCTTTAATAGAATACTATGAGGATGGGGTAACAACTGAAATTTTAGATAAGTTGATGCCTGATCTGAAAAGATTTGCAATAGAGACTTTAGAGAAAATAAAAAATTCAGAAGAAAAAGAAAAGATAGAAGCAGAGTTTTCTTTAGAGAAACAAAAGGAATTGTCAGAAAATATTTTAAAAATAATAGGTTTTGATTTTAATTATGGAAGATTAGATGTAAGTGAGCATCCAACTGTATTAGCTAACTCTCCACAGGATGTGAGATTAGTAACTACTTTTAGTAAAAGCAATATATTTAAGGGGATATACAATACTCTTCATATTGGTGGAAAAGGACTTTATGAGCAAGATATAGATACTAATCTTTTAGGAACTTTATTAGGGGAGGTTTCAACATTTGCTCTAGAAGATGGAGAGGCAAAAATATATGAAAGTATCATAGGAAAAGATAAAAATTTCTGTAAATTACTATTAGAAAAGATAAAAGAGAGTTTTCCAGATGAGTATAAAGATATTACTTCAGAAGATATTTATAAAAAGGTAAATCAAATTCAACCCTCTCTTATTAGAATAGATGCAGATGAGTTGACATCTATTCTGCATATTATTATTAGATATGAGATAGAGAGAGATCTGATAAATAATAGAATAAAAGTTAAAGATCTTCCAGAGATTTGGAAAGAGAAATATAGAGAGTATCTAAAAATAGAGCCTAGTGGAGATAGTGATGGGGTTTTACAAGATATACATTGGGCAGCAGGATATTTTGGGTACTTTCCAAGTTATCTATTATCAGGAATCTATTCAGGACAGATAGTGGCAGCAATGAATAGAGATTTAAAAAATATTACTGAGAGAATAGATGAAGAAAACTTGAAAGAGATTCACAAATGGCTAAAAGAAAATATTCATAGACATGGGGCAGTTTACACTCCTAAAGAGCTGATAATGAATATTTCAAACGAGGGTATAAATTCAACTTACTATATAGAGTATCTAAGAAAAAAATACATTGAACTATATAAAATTTAAAAAACAAAAAAGTGGGAGGAAATCTATGGAAAAACTACTATTAAAATTTGGATTTGGTGAAAAGTTGAGAAAAAATCTTTTTGCTATTTTAATTATCTCATTTGGAGGAGCTATCATTTATGGACTACCATATTTTAGATACGACTACTATGATGCTTACTTACAAGTGTATAATTTGAACAATACTCAAATGGGAGTATTTGGAAGTATCTTTGGTGTGTTTGGTATGATATCTTATCTTTTTGGTGGGTATGTAGCAGATAGAGTATCAATTAGAAAGATAATTGTTTTATCATTGGTAGGAACAGGACTAGGAGGATTTGTACATCTATTACCTCTATCTTTCTATTCATTAGTTGCACTATATGCTTTCTGGGGATTCTCATCTCTTTTTGCTTTCTGGCCAGCATGTGTAAAAGCTGTTCGTATGATGTCAGACTCTGATGGACAAGGAAAAGCATTTGGAATTTTTGAAGGTGGAAGAGGAGTAGCAGCAGCTCTTGCAGCATCATTAGCAGTAATTGCATTTAGAATGGGAGCAAAGGCACTTGGAGATACCTTAGGAATGAGATATATCATAATCTTCTATTCAATTGTTACAATTTTATGTGGGGTTCTTGCTTACTTTAATATGGATGATGAAGTTGTAAATGATGGAGAGAAGATCTCTTTTAAAGATATAGGGGCAGTTGTTAAGTTACCAGCAGTATGGATAATTGCAATTGTAACATTCTGTAACTATGTTTTTACACTATCACTATACTATTTTGTACCATATGCAACATCTCTTTTAGGCATGACAGTTGCATCAGCAGCTCTTTTAGCAGCAGTTAAAAGATATATCTCTCCTATTTCAAATGTAGGTGGAGGATATATTGGAGATAAAATAGGAACTGGAAACCTATTATTTGTATCATTTGTTGTTATGGCAGCAGGAACAGCAGGTATTCTATTACTACCATTAAAAACTTCAACAGTGATTATCTGGATGTTCGTTGCTCTATATATTATCAACTATCTATTCTATCAAGTAAACTACAGTTTAACTTGGGCTATGATGGAAGAGGGAGCTATACCAGATAAATATTCAGGAACAGCAGCAGGGCTTATCTCTACAATTGGATATTTACCAGATATTTTCATCTCTTTAATGGCAGGAAAATTACTAGATAGCTATCCAGGAGTAACAGGATATAGATACTTCTTTATCTTCTTAATAGCAATGCTAATATTAGGGGCTGTGTTTGTTACAATTTGGAAAAGTTATTTAAAGAAAAATAAGTGTGAAAAATAGTAAAAAGGTTAGGGTATAGATTATGACGAATAAAAGTATTGATAAAAAAATAATAGAATTATTTCCAAAATTTCAATTAAAAAGTGAATTTCTACAATATGCTTTAAAAACTTTAGGTTATATTAAAGATGAAGATTTTACAGAGGAAAATATAGTCCAATTTGCAACAGATTTAGGGTTAGAGACAGAGATAGGAGAGGAGCTAAATGATGCTGCCTATGAATTATCTCTATACTCTATGCTTGCAGCTAAAATGAAAAACGGAAGAAACTGTTTTGAAGTATTAGCTGAAGAGGGAAAATTTGATGTATTAAATGAAAATAAAGAAATACATGAGATTGTTGTATTTGATGGAAAAACTCAACCTGTATTTGACTACAAAGAGTGTCTATTTGAAAAAGTTTTTGTGGAAACTCCGTTAGATACAGATAATGATGGAAAGAGAGATCTAATAGCAGTTTATATAAGAAGACCAAAGGAAACTTTAAAGGGAATGAAAGTTCCTGCTATATATGTAGCTGACCCATATATGCTAACTTGTATAGATGAATGGTATGAAAATATGCCAAATGTAGATTTAGATTTAAAGGTTTTTGAAGATCAAAATATAACTGCTGAAGATGTACAATATAAAGGAAGAGAGAGAAAACTACCTTTAGAAAGAGAGAGTAAAGGAGAGGCTACAACTTCTGAAACAGAGGAGATAACTTTAGATTGTATTACAGCTTGGTACAACTACTTTAACTCAAGAGGGTTTGCATCAGTATACTCGGCTGGAGTGGGAACTAAAGGTTCAGAGGGAATGAACTGTTGTGGTTCTGAAGAGGAAAAAATCTGGGTAATAGCTGTAATTGAATGGCTATGTGGAAAGAGAAAAGCTTATACAAATAAAACAGATAATATTGAGATTAAAGCTGATTGGTGTAATGGAAAAGTTGCTATGTCAGGAAAATCATATTTAGGAACTTTAAGTATAGCAGCAGCATCAACAGGTGTTGAGGGATTAAAAACTATAATACCAGAAGCAGCAATTTCAAGTTGGTATAACTACTATCATGGAAATGGGCTTAATATGGCTCCAGTAGGATGGCAAGGAGATGATGCTGATCTTTTAACTGGACATTGTAGAAGTAGAGATCTGAATGAACTTCCTCACTTAAATGAGTTAGCAGATGATGTTATCCAATATTTGAGAAAAGGAATGGATAGAGAGAATGGAAACTATAACAGTTTCTGGGATGAGAGAAACTATCTAAAAGATATAAAAAATATGAAAGCAAGTGCTTTTATTGTCCATGGAATCAATGACTGGAATGTAAAAACTATTCACTCTCACCTTTTCTGGAAAGAGATGGAGAAATATAATATTCCTAAAAAGATGATACTTCATCAAGGAGATCATATCTATATCCATGATTTAAAAGGAATAGACTTCAATGATATTATGAATAGATGGTTAAGCCACTGGCTATATGATATAGATAACAATGTTATGGAGGAAGTGCCAGAGGTATTGATTCAAGATAACTTAGATATCTATAAATGGCATACTACTTATGATGGAGATCAAGTTGAATACTTTATTAATAACAGTAAAAAATTAACTAGATCTGGAGAAAAATCAGCTAGTGAAGTAACTTTAAAAGATGATATTGACTCTACAAAATTTGACAGAGAGAAAAAGAATTTTGAAGAGTGGCAAAAGGATATGATTTTAGATACAGATGAGAAGAGAGATTATCGTCTAGTTTATTTAACAGATGAATTAGAAGATGATTTAAGAGTGTCTGGAAATATCACTGTTGAGATTGAGGCTGCAACAGATAGTGAAACAGGAATATTAAGTGCAATGTTAGTTGATCTTGGAGAGGATAGAAGAGCTACTGTTGAGCAATATAAGACAGGAGAGAAAAATATATATCTAGGAAAAAATGGTGGATATATGGAGGAAAAAGATTTTGTAATTGAAAAAGAACCATCACCATTTAAAATAATCAGTAGAGGATCAATCAATATTCAAAATAGAGAGAATAACTATTGTAAAAAATCAGTAGAAAAAGACAGATTCTATAAATACACTTTCAATATGGTTCCAACAGATTATACAATAAGAAAAGGACATAGAATGGAATTAGTAATATTAGGAAGTGATGTTGAAATAACAACTAGACCTAAGAAAGTAACTGATTATAGAGTAAAAGAAGATAGTTTAAAATTAAGAGTTCCAATGATAATCAAATAGAGCATAAAAAAAGATAACTAAAGGTTGAAAAAAATCGGTAGTTATCTTTTTTATTGTATAAAAATATTGCAAAGTTAAAATAATCTGTTAAACTAAAATTAGGAGATAAATTAAAAAATCCTATGGAGGAAAAAAATGTTAGAGAGATTAAGAGAAGAAGTTAAAAAGAGAGTAAAGAAAAAAAGATATATACATATATTAGGAGTAGAGGAGAAAGCTGCTGAATTAGCAGAAAAATATGGAGTTGATGAGGAAAAATGTAGAATAGCTGCAATCTTACATGATGTAGCTAAAGAGATGGAGATAAAAGAGATGGAGAGAATTTGTAAAGAGAATTTCTCTGATGAATTGACAGAAAAGGATATGGAGATAAGTGAGATACTTCATGGGTTTGTAGGTTATATAGTGGCAAGAGATGAGTTTAAAATATCTAATGAGAGTATATTGAATGGAATAAAGTATCATACTGTGGGAAAAAAGGGGTTAGATACTTTAGGTAGAATAATATATATTGCAGATGCTATTGAGAAAAATAGAGATTATCCAGGAGTTGAAAATATTAGGGCAGAAGTTGCTAAGGATTTAGATAAAGGAATTATTTTTGAAATAGATAGAAAAATTAATTATCTTTCCAGTGTAGGAGGAAAAATTCATAAAAATACTATGGAGATGAGAGATTGGTTAGCAGAAAATAGTAATGGGAGGTAAAAATGAATTTAGAAAAAGAGTTAGAAAAATTAAAAAGCTCAATGTATAAGGGAAAAGGGTTAAAATTAGATGAGATAACAAAACTTATGGGGTGGTCTCCAAAGAGCAAAAAAGAGAATAGAGATATTTTAGATAGCTGGATAGAATCTGGAGAGCTTATGAGAAACAATAAAGGAAAATATAATATTCCTGAAAATTTAGGATATGTAAAGGGGACTTTCAGCATAATAAAAGATAGATTTGCCTTTGTAGATACTAAAGATGAGGGGATTTTTATACCTAAACCATTTTTTAATTCAGCTTTAGATGGAGATACTGTTCTTGTTAAGATAACAGCAGGTTTAAATGGAGATAAAAAGAAAGAGGGAGAAGTTGTAAAAATTATCAGTAGAGAGAAAGATACAGTAGTTGGAATTTTACAAAAAAATGATAGTTTTGGATTTGTAACACCGACTCACTCTTTTGGAAAAGATATATATATACCTTATAAGCTTATGAAAGATGCAAAGGATCAACAACTAGTTGTTGTAAAAATTACCTCTTGGGGTGGAAATGATAGGAAACCTGAGGGAGAGATAATAGAGGTAATAGGAGATCCATATAATACTAAAAATATGATAGATGCTCTTATTTTAAGAGAGGGTATGTCAGAAGTTTTCCCTAAAGCAGTAATGGCTGAGGCTAAAAATATTCCATCAACAGTTTCAAAAGATGAGATTGCTAAGAGAAGAGATTTGAGAGCTCTCCCTATTATAACAATAGATGGTGAAGATGCTAAGGATTTAGATGATGCTGTTTATGTAGAAAAATTAAAAAATGGAAATTATAGATTGATAGTAAGTATTGCAGATGTATCTTATTATGTTCCAGAGGGTTCAATGCTAGATGAGGAAGCATATAAGAGAGGGAACTCAGTATATCTTGTAGATAGAGTGTTACCAATGTTTCCTAAAGAGTTATCAAATGGAATCTGCTCTTTAAATCCTAATGAGGATAAATTGACATTTACTTGTGAAATGGAGATAACTCCAGAAGGTAAAATAGTTGATTCAGATACATATAAATCAGTTATAAAAACAGCTAGAAGAATGACTTATACTGCTGTAAATAAGATTATAGCAGGAGAAGAGGAAGCTGTAAGAGAGTACAGTGATATAAAAGATATGGTAATGACTATGTTGGAACTTTCTAGAATAATAAGAGAGTTAAAACATAAAAGAGGAAGTATAGATTTTGATCTAGCAGAGATAAAACTTGTACTTGATGAAGATGGAAAGGTGAAATATATAAAAAATAGAGATAGAGGGGAATCTGAAAGAATAATAGAAGATTTTATGATTGCAGCTAATGAAACTGTTGCAGAGAAGTTATTCTGGTTAGAGATTCCATCGATATATAGAACACACGAAAAACCAGATCCTGAAAGAATAAGAAACTTAAATGAAACATTAAGTAAATTTAAGTATAGAATCCATTCAGCAGAGGAGATACATCCAAAACAATTTCAACAAATAATAGAGGATTCCAAAGAAAAGGGAATAAATCTTTTGGTACATAAAATGATATTGATGTCTTTAAAACAAGCTAAATACACAGTTGATAATCTAGGACACTTTGGTTTAGCATCAGGATACTATACACACTTTACATCTCCAATTAGAAGATATTCTGACTTAATGGTTCATAGAATACTAAACTCTGTACTACATGGATATCCAAGTAAAAAAGCTATAGTTAAGAGTATGGAAACATTGCCACAAATCTGTGAACATATTTCAAAAACAGAGAGAACAGCAATGAAAGCAGAAGATGAAAGTGTAAAAATTAAATTAGTTGAGTATATGATGGATAAAGTTGGAGAGGAATACAATGCTATTGTAGTAGGATTTAGTAATAAGAGGGTATTCTTTGAAACTGAAGAACATATAGAGTGTTTCTGGGATGTTGTTTCAGCTAAACACTATTATGAATTTGATGATAGAGAGTATGTAATGAAAGATATGGACAATGGAAATATCTTTAGTATTGGGGATAAGATGAAGATTATCTTAGTTAAAGCTAGTTTAGCAGAGCTTGAAATAGAAGTAGTACCTCAAGTTGTAATGGAAGAGGGATTTTAGATATATTATAAGTTAAAATAAAAACTACACCTATTATCTTTTAATAAGATTTTAAGTGTAGTTTTTTATTTTAGAATGTATAACCCATATAAACTTCAAATAATGGCGAAGAATCATCTAAATTATTTGAAAGAAAAAGACTGATAGGTCCTAGGAAAGTATTCCATCCTATACCTCCACCATAACCATGATATTTTCTATCCCAAATAGAATAATTATCTTGGAAAGGTAGCGAATCAGAAGAGTAAGTTAACATATTATATTTAGCTAAAAGATGGAAAGTATCAGTTAATTTATATTGAATCCCACCTCTTAAAATATAAAATTCATCAGCATATGCTCCCATCATAGGTAATCCAACAAAGGAGAAAGCTGTTTCTGAATTTCTTAAACCACCTATTCTAAATAGTGAGCTTTTTGGAAGCTCATCTCCTTTCATTTTACCCCCAGCAATTCCAAAACCTACAGAGAATTTTTCAGATAGAGGAGTATAAAAGTCAGCAGAGAACATTCCTCCATTTAAGTTACTTTCATTTCCACTTATATCTTGAGAGTTAAATCCTTCTAAACGCAATAATGTTCCCTGAGATGGGAAATTTTTTTCATTTAAAGTGTCTACATAAGTATATAAGCTTGAAAATACAGCTTGATAGTTTTCATCAAAATTATAAATATTTCTATCTCCACTTAAATATTTATTGTCATTATTGGCATAGCCAAGAGAGATACCAGATACTATACTATTTGAAATAGCAGTACCAAAAGATAGAGAAGCTATAAATTTATTAGTTGTATAAGTAGAAATTTTATCTCCATTTTTGTAGATAAATAGAGGATCTGTTTCGTAACCGATACTTGCTCCCCCTAAAAGTTTAAATTTTCCAACCTCATAGAAAGTAACATTATTAAAATTGATTTTAGGGAAACTAGAAGCCTCAGCTTTAATAGTATAGTTTCTTGTCCAGATTCCAAAGTTTGGTACTGTGGCAGCTATATTCATAGAGCCACCATAATTTGAAGCATAGTTTAAAGAAGCTCTTATATTGATTCCATCTTTTTCTTTTACCTTAAAAATTACAGTATCATCATTAACTTCATAAAAAATACGTTCAATATAGCTAACTGAATATATCTTTTTAGTCCAATCGTTTAAATCATTTTTTGTAAATTTTCTATTTTTAACAGAAGGTTTTAATTCATTAACTTTTTTTAAAGTAAGAATATTGTTTCCTTCTAATTTAATTTTATTTATTTGGATAGCTTCATCTTTCAAAGCTTTATCTTTCATCTCTTTAAAATCTTTAGGTGAGCTTAGGTTAGCAAGAATATAACCATATTTTTCAGCTGCATCTTCTCCAGCAACAACTAATTCATTTAAATTTCCAAAATCAATGGTATCATGATCTTTTACATCAGGGACAATAAGCAGATCAGCAAGTTTTTTATGTGTTTCAGTTTTTCTATTACCATTATATGTAGCAAGTTTATCTAAGATAGTTACAAGATTTGATTTTTCATTTATTTTAGAAGTTTCAGCAGTTATATCCACAGCTATAATTATATCAGCACCTAAAGAGATAGCCACATCTATGGGAAAGTTATTAACTACTCCACCATCTACATAAAACTTATTTTCATCTTTTACAGGCTCAAGAAAACTAGGGATTGCCATACTTTTAAATGTAGCAATAGCTAGATCACCATCAGAAAGTATAACCTCCTTACCTGTTTGGAGATCTGTTGTAATAGCTCGATATTCAATAGGGAGTTCATTAAAGTTCTTAATATTTTCAGCTCTACTAAATATATCTTTTAATTGGAGATAGATATTTTCACCATTTAAAATTCCCATAGGGAAGGATAATTTTAGATTTTTATCTATACTCATAGTAAAAGGGTATTTATCATTTTCTATCTTCTCTTCAATATTTTTCAGATTTCTATCCTTTGAGTTAGTTAAAAGAGAGTTAAATTTTAAGTTAAGAACAGTTTTTTCAATCTCATCTGGAGAGTATCCAACAGAATACATTCCCCCAACAATACTTCCAACACTTGTTCCTACTATTATATCAATGGGAACTTGATACTTTTCTAAAACCTTTAAAACACCAATATGAGCAGCTCCTTTAGCTCCACCACCACTTAAAACAAGGGCTATTTTAGGACGTTGTTCAGAAAAATTAACTTTTTTAGAAAGATCAATATTGGATTTTTCAATCTCCTCTTTCATCAATTCTAAGTGCATCTGTTGAAGTTTTAGCTCTTCAATTACTTTATTTATCTCTTCTATTTTGTAATCTTTAGATTGCACACCTTCAGAGAAGCTATAACAAAAAGAGAGAAGAAATAAGGTTAAAGAGAAAATTTTTTTTAACATATTAACATCTCCTAAATATTTAGATTTTATAATTGATTTTACCACGAAAATAATATTAAAGAAAACTATAAATTATAGTTTAGATAAAGAAAATAGTTTAAACTTTACAATACATTGTTATTATGTTAAGATTTTTATTGAAAATATAGAAGAGTAGGGAGAAATAAGATGGCACTTTTACAAGTTAACAATTTATATATGGGATTTTCAGGAGAAACACTTTTCAAAAATATTAGTTTCTCAGTTGATGAAAAAGATAAGATAGGTTTGATAGGTGTAAATGGAGCTGGAAAAAGTACACTTATAAAAATTTTAATGGGACTTGAATATGATGAGGTAGATCCAGCAACAAATCAAAGAGGAATAATATCTAAAAAAAATAATTTAAAAATAGGGTATCTATCACAAAATCCAACTCTTAATAAAGAAAATACAGTATTTGAAGAGCTTATGACAGTATTTTCAAATCTACAAGAGGATTATCATAGAATACAAGAGTTAAATATTATTTTAGCAGAGAACTTAGATGACTTTGATAAAACTATGGAAGAATTAGGAGTTGTAACTGCTAGATATGAGCAAAATGAAGGATATGCTATTGAGTACAAAGTAAAGCAGATATTAAATGGGCTTAGTTTAGCAGAAAGATTATGGACAAGCAAGATAGGAGAACTATCTGGAGGGCAACTTTCAAGGGTAGCATTAGGAAAAATATTATTAGAAGAACCAGAACTTTTAATATTAGACGAGCCTACTAACCACCTTGATTTAAGTGCAATTGAGTGGTTAGAGAGAATGTTGAAAGATTATAAAAAAGCATTTATCTTAATTTCCCATGATGTTTATTTCTTAGATAATGTAGTAAATAGAGTTTTTGAAATAGAGGGAAAAACTTTAAAAGCATATAATGGGAATTATACAGATTTCAGTATTCAAAAGGAAGCTTACCTTTCTGGAGCAGTAAAAGCATATGATAAAGAGCAAGATAAACTTAGAAAGATGGAGGAGTTTATCAGAAGATATAAGGCAGGGGTAAAATCTAAACAAGCTAGAGGAAGAGAAAAGATCTTAAATAGAATGGAAAAGATGGAAAACCCTGTAATTACAACTAAGAAGATAAAACTGAAGTTTGAAACAGATAGTACAAGTGTAGATTTAGTTTTAAGAATAAAGGATCTAGCAAAATCTTTTGATGGAAAAGAGATATTCTCAAATCTTAGCTTAGATATTTATAGAGGAGATAGAGTAGGTGTTATTGGTAAAAATGGTGTTGGAAAATCTACTTTATTAAAGATAATAAACGGATTGGAAAAACAAAGTAAGGGAGAGTTTAAAATTGGTGATAGAGTTAAGATAGGTTACTATGATCAAAATCATCAAGGTTTAAATCTTAAAAGAACTGTTTTAGAAGAGTTGATGTACCATTTTACATTGAGTGAAGAGGAAGCAAGAAACATATGTGGAGGATTCTTATTTACAGAAGATGATGTATATAAAGAGATAGGAAGTTTAAGTGGAGGAGAAAAGGCAAGGGTAGCCTTTATGAAGCTTATGCTTGAAAAACCTAACTTCTTGATACTAGACGAGCCTACTAACCACTTAGATATCTATTCAAGAGAGATTTTAGCTGAGGCATTGGAAGATTATACAGGGACTATTTTAGTTGTATCTCATGATAGAAACTTCTTAGATTGTGTTGTTAATAATATATATGAAGTAAGAAAAGATGGAGCTACTTTATTTAAAGGAGATTATAACTCATATATTGCTCAAAGAGATGAAGTTAAAGAGATAAAAGATAATAAAGGGGCTTTAAGTTTTGAAGAGCAAAAGAAAAATAAAAATAGAATATCTTCATTGGAGAGAAAAATAGTAAAGGCTGAAGAGGATTTAGAAAAATTAGAGGAGAAAAAAGCTAAGAAAGAGGAAGAGTATAATCAAGCAGGAGTTAGAAATAATGTTGATGAGCTAATTCAAATCCAAAATGAGCTAGAGGAGCTAGATCTTCAAATTCTTTCAATCATGGAGGAATGGGAAAATATGGAGAATGAACTAAAAAATTTAAAAAATACTTTATAAATTTAGGAAAATGTGGTATAATAATAAAGATTTGTAAAGAAAAGCAAAGGATATATATTGACTTTTTGAAACAAAGTGATTATAATATTTAAGTTATAATATATATAAAAAAATTAAAAATAATAGGAAGGAGGGTAAAATGCCTACTTTAAGTCAATTAGTAAAAAACGGAAGAGACACTTTACTAGAAAAGAAAAAATCACCAGCATTACAAGGAAACCCACAAAGAAGAGGAGTTTGTGTAAGAGTATATACAACTACACCTAAAAAACCAAACTCAGCTTTAAGAAAGGTTGCCAGAGTAAAATTAACTAACGGAATCGAAGTTACTTGTTACATTCCAGGAGAAGGACACAACTTACAAGAACACTCAATCGTACTTGTAAGAGGAGGAAGAACAAAAGACTTACCAGGGGTTAGATATAAAGTTATAAGAGGAGCTTTAGATACAGCTGGAGTTGCTAAGAGAAAACAATCAAGATCTAAATACGGAGCTAAAAAAGCGTAATTATAGGGAGGTGAACAGTTAAAAATGTCAAGAAGAAGAGCAGCAGTAAAAAGAGATGTACTACCTGATTCTAGATACTCAGATAAAGTAGTTACTAAAGTTATAAACTCAATTATGTTAGATGGTAAAAAAGCTATCGCTGAAGGAATATTCTACTCAGCAATGGATTTAATAAAAGAAAAAACTGGTCAAGAGGGGTATGATGTATTTAAACAAGCTTTAGAAAATATCAAACCTCAAATCGAAGTTAGATCAAGAAGAATCGGAGGAGCTACATACCAAGTTCCAGTAGAAGTTAGAGCTGACAGACAACAAACTTTAGCTATCAGATGGTTAACACTTTACACAAGACAAAGAAAAGAATATGGTATGATAGAAAAATTAGCAGCAGAATTAATCGCAGCAGCTAATAACGACGGAGCAACTATAAAGAAAAAAGAAGATACTTATAAAATGGCAGAAGCAAACAGAGCTTTCGCACACTATAAAATCTAATTTTTCTCTATAGAGGATAAAGACTAACTTTTTCAATTTTCGAGGAGGAAAAATTTAATGGCTAGAAAAGTTTCGTTAGAAATGACTAGAAACGTTGGAATCATGGCTCACATCGACGCTGGAAAAACTACTACTACAGAAAGAATTCTTTTCTATACTGGAGTAGAACATAAGTTAGGAGAAGTTCACGAAGGTGGAGCTACAATGGACTGGATGGAACAAGAGCAAGAAAGAGGTATCACAATTACTTCAGCTGCTACTACTTGTTTCTGGAGAGGACATAGAATTAATATAATAGACACACCAGGACACGTGGACTTTACAGTAGAGGTTGAAAGATCTCTAAGAGTACTAGACGGAGCTGTTGCAGTTTTCTCTGCAGTTGACGGAGTTCAACCACAATCAGAAACTGTATGGAGACAAGCAGACAAATACCAAGTACCAAGAATCGCGTTCTTTAACAAAATGGATAGAATCGGAGCTAACTTCGCAATGTGTGTTGGAGATATCAAAGAAAAACTAGGAGCAAATCCTGTACCTATCCAATTACCAATCGGAGCAGAAGATCAATTCGAAGGAGTTATCGACTTAATCGAAATGCACGAAATCGTTTGGCCAGTTGACTCAGACAATGGACAAAAATTTGAAATAAAAGAAATCAGAGCAGAATTAAAAGACGAAGCTGAAGAAGCTAGACAATTCATGCTAGAATCAGTTGTTGAAACAAGCGACGAACTAATGGAAAAATTCTTTGGTGGAGAAGAAATTTCTCAAGAAGAAATTAGAGCTGCACTAAGAAAAGCTACAATTGAAAACATTATCGTTCCAGTTACTTGTGGAACTGCATTCAAAAACAAAGGAGTTCAAGCATTACTAGACGCAATCGTTGAATACATGCCAGCTCCTACAGACGTTGCAATGGTTAAAGGAACTGATATGAAAGATCCATCAATCGAAATTGATAGAGAAATGTCAGACGAAGCTCCATTCGCAGCTCTAGCATTTAAAGTTATGACTGACCCATTTGTTGGAAAACTTACATTCTTCAGAGTTTACTCAGGAATCGTTGAAAAAGGAACTTATGTTCTTAACTCAACTAAAGGTAAAAAAGAAAGAATGGGAAGAATTCTTCAAATGCATGCTAATAAAAGAGAAGAAATTGAAGCAGTTTACTGTGGAGATATCGCAGCAGCAGTTGGATTAAAAGAAACTACTACTGGAGATACTCTATGTTCAGAAGCTGATCCAATAGTTCTTGAAAAAATGGAATTCCCAGAACCAGTTATTTCAGTTGCAGTTGAACCAAAAACTAAAGCTGACCAAGAAAAAATGGGAATCGCTCTTGCTAAACTTGCTGAGGAAGACCCTACATTCAGAGTTAAATCAGATGAAGAAACTGGACAAACAATCATTTCAGGAATGGGAGAACTTCACCTTGAAATTATCGTTGACAGAATGAAGAGAGAATTTAAAGTTGAATCTACAGTAGGTAAACCACAAGTTGCTTACAGAGAAACAATTCTTGGAACAACTGACCAAGAAGTTAAATATGCAAAACAATCTGGAGGTAAAGGACAATACGGACACGTTAAAATTATCCTTGAACCAAACCCAGGAAAAGGATTTGAATTTGTTAACAAAATCACTGGAGGAGTTATCCCTAGAGAATATATTCCTGCAGTTGAAAAAGGATGTAAAGAAGCTCTTGAAAGTGGAGTTGTAGCTGGATACCCTATGGTTGACGTTAAAGTTACACTTTATGATGGATCTTACCATGAAGTTGACTCATCAGAAATGGCATTCAAATTAGCAGGATCAATGGCTGTTAAACAAGCTGCTGCTAAATCAAATCCAATAATCCTTGAACCAGTATTCAAAGTAGAAGTTACTACTCCAGAAGAATACATGGGAGATATCATCGGAGACCTTAACTCAAGAAGAGGTATGATTGGTGGTATGACAGATAGAAACGGAGCTAAAATCATCGATGCTAAAGTTCCTCTATCAGAAATGTTTGGATATGCAACTGACTTAAGATCTAAATCTCAAGGAAGAGCAACTTACTCAATGGAATTTGCTGAATACATTCAAGTACCAGCTTCTATCCAAAAAGCTATTCAAGAAGAAAGAGGAAAATAATTCTAATTTTTCTTCAATATAAAGAAATTTATAAAGGAATGGCACTGAAAAGTGCCATTCGATAAAATATAAAAATACAATTAGGAGGAGAATTTAAATGGCTAAAGAAAAATTCGAAAGAAGCAAACCCCATGTAAACATCGGGACAATCGGACACGTTGACCACGGAAAAACAACTACAACAGCTGCTATTTCTAAAGTATTATCAGATTTAGGACTAGCTCAAAAAGTAGATT
>OGZM01000885.1_pt1 | contig 31191 bp, 15 predicted proteins | sample 1576821 | NCBI WGS metagenome assembly OGZM01 (sample SAMEA3541491, study PRJEB24748) | human gut metagenome | biome: human gut; feature: human-associated habitat; material: faeces | place: China | collected 2012
TAGAAAGCTTATGATTTCCTCGTTTGGACGAGGGTTCGATTCCCTCCAGCTCCACCAATAAAAAATGGTAAGTCCTTGAACTGCTAAAGTTCAGGGACTTTTGTTTTACCTGATATTCTCTCTTACTTTCCAACTTTTTAGTCCCTCTTAATTGAAATATCCAGTTTGTATTCTCTTTTGAATTCAGTTCTGTTAAACAAAAGTAATCGGACAGTATAAAGTTTTCTTTTTAGACTATCTTTTTTTATTTTTGGGAAGATATAATAAGCAGATAAGGTTATGAAAACGAAAACATTGGTCGGAATTCTGTTGTGTTTTCTCATGGGGTGTGTAAATAAGACACACAAAACAACCGTTGCAGATAAAGCGGACTCTGCTACGAACATAACTATCTTGGATGAAAAAGTTTATGAAGCTGCTGTTGATCAATCAGCTGGATGGGAGATCATTAAAAATTTAAGTAAAATATATGGAGAGGAGCCGAATGTCATAGGAGATTTCATTGGTGCTCCACGTTGTCCTGCTTTTCTGGAAGGTCTGTTTTTTGAAGGTTCTACACTGTATTTTCAAGTGCGTGGAGATACGCTGCAAGCTCGGCATATATTAGAGAAAGCTGCAGGTAGTAGGGCTTTCCGTTTGGAAGAAATAACCGAAGGCAATTACTCACAACAACAACTCAATAATATTTTAGATGAATTGAACCGTCGATATGATGCGCTGACTGATAAGAATCTGAAAAGTAACATGATAAGCTGGGGCATGGGGTTGCGATATATTGAAGTCCGTTTCATTCTTAATACTCCTGAAGCCCGTCAAGCCTTTCGTAAGAAACTTATGGATTCTCCCGCTATCCGTTTCGAAGGACCGGAACGGCCAAGACCGAATGGACGTATCGGTGTTACGGATACATTCGGCATCTCTCTGCGTCCGGAATATTCTGTCTATTCCAATAGCGCATCCACAGCCTCTTTTGTATTATTGAATCAAGGTGATAAAGAAGTTATGTGTGGTGAACATTATTCCGTTACCTTTGAGGATGAAGACGGAACCTGGCGTGAATTGCCTATCAATGATGCGGCTGTAGATATAGGATATATAATTTGTCCCGGTGGACATAGACAGTTTACAGCCCGTCTATATCCGCATATCCATCCTAATAAGCCGGGACGCTATCGCTTTTTCTATGATGTGAGCTTGACTGCCACACATACTAACTTTACGATGATGACCGAATTTCGTTTGACAGATAACCAACAGGAGTTGGAGCAGGCTATTAAAATGAAGATACCCGAAGAACCGGCGGGTTATGGAGTTCGATATATTCCTGTTCAGGAAGATCCATTAGAAGATAACTATATTTATCAGGTGGTGGAAGAAATGCCTGAATTTCCCGGAGGACTACCGGCTGCGGTAGAGTACCTCCGTACAAATATTCGTTATCCGAAAACTGCTTTGCAGGACAGCGTTCAGGGAAGAGTTATCGTCCAGGTTGTTATCTTGGAAGATGGAAGCCCTGCTCAGGCACAACTGATACGTAGCGTTGACCCTAGGTTGGATAGGGAAGCACTTCGCGTAGTCCAGTCCATGCCGAAATGGATTCCCGGTAAACAACAAGGCAGAGTTGTGAAAGTGAGATACACACTACCTGTAGTGTTTAAACTGCCACAGTAGGTAATAGCTGTCGATTGTAAAGCTGTAATCTCTGTTTACGTAAAGGTTTACGTACCTTTTTGCTTTCTTTCCTTTTCCTTTTACATGCAATTCTCCTACTTTTGGCCACGTAAATCTATTTAAAACCAATTCTAATATTATATTTATGGAAAGAAGCCTCTTTAAATTTGCTCTACTGGGAGTCATGCTCCTGATCAGTCATTCCTCTTTTTCACAAATAACGGAACGGGAACGTCCTGCGGAATGGAAACAATTAGTGAAAGGCGCTCGCTTTATGGATCGCTTCCTGCCGATGAAGGGAAATGTACTTTCCTCCGATACATGGGGTGCTGACTGTGTGCTTCCACGTTATGTAGATAATGGCATTGAAGACGGTATCTGGTCCTATTGGGGCGGAAATATCCGAAAAGGCGAAGACGGTAAATATCATCTATTTGTCTGTGCCTGGCTGGAATGTTCACCTAAAGGACACATGGAATGGCCTAACTCATACGTATTTCATACCGTAAGCGATAATCTGACAGGGCCTTTCAAGCCTGTTCGTATCATAGGTAAAGGGCATAATCCTGAAATGTTCCGTGCTAAAGATGGTCGGTATGTTGTCTATGTGATTGATGGACGTTATGTATCCGATGATCTGAATGGAAAATGGGAATATGGAAAGTTTGATTTCAATGCACGCGACCGCCGTATTATCGAAGGCCTGTCTAATCTTTCATTTGCCCAGCGTGAAGACAGCTCTTATGTGATGGTTTGTCGTGGTGGTGGTATCTGGGTCAGCAGAGATGGATTATCGGAATACAATCAACTGACCGACAAACGGGTTTATCCGGATGTGGACGGTCGGTTTGAAGATCCGGTAATCTGGCGCGATCATATTCAGTATCATCTGATTGTTAATGATTGGCTGGGACGTATTGCTTTCTATCTTCGTTCGAAGGATGGAGTGAACTGGGTGGTCGATCCGGGTGAAGCTTATATGCCGGGAGTTGCTGTACATGCAGACGGACAAGCGGAAGACTGGTTCAAATATGAACGCCTTAAAGTGTATCAGGATAAATACGGACGTGCCATTCAGGCTAATTTTGCGGTAATCGATACGCTTAAAAACGAAGATAAACCTTTTGATCACCATAGCTCAAAGAATATTAGTATTCCTTTGAATCCGGGATTGTTGCTTACCATACTGGACGAGAAACCTATCACCTCGAGTACAAAAACAATTCGTGTGAAGATACAGGCGGAAGAAGGCTTCAATCCCCAGACGGATATAGATGTGAATTCCTTGCGTTTCGGTGCTTCTGAAGAAGTGAATTATGGCAGAGGCTGTCAGGTATTGACCACAGAAAATGCGGGCAAGGATTTGATTGTAACTTTCAATGGCAAAGGAAATGGTATCACTAAAGATGAATTTGCCCCGAAGTTGATTGGAAAATACAAAGACGGAAGAATACTTTACGGGTATGCGCGTTTGCCATACATTGATTATATAGAACCGATTCTTTCAGCTCGTGCCCCAGTCTTTACCAAATCCGGAAAGGGACTGGAATGTACAGTGGAAGTACAGAATTTCGGTCAGGTAAGCTCGAAGAAAGCGTTGGTGGAAGTTGGGTACAAACAGGAAGGGAAAACAATAAAAGTAGCTTCCGGTATGGTTCCGGCATTGAAGCCTTATGAAAAAACAGACATATTGCTTTCTGCTAAAGATAGGTTTGAGGAAGGAAAGGAATATGATTTGATAGTGATACTCTCTTCCGGCAAAAAAGTATTGTCAACATTTAATCTGAAAAAGAAAGTGTTGGAGTAATCAGAGAAAGCTATCGGTTTCGATGATTTGATAAGGGAATAAATTTTCCGCTTACAAGGTATTAACTTCCTGTCGACAAGGTCTCAACTTCTTGTCAACAGGAAGTTAACTTTTTGTATGCAAGGATTTAGTCTCTTGCAATATGTTGATTTTCAACGCTCTTTTTATGAAAGACTTTTCAGTTGTCTTTTGTTTTAATGTGTAAATAAACTTGTCTTTCTGCAAGTAAAGATTGTAAATAATAAATTATCGAACATTAATAGTTAAATGGCTTGTTATTAGAGACTCGGCTGTTGCGGTTATTTGAATGGGTTTTCTTGAACCATTACTTTTTATAATAAGTTGTGCATAGCCGGAGAAAGCACTCCTTCCTATAGGAGCATTTTGTGGAAACACATCAGGTTCATGACACGAAGGATTGCCATTACCTATTCCTAACACTGTACCATTTTCTACTTTGAAACTAATATAATTATCGGCAGTGGGAACTATACGTTTTTTAGAGTCAAGTATTCGGGCGGTGATAATGGCAATGTCATTACCATCTCCATTTATTGAATCTCCGTTTTCGCTACTTAATTGTATTAATGCTGGCTCTCCGGTTGTTTCTATACTCTCTGTATATTTTTGATTCTCTTTTTTACCTTTAGCTGTCAATTTCCCCGGGATATATTTGACGCGCCAGGTGGGTATGTCATACTTATTCACTTTCTTTTTGCCTAAACTCTTATTATTAAGGAAAAGTTCTACTTCATCCAGGTTTGTGTATAGCTGTACATCGACGGAATCTGTTCCTATACCATTCCAGTGAGGTAAAATGTGTAATACAGGCTCATCAGTCCACCAAGCCTTATAGTACCAATATGCATCTTTCGGGTAGCCACAATAATCTAAAATGCCAAAGTTTGAGACTACTCCCGGCCAGTAATGCATCAAAGCTTCTCCACCATAATCAAATCCGGTCCAGACAAATGCTCCACCAATATATTTGCGAGTATCAACATAACGCATCCATTCTTGTGCGGTAGCTCCCCAGTTAGGACGATCATGATCGTAGGATTGATGATAATCTTTTTCTTTTATAGTGGTATAAATTCCCCGGGTAGTAAGTGTACTGGCTTCTTCCGTCAGAATACAGGGAAGGTGGGGAAGTTTTTTATGCACATTATCCATATTCCCTATTCTGAAATAGTTAGATCCTTGTACATCTACAGCTAATGAAAAGCCGGTTCCCCATCCTCCGTTCATTGCTGCTGTGCACATGCGGGTGGGATCCAGTTTATGCTGTATGTTTTTCATCCGCTCAGCTATCATTCTTCCTTTTTCTGTTTTTTGAATGGCTGGTTCTTCATTGCCTAAGCACCAAAGAATAATGGAAGGGTGATTTCTGTCGCGTCGGATAATGGTCTTCATCTGGCTAAGCCCTTCATCACTGGAACTCATCATACGCATTTCATCTACCACCAGCATTCCTAAACTATCACATGCTTCCAGAATAGAGACAGTGGGAGGATTGTGCGATGCACGATAGGCGTTGGCTCCGAACTCTTTCAATTTTTGTACGCGCCAGAAGTTTAGACGGTCAGGCACTGCTACTCCTACTCCTGCATGATCTTGATGACAACATACTCCTTGTATCTGTACTCGTTTTCCATTCAGGAGAAATCCTTGATCAGGTGTAAATGCTATAGTACGGATCCCAAAACGAGTGATGTAACTATCAACCACCTTTTTATTCACTTCTACATCTGTATGCAATTTATATAGATAAGGTGTTTCTGGTGACCATAACATTGCATTCTTCACCTGCATAGAAGTTTCTATATCATTTTGGTCAAACGGATTGACTTTTAGATTGTTTTCAATGTAATCTATTTGATTTCCCTGCATGTCTATAATCGTGTTTTTTAAGGTGACGTTTACTGTTTTGTCAGTTTCATTAGCTATTTCTATCAAAGCTTTTACATTTGCCTCTTTTTGAGTAATATTTACGTCGGTAGTTACAAATGTGCCCCATTGCGGAATGTGTACCGGAGAAGTACGGTGTAGCCATACATTGCGATAAATACCTGCTCCTTCATATGACCATAGTTCCGATTGTGTAGCGTCTACCCGTACAGTTATCACATTTTCTTTTTCTGGTTCATAATTCAAGCACTCGGTTACATCAAGAGTTAAGGGAACATATCCGCTTTCGTTTCTTCCCAGATAGATGCCATTCATCCATATTTGTGCATCTCTGAAAATACCTTCAAATTCCAATGTGTATCGGCATCCTTTGATTGCCGTCAGTTTGAACTTCTTACGGTACCATCCTATACTATTTTCCGGTGAGCGCCCGCCCAGTTTGCGGTAACCTTTTACTTTAAGTTGATTTATGTCAAAGTTTAAAGCCATTCCCCAGTCATGAGGTATGGATACTTGTTCCCACAGGCTATCGTTATAGACCTCTGTGTGAGGAACTTCGAGGCTCGATTTTTGATCGTCCTGAAGCATTGTTGCCTCTTGTAGAAAATTAATTTTAGAGAAAGAAAGCGCAAGTCCGTAATTGAAGTCTTTTCCGGGATTTGCTGCATGCCCTTTAGCAAAGCGCCAGTTGGGGTTAAGTGATATCTTCTCGCGCATACTTTGCGCGTTGGCAAGAGATATACACAGCAATAAAGCTAATAGATGAAATGTTCTCATGATAGTTAGTTTTTTGCTGGCAAAGGAATGGGAATTTAATCAAAGATAGGTATATGCTGTATACATAATACCTACCTTTTGCATACATTCTATTCTTCTTCCGCTGCTTCATCTTCCTTATTATTGTAAATTTCGCCTTTGCGGTAAACTTGTGGAATAACATGGAATTTAGCTTTGAAGCTTTTAGTAAACTGTCTGGGCGAAGAGAATCCCAGATGATCTGCGATTTCAGATATATTCAATTCTGGATTGTTTTTTAACATGAAGGCTGCCCGTTTTAGGCGTACGGTAATTATAAACTCATAAGGAGTCTGTCCGGTTATATCTTTCAATTTATTGAATAGTTTAGTACGGGCAATACTCATTTCACGAGCAAAAATATCCACATTGAAGTTTGTGTCATCAAGATGCTGCTCTATAATTTTCATGGCTTGATCTATAAACGCCTTATCCAAGATATTTGTTGCTAATATTTGTGGGGTAGCCTGAGGTTGTTTGCTGAACTTCTCTTGTAGCATGATACGGTTGTTAACCAGATTATTGCAACGTGATAATAATATGTTAATATTGAATGGTTTGGTAATATAGTCATCAGCTCCTATGCGAAGTCCTTCTAAATTGTGTTCAATGGCTGTTTGGGCTGTCAGTAAGATAACAGGAATATGGCATGTATCTAAATTTTCTTTGATAAGTTTACAGAGTTCTGTTCCTGATAATTTGGGCATTATCACGTCACTTAATATAAGGTTAGGATGTTCGGACTGGACTTTTTCCCAACCTTCAGCTCCATTGGAAGCTGTTATTACAGTGTAGAAAGTTTCAAATATCTTGGTTAACATGTCAAGTAGGGAAGGATTATCCTCTATAATGAGTATTTTAGCTTCTTTGTTTTTTTCAATAGCCGACTCTGTTTTTAGTATATCTGATTCGTATTCATCCAGAAAAATTGCCGGATTCTGATATTCAGATGTGACTATCTGTATTTCATTTTTTAATTCATTAATCTGTTCAGGTTTCAGATGCTCTTTACCGCAGGGTAAATGTACGCTAAAGGTTGTTGATTCTCCGGGGGTACTATATACATCAATCGTGCCATGATGTAATTCAACAATACCTTTGGTGAGTGATAAACCTATTCCGGTTCCTGGATGGGCTAATGAATCAATCTGCTCTGTCTGATAAAAACGGTCGAAGATTTTATCAATATCCTGAGGGGAAATGCCACTTCCATCATCGGTTACTTCTATTATAGCTCCATGTTTTTCTTTTCGTACCGACACGGAAATATTCCCTCCTTCCTTTACATGTTTGAAAGCATTTGAGAGAAGGTTATTTACTACCTTCTGCATTTGCTTTGGATCAAACCAGATGGAAATGTTATCATGTGTTTTGTGGAAATTGAATGATATCTGATGTTGTATGGCGTACTCTTGAAAAAGCAGGTAGGTTTCGTATACAAAATCTACAAGATTATTTTCACTTGCTTTTATGTGCATATAACCTTGTTCTTGCTTACGGAAGTCCAGTAACTCAGAAATCAATTCCCGTAATTGCAGACTGCTTTTATAAACTTTTAGAATTTTATTATAGGCGGTTGGGGCGAAAGAACGCATCTGCAGTAACATTTCCATTTGTCCGATGATCAGAGTCAGTGGTGTTCGGAACTCATGTGAAATGTTGGTAAAGAAACGTAGTTTAGTTTGATTAAGTTGCTCTATATCCTCTAAGTGTTTCTTTTCATATTTTAGTGATTCCTGTAGCTTAATCCGGTTATTATACATGCGGAATAAATAGTAGAGGACACTGCAAATACATAGGACGTATATTATGTAAGCCCATACGGTGCGGTAAACTGGGGGAAGAATTTCAATTTCCAGTTCACTCACGGGTACAAGTGGGTTGTTTTTTGCACGTACACTGAGTGTATATTTTCCCGGATTTAGGTTTGTATATGTGACGGCTTGTTGTTTGCGTATGCTTGTCCAGTTTTGTGAGAATCCTTTTAGAAAATATTCTATTTCATCTTGATTAAAGGGGATATAATTGGTGGTGGTATACTCAATACTAAACATGGATTGATTGGGTTTCAATGTAATTCGATGGGAGTAACTTAAAGAATTATTGAGTATCTGGCTCTTATCACCAGGTTGAATAATTTCGCCATTTACTAATAAACGGAAAGGATAGATATTGTAGCTTTGTGGTATGTAGTCAATGCTTTCAGCTTTAAATGATATCATACCGTCTACTCCTCCGATATATATATCACCATTGGTTGTTTTGTATACAGAACGCTCGTTGGGAGCTGATAATGGTACTCCGTTTTCTTTGTTATAGTTTTGAAATCTGCGTGTTGAGTAATCTAGTATGGAAAAACCGGAATCGGTTATGAATAATATTTTATTCGGCGAAAGTTCGCATACGTCATAGACATAATTACTTCCTAATCCATTATTCTGTTCGTCAAAGTTTTCAAAATCATCCGTCTCATATCGGTATAAGTCTATTCCACTTTCATTCGTACAGAACCAAAGGCGTTTTTGGCTGTCCTCATATATCCTATTGATGCTATTACTACTGATACTTTGTTTCAGGGCGTGATTGTGCCTGTAATTCTTTAATTCATTACTGTCAAATGAATATTTATATACACCTTTTCCATCACCACCGATCCAAAGAGAGTTGTGGTGATCTATATAAACAGAAGTTGCATAGGAAATATTCTGGTGCTCGTCTTGGAAAAGGATTTTGTATTGACCTGTGTTTGGACTAAATATACTTACCCCTCTATGCGTAGCCAAAATAAGTTCGTTTTTATAAGGTACAATATCCCGAATTGTATTTGAATGGGAAAATACGTCATTATTTCTATTGAATGGGTAATGGGTGAAATGGTCATTTTTAGTATCTAATTTATTGAGCCCTCCCATGTGGGTGCCTATCCATAATATTTCTTTGTCTTTATCGTAGTAGGTTGATTTTATATTGTCGTGAGATATGCTGTTACCGTGCTTGATATGTTTATACCATTTAAATTTACCATTTTGGGGATTCAGTTTATTTATTCCTCCTCCTTCTGTTGATATCCACAAATTATGTTGATTATCTTCAGTGATACAACCTATGATGGGTGAGCTAAGCCCCTCCTTTTCCAAAGATGATGTCTGATAATAGCAGTAGTTCTGGTTCTCCGGATGGAAATAATTAATCCCTCCAAAATAGGTTCCGATCCAAAGGGTACCTTGTTGGTCACATAGTAAAGTCCAAATAGAAGAGTGGGTAAGGCTATTTTCTTTATTACTTTTATGATAGCTTGTGAAAGTTTGATTGGTAGTATTATACCGGTTGAGTCCATTGAATGTTCCAATCCAGATATTTCCTTGTTTATCTTCACAGAAGCAACGAATGAAATTGGAACTAATGCTGGAAGGGTCCAGATTGTCATAACGGAAATTAGTTATAGAATCTTCATTCATTACATAGATCCCATGATTCATTGTACCTATCCAGAATTTACCGGTGGAGTCTTTAAATATGTCAATAATGTCAGTATCCGGTAGAAGATTGTAAAGTGTATGATCGTGGGTCATCAAACGGAAAAGTCCTTGGTTTTGGGTTCCTATCAGTATATACTCATCGCAAATGTATATAGAAGTAATATACATATCTAATTCTTTGACTTTATAATACTCTTTGAATTGTTTACCATCATAACGATAAATCGTATTTCCTATGGTAATGTAGAGTTGCTTGTGGTAAAACATGGAACGTGTGCTACCTTGAATCAGAGTTGAAATCTTATTTTTTGATACCTGCAAAGTTGAGATCCCTTTGGAAGTCATGAAGTAGATTTCATCTTTGCTGTTGCCTGTAATTTTGAGTATATTATTATAAATTAGACTGTTCGGATTATCCTTCTGATATTTGTAAGTTCTAAATTCTTTACCGTTATATAAGCAAACCCCATTGCGTGTTCCTGCCCAAATGAATCCTGCCGAATCTTGGTAGATTGCCATTACGGAATTATGTGCCAGTCCGTCATCGGTAGTCAGGTGATTGAAAGAGATATTTTGTGCCATACTGTTGGGTAATCCCAGAATGCAATAGCAAATTAGGAAAAAAAGGCTTTTATATTTTGTTGTGTATTCCATAGTGGTAATAGTTAGATAATACGGCAAAGATATTTCTTTTTTGATAAAAGTGGTAATATGGTACCTATCGTTTCAGTACAAAATAGGTGTATCATTAGTACATCGATTATTGAAAAACGTGATGTACTGGTAGTGTATATTTGTTGTACGTACATTGTGGCTTTGTTTTTTAGTGGTAATCTACTTTTGCATTATTCTTTTTAATTAGCTACTAATACGTATATGAAAAGTACTTTATTAACAATTCTGTCAGGGGCTCTGCTATTGATGATGTCAGGATGCAGATCGAAAATATCTGTTTCTACAGGAGATATTCTATCTGATAATATAAAGAATGCAATAACACAGTATTCTTCTCAGGTCAGGCTGATTGGAAATAATGATAAGATTATGATTCCCCGAACTTTGGATGAGCATGGCGAGATTGTATATATGCCTTGTAATGACTGGAGTAGTGCTTTCTTTTCAGGAGGCTTGTGGTATATATATGACTTAACAAAAGACACTAAATGGGAGAATTGGGCAGCAAAGTACACAGAGTCTTTAGATTCTATTTCATATTTGACTCATCATGATGATGTTGGATTTATGGTAGGAAGTAGTTTCTTGAATGGTATGAGGATAGGGGGAAGGGGGTATCGTTCTGTGATATTACGAGCGGCCAAATTACTTTCTACTCATTTTCATCCGGTAGCGGGAGTCATTCAGTTATTGGATTTGAACAAAGACTGTCAATCTTCCAAAGGCTGGAAATGTCCGGTAACAATCGAAAATATGATGAGCTTGGAGATTCTTTTTGAGGCTTCACAGTTGTCCGGAGATTATAGCTATCATAATATGGCAGTCAGCCATGCTGATAAAACTCTGCAGAATCATTTTCGTATGGATTATAGTTGCTACCACCTTGTTGATTACGATCCGGATACTGGAGAAATAAGAAGTAAGCAGACCATACAGGGATATGCTGATGAATCGGCTTGGGCCAGAGGACAAGCTTGGGCTCTTTATGGATATACGATGTGCTATCGATATACGCATAAGGCAGAGTACTTGATGCAAGCTCAGAATATTTATAACTATATTTTTACTAATAAGAATTTGCCTACGGACTTGATTCCATATTGGGATTATGATGCGTTGAATATACCTAATGAACCTCGGGATGTTTCAGCAGCAGCCATAACAGCGTCAGCTCTCTATGAGCTGGATACTTTTCTTCCTGGAACAAAATACAAAGAAACGGCTGATATGATAATGGAATCATTAAGTTCTCCAGTATGTAGGGCGGAAGAAGGAACAAATGGCTATTTTATATTGGAACATTCTGTAGGAAGCATTCCACACAAGCAGGAAGTAGATGTCCCCTTAAACTATGCAGACTATTATTTTCTTGAAGCATTGATAAGGAAACGTGATTTGGAAAAATGATACAATAAACTAATACTAACCCGTACCTATGTTTACAATCGTAGGGTACATAATCTAATTATTTATGATGCAAAAAGTGATTCTTAAATGGGTCTGGTTATTGATTTTAGTCAGTACCGGACTTGTGGGACATGCTCAGGTTACTACAGTACGAGGTACTGTATACGATGAAAGTGGTATAGAAGTAATTGGAGCAAATGTGAAATTGAAGGATTCTTCTACAGGAGTTATTACAGACCTTGATGGAGTATTCAAATTGGATGTGCCTGATTCGGGCAAAGCTGTCTTGATTATTTCTTTTATTGGCTATCAGACACAGGAAGTTGCTTTGAAAGGTAGAAAAGAAGTAAAAGTGACGCTGGTTGAGATTGCGAATGAATTGAGTGAAGTAACAGTGGTTGCTTACGGTGTACAAAAGAAAGAAACGTTAACGGGTGCCATTTCATCAGTGAAAAATGAAGCTTTGCTACGTTCGCCCAATGCAAGTGTTGCAAATGCGTTGGCCGGGCAGATTACCGGTTTATCTTCTGTGACGACGAGTGGACAACCTGGTGCAGAGGATCCCACTATTTATGTCCGTGGGGTTGGATCTTTAACAGAAGGTGGTTCCCAACCTTTGGTTTTGGTAGATGGAGTGGAACGTTCTTTTTTTCAGATGGACCCTAATGAAATAGAGAGTATTAGTGTGCTGAAAGATGCTTCGGCTACCGCTGTATTTGGCGTACGTGGTGCCAACGGGGTTGTCCTTGTCACTACCAAACGAGGTGTAGAGGGAAAAGCTAAAATTTCTCTTTCTTCTTCTTTTGGTTTGACGCAACCTACACGTTTACTGGAAATGGCAGATAGCTATACGTACGCTTTATGCCATAATGAAATGAAAGATAACGATGGAAAGGCACATTCATTTGATGATTATGTTTTAGAAAGATTTCGTTTGAATGACGAGCCTATAATGTATCCCAATATGAACTGGAGAGATTATTTACTCAAAAAAACATCTATTCAGACGCAGCATAATCTGAACATATCCGGGGGTACCGAAAAGGTACGCTATTTTATTTCATTGGGATTCTTATATCAAAACGGATTATTCCGCCAATTTGAGGACCTGGATTATAAAAGTAATTATACTTATAGTCGATATAATTACTTATCTAATTTAGATTTGAACCTGACGAAATCCACTATTTTAAAATTAGGTCTTGGTGGAATTGTTGGCTTGACACATGAACCCAAAGGTGCCGGTTTTGGTAATGGGTCACAGCCATTCTGCAGTCCGGGAATAATTGATGGAAAATTAGTGGTAATGAATCCTCAAAAATATGAGGGGGTTTTGATGAATAACAATGTGTTAAAAGGTTTTTATGATTTAGGCTATAAGAATAAGACTGCAAATACAATGAACATGGATTTGTCTTTAGTTCAAAAACTAGATGTGATAACTAAAGGACTTTCTGTAGAAATAAAGGGGGCTTATAATACATCCTATTCTTATTCGAAAAATAGAACACGATCTCAGACAATCAGATACGAGCCTCACTATCAATCGGAGTTGGAGGGGTATCAACCAGAAGCTGATCATCCTTTGACTGATGATCCCAATTATAATAAAAATGTAGTCTACAGAGTTTTGAACGACTATGCTACTCCATTTTTGACATTTGACGAAGAAACAACACGAGGGCGTAATTGGTATCTTGAAGCAAGCCTACGCTATAATCGTAAGTTCGGTGATCACAATGTAGGTGGACTATTATTGTACAATCAAAGCAAGAAATATTATCCGAAACAATACACAGATGTTCCAGCTGCCTATGTAGGGCTTGTAGGGCGCTTAACCTATGACTATAAATCCCGTTATATGGCTGAATTTAATTTCGGGTATAATGGTTCTGAAAACTTTGCCCCTGACAAACGTTTTGGTGCTTTTCCGGCAGGTTCTATCGGCTATATTATTTCAGAGGAGCCGTTTATGAAGAAACAAAAAGTTGTCGACTACTTAAAGTTGCGTGCTTCTATTGGCTTGGTCGGGAATGATAATATGAATGATAATCGTTTTCTTTACTTGTCAGATGCATATTTGGTGGATCAACAAGGTAATCAAACTGCATGGAAAGGATATCCCCATGGGTATAACTTCGGTTATAATTCAACTTATTGGACACCGGCGGCACTTGAAAGCCGACTTGGAAATCGGAATGTTACATGGGAAACAGCTTTAAAGCAAAATTATGGAATTGATGTTCATTTCCTGAAGAGTCGTCTGAAAATAACAGCTGATGTTTTCTTTGAAGATCGCAAAGATATTCTGATAAGTAGAGGTACCATCCCCATGATTTCCAGTTTGACATCAAGTGTTTTGCCGGTAGTGAATATGGGACGGGTAAAAAATCATGGATATGAAATAGAGGTGAAGTGGGAAGATATGGTTCAGGACGTACGTTATTGGGCAAATGCGAATGTATCTTATTCAAAGAATAAAATTATAGAGCAGGATGAAGTGGAACCCAATGAACCCTATTTATGGCGTACTGGAAAATCGGTTGGTGCCATATTTGGTTATGTAGCAGAAGGTTTTTATTCGGAGGCGGATTTTAAAGAAGATGGAAAATTGATAGATGGATTGCCTGATCCTAAAGTGCCTGTATATCCGGGTGATGTGAAATATAAAGACTTAAATGGTGATCATGTGATTGATACGGATGATCAATGTGAAATTGGATATCCTACCAGACCGGCTTATACATTTGGCTTGAATTATGGTCTGAATTATAAAGGATGGTTTCTTACTATGAATTGGTTGGGGGTTACAGACCGTTCATTAGTATTGGCTAATGAGTTCAGAACTGCTTTTGGTAATGGTGGCGGGCAATCGCTGGGATTGTTCTCATATCATGTTGATGAACGTTGGACACCCGAAACAGCTGAAACAGCAACTATGCCTCGATTGTCAGAAAACAGCGGAGCACATAATGCAAAACAATCCAGTTTATGGGTTAAGGATGGATCTTATTTGAGATTGAAGTCATTGACGATAGGATATGAGTTTGCAGATAAGAAATTATTAAAAAAGATAGGAATCAGTAAATTAGGAATTAAATTGTCGGGATATAATTTATTGACTTTTGATAAATTTGGAATTATGGATCCGGAATGTAAACCTAATAATCAAGATACATATCCTATCACTAAGACTTATAATTTAGGTGTTAATATTACTTTCTAATAAATGAATAGCCATGAAACTAAAAAATAAATATATAGGATTTCTTCCTGCCTGTTTTCTGTTTATATTGGTGGGGTGTGAAGATTTGAAATTTGGTAATGCTTTTCTTGAAAAACCCGTTAGTACGGATGTAACTATTGATACCGTCTTTTCTCAAAGAAAATATGTGGAACAAGCTTTGGCCGAAGTGTATCATTCACTGCCGGATTATTTGCCTACGGATGGAAAATTGTCGTGGGGCACTTTGGAAACAATAACAGATTTGGGTGAGAACACTAAAGCTGCCGGTGCGCAAGGATATTATACCGGTACGCTTACTGCAGTGGATACCGGACAATTTCCTTATCGTTTAGATCCTACCGGTAGTGAAGAAGCAGGAGCTTGCTCACCCATGTATGGAATTCGTAAAGCATGGATTTTTCTGGAAAATGTAGATAAAGTCCCTGATATGTCTACTGAGGAAAAAGAAGTTCGTAAAGCGGAGGCAGCTTTGATTATAGCATTTCATTATTCACAGATGTTACGTCATTATGGTGGAATGCCATGGGTTGACCATGCTTATAAACCGGATGATGACATGACATGCACTCGAATGACAGTGAAGGAAACGGTCGCTAAAATTGATTCGATAGCAGATGCCACTTCCAAAGTGTTGCCGTGGAATGTGGACGATGCGGATGAAGGACGCATGACTGCCGCCGCCGCATTGGCTCTTAAGTCAAGAGTCCGTTTGTTCGCTGCAAGTCCGTTATTTAACTCTGAAGCTCCTTTTAGAGTAGGAGAGGCTTCTGATAAATTATTTACTTGGTATGGTAATTATGACGTATCACGCTGGAAAGATGCTTTAGATGCTGGTTTAGCTTTCCTGGAAGCTAATCAGGATAATGGGGATTACTATCGTTTAGTTAATACAGGTAATCCAAGAGATGATTTTGCTGCAGCATATTTTAACCGTTGTAATAGAGAGTGCATTATTGTTTCTCATCGTTTCGTTACGTATGATGCTAACAGTAAGTCTTTTCAGCAGATAAAGTTTGGGACGAGCGGCGTTACCGGAAACTATGCAGATATGTTTGAGATGGCTGATGGAACTCCATTTAGCTGGGATAACCCGGTACATAAAGCTAATCCTTTTTTTGATGATAACGGTAATCCGGTTCGTGATATCCGCATGTATGAAACTCTGATTGTAAATGGTGATAAATGGGGGGCACGTACTGCTGAGATATGGTTGGGTGGTCGCGAGTCGTGTGAAGGTTCTAAAGTATCCTCCTTTCAGAAAAATGCATATAATGGTTATGGTATGCGCAAGTTCCAACGTGATTTAGGTGCTGAGATGAGGAAGAAATTTTACTCTTGTCCTTTATTGCGTTTGCCTGAAATTTATTTGAATATAGCTGAGGCTATGAATGAATTAGGGATCGCTACCATCCGGGATAAGTTCGGAAGAAATGCTTATGATTATGTGAATCTGGTACGTAATCGTGTAGAAATGCCGGGATTGGATGAAAGTATCATAACTCCGGGTGAAAAATTACGTGAGGCTATATTACATGAGCGTGCTGTTGAATTTGGGTTTGAAGAAGTGCGATATTTTGATATTAACCGTTGGAAAAGAGATGATTATTTAAAAGCAAAACTCCATAGGTTAAGAATCACCAAAGAAAACGATAAGCTTTCGTATGAGGTAAGGTATGATATGTTGCATAAACGTGTATATATAGAACGCTGGGATAATCGTTATTTTCTGATTCCTATTCCTCAAGGGGAAATAAATAAAAAGTATGGACTCGTGCAAAATCCAGGGTGGGAATAAGAACAAATCTAATTAGAAACATTGAAAACTTATGAATAGGAAAAATGCATATATAGTCGGAATAGCATTATTGTGTTCTATTTCGGCAATAGCTGATGGGGATACTAAGACAAAATCAAAGATTAATGAACGTCAGACCTCAGCTGTTTCTACTGTGACATCGGAAGAGTTGGAAAAGAATTCCACTCCTAATCCTTATAATACATTATATGGTTTATTGCCGGGATTGAGTGTACTGCAACAGACGGGGTGGACTGATAATGCGAAACTGATAGTACGTGGCAGAGGATCGCTGAACGGGGCAGAGCCATTGATTATAGTTGATGGATTTCCCCGTCCGTTAGAGTACCTGAATGTAGCGGAAATAGAGTCTGTTTCCGTATTGAAAGACGGTGCGGCTACAGCCGTATGGGGACCTCGTGGAGCAAATGGCGTGATTGTTATTACCACAAAACGTGGGAAAGAAGCTAAAATGAGTATTGATGTCAACTATCGATTTGGTATGGGACTTCCTATAAATCAGCCCAAGTTTGTCGATGCCTATACTTACGCCCAAGCTAAGAATGAAGCGCTGTTGCTGGATGGGTTACAGCCGCAGTATACCAATGCCCATTTAGAAGCTTTTAGAAATGGGAGTAACCGTGATCTTTATGCTGATACGGATTGGCTGAATGAGGGTCTAAGAAACCAGTCTTATAACAATCAGGCAGACTTTACATTTCAGGGTGGAGGTAAGCGTCTCCGGTATTTTACCATGTTGAGCTATAAAAACGATTATGGCATACTGAATTCTGCTTATACCGATTATTCTGACCGTTATAATGCACAGATGAAAAAGTATAGTCTGAATTTCCGGATGAATTTGGATGTAGAACTCACTTCTACAACAATGGCTAAGTTGACCATGCTGGGAATGCTATATGAGCGAAAACGTCCAAATACAGCAGAAGATAAGATTTTTACAGGTTTATATAAGACTCCTTCCGCCGCTTTCCCCGTCAGAACGAGTAATGGCTACTGGGGTAGCAACACTGTGTATAATGATAATCCGATTGCCCGTATTGCTGATGTCGGATATTATAAAGAGAATCAGCGTATGTTGCAGGCTGATTTGCGGATTATACAGAATTTATCAGTAATAACGAAAGGTTTGAGTGCAGAGATGGCCGTATCTTATGATAATAGTGCAACTTATCAGGAAACTGGAAGCAAGAATTTTCTGTACGAGATTAATTCTTCGGTATTGAATCCGGAGACTGGTGAATATCAGGTGAACACGGAACGTTTCGGCGATGATAAGGCTTTGACTGTTGATAATAAAGATTTGGCTGACCAGTATATACGTGCTAATCTGGAAGCTAAAGTTGCTTATGACCGTACTTTCGGGAAACATACTTTTATAGCATCAGGATTGTATCGTCAGGAATCATTGACTCCTACAGGCAAGGCGCAATCACGTTATCGCCAGTATATAACAGCCACTGCCGGTTATAGCTATGATAATCGTTACTTATTGGATGTGGTAGTAAATCATAGTGGAACCAGTGTATTGCCTAAAGGAGATCGCTTTCGTACTTATCCGGCAGTTTCAGCAGGTTGGGTTCTTTCAAACGAATCATTTATGGAGTCTGTGTCTTTCATTGATTTACTGAAACTCCGTGCATCGTGGGGACGTTCCGGTTATGATGGCTTTGATTATTATTTGGACCGTCAGTACTGGGTAGGTGGTGCCGGTTTTGTGACGAATGATGCAGGAGGCACACTAAGTGGTTTGAAAGAGGGACGACTGGCCATTTCCGATATGTCATGCGAGATTTCCGACAAATATAATGTAGGATTGGACACGCGTCTGTTCAAGAACTTGACTTTCACTGCTGATTACTTTATGGACCGCAGAAGAAATATTCTGGTTGATGGTGCCAATATGGTATCTTCGGCATTGGGCATAGAAGTTGCTAAAACTTTTATGGGTGCCGTTGATACCAAAGGATTTGAACTGGCTCTGAACTGGAATGGTGAAAAGAAAGATTTCAGCTATCATGCAGGAGCTAACTTATCTTATGTCAAAACAAAAATAGTGGAAAACGGAGAAGGATATAAGCCCTATTCTTATTTATCTGCTAAGGGGTATCCTGTCGGCCAGATATTTGGCTTGGAGGCGATCGGATACTTTCGCGATGCAGAGGATATAGCAAAAAGTCCCACACAAACATTCTCAGATGTGCGACCCGGTGACATCAAGTATAAAGATCAGAACAATGATCAGAAGATCGATGATAATGACCGAGTTGCTATCGGGCATTCTTCTACGATTCCTAAATTATATTATGGCATTAATTTAGGCTTCGAATATAAAGGTTTTGGAGTGGATATGTTGTTTCAGGGCGTTGGCGGATACAGCAAAATGCTGAATGTGGCGAATGTGTATTGGCCTCTGCGCAATAATACAAATATTTCCACTTGGTATATGGATGATAATATACGTTGGACGGAAGAAACGAAAGATATAGCCAATCTTCCACGTCTGACAACTCTGAATACGAGTAATAACTTTCAGAATAGTACCCAGTGGCTGGTCAATGGTTCATACCTGAAACTACGCAATTTGAATGTATATTATAACTTGCCTCAACAGTGGATAAAGAAGGCGAAGATGGAAGCCTGTCAGGTATTTGTGCGTGCTAACAATGTGTTTTCATTGGATCATGTGAAATATTCAAATTGTGAGGATCTGAGTGTTAACTATCCGGATATGCTTTCTGTCTATTTCGGTTTTAATGTAAAATTCTAAAAAGTATATGACTATGTTTAAGAGATATATTGCTTTTATATGTATATCACTTTCGCTGTCCGCCTGTGATTTCTTAGATTTGGAAGAAGCTACGGACATAACGAAGGAAGGAGCTTATGCGTATGATTTTAATAATGTGAATAAATTGGTGGCTTACGTTTATTCGTTTTTGCCACAAGACTTTGGAGTAATGGGAGGTGGTGCTTTACGCGAAGCGGCAACGGACAATGCTGTGTTTACATGGAGTAATAGTAAGATTTACGATATCTATGAAAACGCATGGGGACCACTTAACACTATAGATGATGTGTGGGGTAATTCTTATACAGCTATCCGGTCTGCGAATTCGTTTTTGGAAAACTACTCCTTGGAGAAGCTGGAATACTTTAAATGGAATGAAGATTATGAAGAAAACCTGAGACGTGCCAAACGCTATGTATATGAGGTACGTGCACTTCGTGCTTTTTACTTTTTTGAGTTATGTAAGAGGTATGGGGATATTCCTCTCCTGACTCGTACTTATACGATTGAGGAAATCAACTCGGTTGAAAAGGCGAAATTTGCAGATGTGATTGATTTCATTGTTAAGGAATGTGATGATGTTGCTCCCCGGCTTCCTATTACACAGGATGCTCCCGGAACTACTGTTCCTGAATCCGAATGGAATGACTACGGGCTGGGGGAAACCGGTCGTGTAACTCGTGGTATGGTAATGGCTTTGAAATCACGTGCTCTTTTGTATGCGGCAAGTAAATTGCACAATCCTGAAGGTGACAAAGGGAAGTGGGAGAAAGCCGCTACTGCTGCTTATGCCATTGTCAAGGAGAATTGGTATTCATTGCCGAATATAGACGATGATCCCTTATATGATGCCAGAGGTGGGCATGATGTACTTAAGTCCAAGCAACTTATATTCGTGAAACGTAATGGAAACACCAGTTCTTTTGAAGGCTACAATCTACCCATTGGCTTTGAAGGTGGAAACAGTGGAAATACCCCGACACAGAATTTGGTAGATGCATTTGAAATGGCGGATGGGACAACTTTTGATTGGAACAATCCAGAGCATGTTCAGAATATGTATGTCAATGGGGAAGGGAAGCATACCCGTGATCCTCGTTTGTATACTACTGTACTACACAATGGTGCCGTTTTCATGAAGAATGCGATAGAAACTTTTGTAGGTGGAAAGAATGCCTATCCTATCGAAGGTGCTTCCTTGACCGGATATTATCTACGAAAGTATATGAATGAGACAGTGTCACTGTCACCTGCCAAACCGATTTCACAACCCCATCATTTTGTTATATTCCGCTATGCTGAAATATTGCTTAATTATGCCGAGGCCATGAATGAATGGCAAGGTCCGGATTATACAGACGGCACACATCCGATATCAGCTCGTGAAGCTCTTAATCAAATACGTTTTGCTGCTAATATGCCATCTGTAACGGAGCAAGGAGAGGCTTTTACACAACGTATTCGTAGTGAGCGCCGTGTAGAACTGGCATTTGAGGATCATCGTTTCTGGGACATCCGCCGATGGAAGATAGGAGAAGTGGTTAAAAATATTTATGGAGTAACCATACAAAAGGTGGCAGATGGTTTCTTGTACACGAAGAGCAAAGTACAAGAGCGTAAATGGGAGGATAAGATGTATCTATATCCCATATCTCAGGAAGAGGTTTTTAAAAATTCTAACTTGAAACAAAATACAGGATGGTAGAAAGAACGGATAACATGTAGTTCTTATTAGATCCAGACCGGATTAACTGTGTCTGGATCTAATTATTTTTTTTAAGTTGTCATGCTGTTGCTTACATGTTACCGAATAAAAATGTAAATTGCAGAATGTATATAGTAGTATCTGTTTTGAGATTGAATAATATTATAATTTTATGGATAAAATGATGAGAAATTATTATAGATTATTTCTTATATATGTGCTGAGTCATCTGATGCCATTTCAGCTTTTAGCTTGGAAGATTTGGAGAAGGATTGTTTATGTTTTGTTATTCGGCTTGATTGCTATATCAGTTCAGGCACAGAGTAATGCTTCACGTATGGACTGGTGGCGTGAGGCTCGTTTCGGAATGTTTATCCATTTAGGATTATATTCTGCAGCTGCCGGAGAATGGAATGAAAAAGAGGTGGAAGGAATTGGGGAGTGGATACAGAATTTTGCAAAAGTGCCCAATAGTGAATATGAAAAGTTATTATCGGATTTTACTTTGAGTAAATGTAAGCCTGAAACCTGGGTGCAGATAGCAAAGCAAGCCGGTGCAAAATACATTGTCTTTACGGCTAAGCATCACGAAGGTTTTTGCCTTTATCCGAGTGATGTGACTGATTTTGATATTGAGAATACACCTTACAAAGGTGATCCGCTGAAAGAATTAATAGAAGCCTGTCATAAATATGGCCTGAAAGTAGGAATCTATTATTCACATCGTCAGGATTGGAGGGAGGAAGATGCTGCCGTGATGAAAAATGAGTATGATGGGCATTATGGAAAAGCTAAGTCAGAGGTAAAGCCGGATTTGAACCGATATATCCAAAGGAAAGCCTTGCCACAGGTGCGTGAGTTGCTTACAAATTATGGAAAGATTGATTTACTGTGGTATGATACCCCTTTTGATCTATCGAAGGAGCAAAGTCAGCTTTTTGTCGATGTAGTTAGAGAGTTGCAACCAGATTGTTTAATCAATGGTCGTGTGGGATATAACCTGGGTGACTATGGGGCTTTGGGTGATAATGAGATGCCCTGTGCCTATGCTTCAACGGATTTGGAAATGGTGGCTACGCTGAATCACACTTGGGGATACAAAAAGAATGATCATGCTTGGAAAGGGAAGAAAGAAATTCTTTGTTCGCTGATTGAAGCTGTGAACCGGAATATCAATTACATGATTAATATCGGGCCGCGTGCAGATGGGCTGGTTCCTCAGCCGAGTGTTGATGTATTGAGCTTTATAGGAAACTGGTTAAGGGCAAATTCGGAGGCTATTTATGGTGCAACCGGAAATCCGTTCAATGATAACTTTCCATGGGGATATGTCACTCAAAAGAAGAATAATCTGTATCTGCATTTGGTTCGTCAGCCATACAAGAATCAGATTGTGCTGAAAGGGCTACAGTCCATTATTTCATCGGCAGAAGTATTGTCATCTGGTCAGGAACTGGTGGTAAGCAATAATAAGATATCTGTTCCTGAAGGATTGGATTATGAGTGTGTACCAGTATTTAAACTTACTTGCCGGACTCCTTTGAATATAAGTACTTTGAATTTTTCAAATGAAGGAATTATAAGTATGCCTGCCGCATCCGGACGGAAAGTGCCCGGGAAGAAGGGCTGTTTTAGAATAGCTGAAGGAGGAAATACGGAAAATTTCAATCCTCAAACGGGAAAGCTATTGTTGGAATGTGTAGTTGATGATCCTGGAGAATATGAAGTGAGGTTATATACCAGCAGACATTGGAGGCGGTCATTCACGGAAGGTACCAAAGTCTCTTTGAAGGTAGGGGATGAAAAACAATTCAAAGCCTGTTTGTTGAGTAAAGATGAGGAACTGGTAAACGTCAGGCAGAATTCTTATCCTGAGACGTGGAGCTATATTGGAACGGTGGCTTTTGAAAAGGTAGGAAATAAGATATTGGAACTTTCAATAGATACGATTGGTACATATAGCCGACTTGGATTTTTCGGTGAAGATATTCAGAATGAAAGCGAAAATAATGTTCGCGTCATGCGGATAGAACTGATAAAAAGAAATCGGGAAGACTACAATCGTAAATTGAATGATCTGCAAGGTTTACGCAAATCAAATCCATTGCCATTACCGCAGGCTACTTCCGAAGAATTGCAAGATGCGCGGAAATTGATAGAGCGATATCAGTTGAAGCGCATGCAGGATGGGCAGGTAGCAGGATTGCCATTGTCCAATGAAGAAAAGCTTACTTTGGCACAAGCTCAGGAATTGAGTATGGCAACCCGTGCTTTAGCTTATGCCGCATTAGAAAAATATCCCGGTGCAGAAAATGAGTTTGCTCTATTTATAGATTATTTGATTGCACAAAAAGCCATTGAGCGCATTGTCTTTCGCTATAGCAATTATCAGGCTGTCCGTAAAATACCTGCTGACTTCCTGACTGCTTTATCGGCTTGTGACGACATTCGGAAATCTCAATTGATTGAGGGAGTAAAAAGCTTGGTAGAGTTTGGTCAAGTGTATCTTTCTTCTTCCTGCTTAGCTCCCAGGATAAACTCGGATTATATTTATAATGTACTTCCTCATTTGCTTATTTGTACATTGTATAATCCGGATGACCGTCAGGCATTAATTGATTTGGAAGCTTTCTCTCATTTCCTTTCTGCCTGCACCCAGTATGTTCCTGGGGGGAATGACTGGTTGAAATCTGATGGCACTGGCTTTCATCATCGGACACATTATAATGGATATATGTATTCCTATAAAACCTTGGTTGAATATGCATCCCGACTGAAAGGTACTTCTTTCCGGATAGATAGTGGTGCTTATCAACGTATCCGGAAAGCAATAATCTCGTTCTATCTAATGGCTACCCGTTCTGTATCAGATGATAACCATTATTATGCTAACAGCTTGGCAGGACGTCATCCGTTTACGGGCATTGGGATCAGTTTTACGCAACAACTTTTTGAACAACTTATAGAAATAGGTGGAGATATAAAGGGGGAAACTGTCGATTTGGATTTGGCTTCCTATTATAATTACTTCTTTATGACAAAGAAGTATGCGAACGCTCCCGATATGAATTTAGAAGGCTTTTACCAGTTTAATTATAGCCCGTTGGGAATCTACCGATTTGATAATTGGATCGCCGCTATGCGTTGCCCGACAACGAATTTCTGGGGTGCTGAAATATATGCAGAAACAAATCGTTTTGGCAGGTATCAAAGTCATGGGACGCTGGAGGTTCTGTATGATGGACCTTTGGAGCGTTCCGGGTATCCGACCAAAGGGCATAAGGGATGGGACTGGAATGTAATCCCAGGGAGTACTACTGTGCATTATACATCTTGGAAAGAAATGATGCCGGGGGCTAATGAAACAGATCGTTTTGATCAGAAGTCTCTGACTACAAATTTTTCCGGAGCCCTTTCATGGGGGAATTGTGGTTTGTTTGCTGCTGCATTCGATCAGGGAGATAGTTGGGGCAAGCAGCGTTTTGAACCTACCAACCTGAGATTTTGCAAATCTGTTTTTGCTATCGATGGTATGTTGATTAGTCTGGGCAGTGATATTTCTGCTGTCGGCGATTACGCCGATAACCGTTTAACGGCAACCAATCTTTTTCAGGTAGTAGGTGGAAAAGAAAACTGTCCGTTGATAATCAATGGAAAAGAGGTTAAAGGAGATAGAGTGGAATCTTTGAATTTGAAGAAAAAAGATGCATGGCTGATTGCTCCTAATACTACAGGTTACTACATCCCTGCCGGTAATGACTCGCTGATAGTGCAATCTGTAGAGCAATATGTTCCTGCGTCATCAGGACTCCAGAATGGATTGAAGAGTATGAAGGCAACCAAAGCTTATATCAATCATGGAATTAAACCTAAAGATAAGGGATATTGTTTTGTGGTTGTTCCTAATACTACATCGCAAAAAATGGCAATGTTAGTGAAGCAATTACAAAAGAAAGAAGGATTGTTTGAGGTCTTGTCGACGCAGGATTCTATTCATGTATTGAAACACCATTCTTCCGGTACTATCACTTATTCTTTATTTGCTCCGGCGTCGCATCTGGCTTACGGATGTTTGCGTTCTTCTGATACAGAACTGTTGTTTATGGAAAGGATGGATAAGAAAGAAAATATGCTTGATATTGCTTTATGTAATCCTGATCTCCGGCCTCAACCATCTGAAGTATACGGATGGATAGCTACCCCTACTTATGTATCATTTGTCTTGAACGGAGAATGGGCATTAGCTGACGGGGAGTGCTCGGAGAAAGTGCTTTTAATCGAATCAAAGTCTGCTGCTACCACAATCAAGGCGGTACTTTCTGAAGGAGAACCACTTTATTTAAAATTGAAAAGGAAGGCATCAAATGGTTGCTCTTCTGTAAAATAAAAGAGTCTCATAGATATAAATTTGAATACAAATAAGTGAAACTATGAAGTCAGTTATATATTCTTGCATAGTATTTCTATGTACATTATTAAGTTTGGTATCTTGCAATTCTTCTGATAAACCGCTGAAGTTTGCAATAGTATCAGATTTGCATGCTTCTGCTATGCCCGATGGAAAGGAGCGTGTGCAGGCTGTTGTGGATGCTGCAAATAAAGAAAATGTGGATTTCCTGATTCAATTAGGGGATTTTATACGTCTTGATAGCATAAGCAGGTCTTTAGATTCTATTTGGAATGAGTACGAGGGAGAAAAGTATCACGTACTGGGCAATCATGATCTGGATGCTTATACAAAAGAAGAATTCTTGAAAGGATTTGGAATCCCTAACCGTTATTACTCATTTGATAAAGGTGATTTTCATTTTATCGTGTTGGATGGTAATAACCTTTACGATGGTAAAGAGTATAGCCATTATGCTAAATCTAACTATTTAAAGGCTAAGTCCGATATGCGTGCCTTTGTTGATCCGGAACAATTGGAATGGTTAATAAATGATTTGGCTGCAACTGATAAAAAGTGCATTCTGTTTTCTCATCAAAGTATAGACAGTTTTATGAATAATGGTGATGAAGTGCGTGCAGTATTGGAAAATGCAAACAAACATGCAGGTTTTAAAAAGGTGGTATTGGCTTTTAGCGGACATAATCATAGTAACTATACGAAAGAAATAAATGGGATTACCTATATACAGATTAATAGTGCATCTTATGTATGGGTTGGCAAGCCGACAATGACTGAGAAGCGCTATCCCCAAGCTATTAATGAAAAATATCGCTTATTGCGTTATTCGATTACTTATGATAAACCTTTGTATGCTATTGTAACATTGGCAAAAGATAGAATTGATATTAAAGGTACGCAAGCAGATTTTTTACCTCCTACTCCGCAGGACTTGGGGCTCGGGGATTCAATTGATATTTATCCGCTTGTTTCTATCATAGCGGACGCACAGATTGATTTAGATTGAGGCATATACCTTGATTTTGCTTGGTAAACACTATCTTTGCGGAAATCATTATTGGATAAAATGAAACGATATCTGTTGTTGTTGTGTTTATGCCTGTCTTTTGTTTATCTGAAAGCCCAATCAAATATAGATACTCTGCGGCTGTCCGATTATCTTTCTACAATAGAGCAGAATGGGCAATGTATAGGTTCCCTTGCTATAATGAAAGATGGAAAAAACATTTATACCCGTAGGCTGGGGAAAGATCTTCTCCGGAATAAACAGGAGATCGAATATCCGCTTTACCGGGTGGGGTCGATCACCAAGATGTTTACGGCAGTTCTTATCTATCAGGAGATTGAAAAGGGACGATTGAAACTGGAAGATAAATTATCTGATTATTTTCCGGAAATACCACGTGCCGGGGACATTACGATCTACCAGTTGCTGGAACATACGGCCGGACTGGGAAACTATGTTATGAAGAACGGTACATATAGCTGGATGCTTTCATATGTTCCAAACTCTGATATTATGGAAGAGATTATCCGTCAAGGTATCTTGTATGAACCGGGAACGGATTTCAAATATTCCAATAGCGGTTACTATCTGTTGGCTAACATTCTCAGAAAGATTCATAAAAAGGCTTATTTTGAAATTCTGGATGAGGAAATTATCCGTCCTTTAGGATTGTTTGTTTCTGCTTCCGGAATAATCAGTGATAGCGATGAAGCCCTTCCTTATGAGAAGAATGCTGCCGGAGAATGGGTGGAAGTACCGGACTTTTATTTTCTGAATGTCATGGGAGTAGGAGATATTCTTTCGTCACCGGAAAATATTAATCTTTTCTTGCATGCATTATTTACCGGAAAATTGATTTCAAAAGAACACCTGCAAATCATGAAACCTTATGGAGATGACCGACATGGAAGGGGAATGATGTATATGCCTTATCATGAACATAAATACTATGGACATACCGGGGACACTTTTGGAGTTCATTCCATTGGCGTATATAATGAACAGGAAGATATATCGATAGCTGTGAGTGTCAATGGAAGTACTATTCCTTTCAGTGAATTCTTGTTGGGGATATTTGATTCTATTTATGGAAAGTAGTATAAAGAGTCAACAATAACAGGCGGGTAGTCGTTATTAGGTTATAGTTAAATTTCATTTTATGAAACATTTCGTTCTTTTTGCCTGCGTGGCTGTTGGTTTGATTTTTGCCGGATGTCGTAACCGGCAGGAACCACCTGTGCCGGTAGTTGTGCAGGAGGCTGAACCTAAGGATACGGCTGTGCTGGAATTTCCTCATCCTAAAGAAAAACAGTTGACCGCTGCCGATATTTCTCTTACCAAAGAATTGCTCTATGACCAGCATACCCTCGAAGATACCTATCCATATAAGGATACGGTACGCTCTTTCAAATGGGATGTCATCCGGAACTGTCTGGCCTATATTGAGAATATGCAGCGTGATACTACTGCAAGGTGGGTGGTGTTGCAGAATTATAAGAATCTGAATAAAGAAGCTCCCCTGGTACGTAAGTTCGTGCGGAATGTGTACCGCCGTGTATCTGATACATTGGGCGTGGAGCGCTATCAATCGGTGCCGCTGTATCTGCCCGCTGATACGTTGGTACCCGAACGTTATGGTAGAGATGGTACTATCGCTTATCTGAAAGGCGAGGAAGGAAGTTTTTACCGGATATTACCCGCCACTTTTGAAGAAGAATGGCTGGCGCCACGCAGTTATCTGAAACAATTGCCGGATAGCACCGTCTTTAATCATGTGATTTTTGTCGACCGCCTGGATCAGAATATTACTACCTTGGAACATGTCTCGGAAGGTGAGTGGAAGATACGCAGCATGAATCCTGCCACTACCGGAATGCATGCTCCACCTTATGCTCAGGAAACCCCATTGGGGATGTATCTGCTTCAACAGAAGAAAACGCGTATGGTGTTCCTGAAAGACGGTTCAACGGAGACAGGAGGCTATGCCCCCTATGCCAGTCGTTTTACGAACGGAGCTTATATTCACGGAGTGCCGGTGAATGCACCGCGTACAAGTATGATTGAGTATAGCTGGTCGTTAGGGACTACTCCACGTTCGCATATGTGTGTGCGCAATGCTACTTCACATTCTAAGTTCGTTTTCGATTGGGCACCTACCGAACGCTCTTTGGTTGTGGTGATTGAATAGTGAATCCTCATTTTTAACTATCTGTGTGATAGGTGTCTGGAGAAAAAACAGTAATTTAGCCGCCGTTATTTCTCTGGCTAAAGTTTTATGTTGCGATTTATTGTATTCATTTTATTCCTATTTCTTCCTTGTACCTTGTTTCTGGGCGGCAAGTCGTCAGATAGCACTCTTGATTCTGCTGAAAGGGCTGCTGTATCTGATGTTGAGGCTTATGCGAGCTTATACCGTTCCATGCAGTTGGAAGGAGTCGTTAACTGGAAAGCTTTCCGGCAGGCTGTGGCAGGTTATTATAAAATAGACAATCGCAAACGGGAGGTGTTGACATTGATAGACTTTTCACGTCCTTCTACTGCAAAACGTCTTTTTGTATTTGATATGAGGGAGTGTAAAGTACTTTTTTCATCGGTTGTTTCACACGGAAAAAATAGCGGTGATAATTATGCCACTTCCTTCTCCAACGAATATGGTTCCTACAAAAGTTCACTGGGGTTCTATCTTACAGAATCTACTTACCAGGGAAAGAATGGGTATTCGCTTATTTTGAATGGTTTGGAAAAAGGAATCAATGACCGGGCTCGTGAGCGTGCTATTGTGATGCATGGGGCGGCTTATGCCGATCCTTCGGTAGTCAGCCGAGGAGGACGTCTGGGAAGAAGCTTTGGCTGTCCGGCTGTTCCGCAAAAACTTTCCCGTCCTATCATTGATGCCATCAAAGGAGGAAGTGTGATGTATATCTATGCTGAAACTCCCGAATACCTGGCACATAGTTCAGTCTTGAAAGGTGCGGACGGACTGTAGTTTAATTCTTTTCATGGCGAAGCATATTTTTGATGTTTGTCAATTCCTGTAATCTTATCTTTTCATACCTTTGCGTGCAATTTTCAGAGGATTAATTTATGGCAACATCAAGAGAAATGACGGCAGGACGCGCATTGCCGTTGATATTCAATTTTACTATGCCTCTGTTGATGGGAAACCTGCTACAACAGACATACTCTCTGGTCGACGCGGCAATCGTAGGTAAATTCTTGGGCATTAATGCACTGGCCTCGGTTGGAGCAAGTACTTCGGTAGTTTTCCTTATTCTTGGTTTCTGCAATGGATGTTGTGGAGGTTTCGGTATTCCTGTGGCGCAGAAATTCGGAGCGCGGGATTATAGCACGATGCGTCGTTATATATCGGTCAGTTTGCAACTGGCGGCGGTGATGTCGGTGGTGATTGTGGTGGTTACGAGTATTCTGTGTGGGGATATACTGCTGATGATGCGTACACCGGATATCATATTCCAGGATGCCTACTATTATTTATTGATAACGTTTATCGGAGTTCCCTGTACTTTCTTTTATAATTTGTTGTCCAGCATCATTCGTGCTTTGGGCGATAGTAAGACGCCTTTCTGGTTTCTGCTGTTCTCTGCTGTGCTTAATATTTTGCTTGATTTGTTCTGTATCCTGGTGCTGGATTGGGGAGTGGCGGGAGCTGCCATCGCTACGGTCTTTTCACAAGGTGTGTCGGCTGTGTTGTGTTATGGATACATGATGCGCCGTTTTGATATATTGCGGGGAACACCGGATGAACGGAAGTTCAACGGTGCTCTGGCACGGAGATTGATGTATATCGGTGTACCTATGGGATTGCAATTTTCGATTACCGCTATCGGAAGCATCATGTTGCAAAGCGCTAACAATGCATTGGGAACTGCTTGTGTAGCGGCTTTTACGGCTGCCATGCGCATCAAGATGTTCTTTATGTGTCCGCTTGAAAGTCTGGGCATTGCTATGGCTACTTATACCGGACAGAATTATGGTGCGGGCAAGCCCGAACGCATTTGGATGGGAGTAAAGGTAAGTGCGTTAATGATGATTATTTACTGGGCATTTACGTTCTGCGTATTGATGCTGGGGGCACGTACGTTTGCCTTGCTTTTTGTGGAAGCGTCTGAACTGGAAATATTGAAGGACACGGAGTTGTTCCTGCATATTTCCGTGTCCTTCTTCCCGGTTTTGGGATTGCTTTGTATTCTGCGATATACCATCCAGGGAGCGGGATATACCAATCTTGCTATGCTTTCCGGAGTTTCCGAAATGATAGCACGTGTGTTGGTCAGTCTTTATGCAGTGCCTGCTTTCGGCTATCTTGCGGTCTGCTTCGGTGATCCGACGGCATGGATTGCGGCTGTCCTGTTCCTGGTGCCGGCATTTATTTTTGTATATCGGAGGTTGCTCCGGATGAGGAGAGAACAGTGAGTATAATTCCCGTACCTCCTCCCGGTGCCTGTGCTATTTGCA
>OGZM01000892.1_pt1 | contig 30833 bp, 62 predicted proteins | sample 1576821 | NCBI WGS metagenome assembly OGZM01 (sample SAMEA3541491, study PRJEB24748) | human gut metagenome | biome: human gut; feature: human-associated habitat; material: faeces | place: China | collected 2012
TGTTTCTTCTCAATCCACTTATTAATTTTATCTTCGGAAATCATATACATTTGCTTTAGCATTTCGATGCAGATCAACACATCTGCAATTTCTTTTATCATGTTATCACGGTCGATTTTCCACGTTTTTCCTTACTGATTGCTTGTATAAGTTCCGCACATTCCTCCATGCAGACGGTTGCCTGAATTTCTTCTCCGTAATGGTCAACACTTCTAGCAATAACGCTTTCGTCAATGTTATATGTCATTTTCTTCGCTCCAGTCAATTTTCTGCCCGCATTCAAAACAGTACTTGCTTATTTTTTTACCAATAACAGGTGTTCCGCATTTCGCACATTTTTGAGTGGAAAATATATTGTACGGAAAATCTGGAACATATTCTTCAGGTTTGCATGGAATCTGTTTTTCCAATGCTTTTGCTCCGGAATCACACGCCCATGCTTCCTTGAGATATTTTTTCTGCCATTCATCTTTGTTTTCAGAACTTTCAAGGAAACATAAATGCTGGTCTCTCATATCGGATAATATGTCTTTTGCTTCTTCTGGTTTCATATTAATTTCCTCTTCATCATCAATCTCAACAATTTTTAAGTCTGCGAAATCACAACACATTGCGAATCCGTCAATCATTTTCTTCTTAACTCCAAATACCTCTATCATGTGAGAATTATTTTCCATGATTTTTATTATATCTGACTTTTTAACATATTCAGCCATTCTTCATCTCCTCCAACTGTTTTACTGCTTTTCTATAATCCCTATTCGCAGACCGGAACATCATCAAGAGTATTTCAGATACAGGCCTTGTCCGATTTCTTCGCTTTGCTTTTTTGATGCATGTAAGATCATTTGCTTCTGGTACATATATTCCTACATAATGTGGAATTTCAAGGGATACCGCAGCGCATACATCTGTCGGCATAACTAGGTAGTTATAATCGCCAACAAAATTCAGCCCATGACCAGAGCGAAAATCTTCAGCTGATGATTTAACCTCATAACAATAGCAGTCACCTTTTTCTATCCCGGACACGCTATTATTCACCGGCACGAACCGCATATAATCCACCCTTACCGCATGATCTGTCGAATAATCGAATGTCACTTCCTTAGCCCAATAAATACGTGGATCATTGTGAGGATTGATTTTTTTTTCGATCATTGCTGATAGTTTTGCTGTAATCTCAGGTCTTGTCATTTTGAATATCCTTCACTTCTTCTCTATCGGATTAAAAATATTTTTATCCTCGTTTTGTTTTATACTTTGCGTATTTTGATTCTCCAATACAGCCTTTGTATAATTTTCGCAAAGCAGAGCCAAGACCATTCTCCATGTCTTTGTCCACTTGTTCTGCTGTATCAGAAGCATTTCCTAAAATATCAGTTGCTTCAAACACATAGTCTCTTACCATGCTTAATTCTCTATCCGTAAAATAAATGTTTCTTCCCATTTTGCGCCTCCTTAAAATTAAATTTCATTTTTGAGTTCCTCCAACTTATTCACAGCTTCCTCGCGGGTGAGGAATACGGTTTTACCAATTTCACTCATTGGGAAAGCTCCTGTTATTGAACCGATAGAGTTTTCGTAATAAAATATAATTTCATCTTCTATTCCTACACCTGATTCTACATAACTGTCGCAATATCCATATGAGTATGCGTTTATTTCATACGATTCCGGATATCCAAAATCGTTATCCCACACCATATCTCCGACCTTACACGGCAATCTCACAAGCAAGCCCTGTTCTTCTAAGTCTTCGTATTCGGCAAGCGCATCCATTACATCATATTCTCTTTCTCCCTCGAAACAAACATTTGGAAAATCACTTCCGTCATGTATTGCAATAGCTTTTTCGCCATCATTATTAAATCTTTCAGTCCATCTATTCATTTACTCCACCTCTTTCAACTTCTCCACCGCCAGCTTCAACGCATCTACAAACTCATCATTCAACGCTGCACGATCTGGATTCTCGATAAACTTCTCAATATTTTCAATTGCTTTCTCTTCTGGTGTAGGAACTGTCCATTTTTCTACTTTTGCAATTTCAAGGAGTTCATCTATATTATTTTTCCAATTACGTATATTGCACAAATCCGTGTTGCACTTATTATTCCTGTTGTCCAACACACATCCTATACATTCACGTTCGCAACAATTGCCTACATCTGCAATCCGTTCAGCAAACTCTCTTGCAGACATTTCTTTTGTGCCGAGGAGTTCTGATGCTTCGTAGAAAGTTGAGTCTGTGCCAATATGTGCTTCGCGGGTAACATCTTTGTCTTCATAAAATTTTAAAATGTCTGGAAAATGTTGTTTTGGTAATGGTCTGCAATAGTTTTTTGTAGGCCATTGGAATCCCTGTTTTTCAGCTTCTTTAAGAAGCATTTCGTTTTCCTCTTTTGTTCTAACCAGAACACATGTATTTCTTAAATCAATCATCTGCATTTCCTCCTGTAATCTCATCAATACACTGATTCCAGCCCTCTGCAAATCCTGCATCAAATGTATTAGCTGGATAATCTCCATTATCTTTCTCTGGCAAATCCATAAATGGACACCAATCAGGAATCATTTCTGCATCTTTATCGAGCACGCATTTTCCTGTAATCGGGCAAGAGATGTATGTTTCTAACATATTGCTATAATTTTGTCCGATTTCGCAATCTATACATCGTTCTGGCGTATCTATCACTAATACTGATTTACTCATTTTCTCTTACCTCTTTTCTGCAAGAATGCTCCGTACTGCGCTGGAATGATAGTATCTTCCTTCTCTCTGGTAGCCATTCCATATCCGAGTCTTCCATTCTTTTTATTTTCTTCTCTTGTAAACATAGTCGAAATGTCTTTTCCTTTACTCATTCAACTCCACCACCTTCTAAGATTTTAATAGCATAATCTATAGCTCTGTTCCATTCCAAGTCCTTATCATTGGAAACAACACGAAATCTGTCCATAAGCGATTCCGTAACTTTTTCCGCATCAAATGCTGTCGGCTGTCTGTTAATGCAATCAATAAACTCTTTCTGGTCGGAACTAATACTTGTCCCGATTTCCCAAATTTTGATGTATTTAATTAATTCGTCTGCATCAATCAGTCTGCTCATATTCTATTCTCCTAACTGTTTTAAAATTTCTTTTGCGATTTTATTACTTTCCTGCATGGAAATTCCCCATCCATTATATTTTCTGTGGCATTCATCACAGTTCCATTCACCATTATCACTTTCTTTAATTTCGCTATTGAATCTGCAATTATCGCAATACATATGATCGAGAGTGCTATAAATGATGCTTGCAATATCGTCTTGTTTGCTATTAGCATCGTCTACGTATTTCTGCTTTGGACATTTATATTCTTTCATTTATTTTTCCTCCCACACTCCCAACAACCGCATTCTCTCATACAGTACAGCGACGGTCTTGCGCCTGTATCCGTAGAAATCTTTCGGATTCATCGGGATATATCTTTCTTTGCTGATTTTCCTGTAGCTTTTCCGGTGTAAGATATTTTCAATAACCATATCCGCTATCACCGTGTTCTTCGGGCAAGCTGACAAGGCAGCACTGGTAAGCAGGTATCCGTACTCTGCCGGGAAGTCTTTCAGCATCGTATTCAGTTTTTCAATGTCCTCTGCCGGAATACCGTAGTCTTTCAGCTTTTTGTTCCTTGTCAGCATACCGTTCTCCTTTCTATTTGTCTGGGTGGTGCTTGTCGTACATGATCGCTACACATACAAAGCCAACCACTCCGAATATGATTCCAAGTGTAAGTCCTAATAAGAATGTAATCATGGCTCGTCCTCCTTATATGGTTCTGGTAGTGGCATCCAGGCAATAACACAGTCTTCATCATCCCATTTTCCATTTTCGATACCGCACATTCCCGTGAATGGTTCTTCCTGTCCGACAAGCTCTCCGTCTAAAGTAGTGATATATGTTCCGTCTTCCGGTAATCTCTCACTGACTGGAATCCAACCATTTTCTTTCTCGTCCTGTTCCAGATCATCTTGAAGCTGCTCTATCATTTCCTGAATAACTTTGACATACACCCCAGCGTATTTGTAGCAGTCTGAATATTTATCCTTGTACTGCTTTAATCCGTCTTTGATATGTATCATATTATCTCATTCTTTCTCAATGTCCGCTTCTTACCATGCAAAACAGCAGTTCTGTCATTGATCTTTTTCTTGATCCATTGTGTTTACACTTTATAGCAACCGATAATTTCCATTTTTCCACATCTCCATCTAGTGGTGTTGGGTTTTCAAATTCTTCGGCAACATCTCTCTGATACGGAACTGCAACCATTACTCCCATGTTACCTATTTCCGCGTAACATTCCGGAAAATTCTCACGTATATGTTGGGCAAATTTTCCATTTTTTAAATCAGGTAAAATCTCTTTGTAGCACTCCATTGTTGTTACAAGGTAGTTTTTTTCTCCAATAAAATTTAATCCATTTCCGCTGTAAATATCCTCTTTGCAGCTTTTGATTTCATAGCATGTAAATATTCCTTTTTCGATTGCTGAGATAGAACACTGGTTTTCCGGAATAAACTGCATGTAATCTACTCTTCTTGGCTTTCCTGCTGCGTAGCCATAATCAAGGCTTACTTCTCTAGCCCAGTATTTACCTGGGCCAGAAAAACAGCTTTTTTCCAGCAATTGACTAAGAAATTTTGTTGTTTCAGATCTTTTCATTCTTCCACCTCCTCATAAGTTTCACTGAATATATCTGGCTTGCACGGATAGAACTCTCCGTGAACACCTTTGATGATATAATCACCAATATTCGCCAGATGTTCGCCCTCAAGTGTCTTAATAACCAGACCGCCCGGAACCTTCCATTTGTCGATATAGAAGTTATCAGATACAATCGGGAAATCAGATGTCATATACTCCTCCGGGCAATTATTATTTGTCAGAAAATCAAATATTTCTCGCTTATTTGTACCAGTCCACTGTACTGCATCAATTACAACTGGCTTCTTTCTGAATTTCATACTTCTACCTCACTATCTTCTGGCATCTGAAACAGGATTGATTTTCTTATCTCATTTCCATAGCCTTTTAATACAGCAATTCCATGCGCCACACTTTCTTTTGTATCATAGCTTCCTGTGTATGCTGATCCTGCCAGCCCATTGCCAACAATTTCACCAGATTTGTATTCCGTGTATGCTTCCTGAATCATATCCAGTACTTTCATGGCTTTTTCTCTGGTGGAATAATGACCAATTGGGCACACGCAATCCGTTATATTAAACCCTTGTGCACATTCCCAAAATCGCAGCTCTCGTGTATTGTTAAGACTGATCAATCGGCTTTTATCCTGACTTCTGATTAACATTTTGCGTCCTCCTAACATCTGACAATCTCAATATTGTTATCACTGTAAAATCTGTATGAATCATCTCTGACTTTCTTAACTTCACGTATGATAACTTCCTTCGCTTTACTGACAGCTTCCTCGAAATCCTCTGTTCCGAGATTGTGGTTGTAAATATCCAATGCGCTACAGTTGAGAAACAGTACATTTCCGTAACCGACGTATTTGTGAATAACGATTTTTAAAGAATTGTATTCCAAGGCGAAAATACTTCCGGTTTCAGGTTTTTCGTTATACTTGGCATTACTTTTGAATTTCATTTTCTATCCTCACTTTCCCCATGTAAGCAACTGACGCGCTATTGTGCAGTCCTCCATGATTTTATACTCCCATTTTCTTAACCAGATTCTTATTCAATCCCTCTTATCATCATGCTTAATTTACTGTAACAAGGGCAAATCTTTGTGTGATCAAAAATATCTTCCAATAAAATGCAAAACGGAAACAACTGTTTTACTTCGTATATATGTTCTATTCCGTCCTCGCCACTTTCTGAGTATTTAATTCTTTTTCCAACATGCAAATCAAATGCATTGGATACGTAGGCTTTTAAACCATAAGATTTTACTTTGCTCATTTTTATCTAAAACCGCCTTTCATTAAAACGTGAACATTTCCTCGTTATCATCATCAGAATCGAAATCTGACGTTTCTTCACAATCAGTTGATTTATTTCTCGACATGTTCTTACCTCGCTCGATTAGTTCCGCTCTCTGCTCTTCTGTTAATTCTCTTGGCGCTCGTAATTTCACGTATTTAACTGGGACATGGGCAAATATGGAACCATCTTTGTTTGTGACCAGAATCTTCACATCTTCTGGATGCTGTTCTGCTAGCTTCAGGACTCTTCCTTTCATCTTACTGCCGTTATGCGCTGATACTTCTGCGTACTCACCACCGCGAATCCACGCAATGCTGCATTCATTGCAATTCTCTGTCATGATTAGTCCTCACTTTCTCCAAATCCAAATTCTTTATTTATATTTATGGAATCAAATTCAAGTTTAATTCCCATTGTTTCTTTTGCTTCCTGGTATGCTTTTTCAATTCCCACTTCTTCAATGTGTTCTTTGGCAAAGTTTAGGTTTTCTAAGAATCTCTGATTGGATTTTGTAAATCCCCATGTTTTCTTAATTGCAAACAAACTGATAAGAACATTTGCAACTGCGATATAGTCCTCTGCTTTCCAAAGCTTTTTTTGTGATTCTGAAATCAGTTCTTCCGATATTTCCTTGCGCATTTCATCTTCACGTTGCTTCAAGTACAGTTTTAGTGTTTCAACTCTTGCGCCTGTCGTTTTGGAAATCTGTTCCAAACTGTAATTACTAAAATTGTATGGAATTGGATTCCGTGACTTTTCAGCCGCTTTCTGCTGTCTTCTTCTCTCTGCCCTGTTCATACTCCCATCATCCCTTTCAACTGGTTTGTGATTAGAACAAATTCTTTCAGAAGTTTCCTGTCTAATGGTGTGGTTCCGGTCACGGTGTTATCACCATCATAGACAACTGCGTATTTTTCATTAATCAGTCTTGCGGATGAAACCGCATTCAAAACTTCTTGTCTGGAGCATTTCAGCATTTGTGAAATATCATCAGCGGTCATATCGCCAATCCATTGTTCATTCTCGAAAACACTGTATATTCTCATACTTCTGCCACCTTTTGATATTCATATCCAACAAGGCGGAACGCTCGCGGAGTATTCGGATGCGCAGTAGCAATCAATCCATCAAGTTCAAGTTGTCTCATATGTCGTTGTACAGTTGCTTTTGATATGCCAAGGCTTTCGGCAATTTCTTTAAATGACGGCGCGTATCCATATTTTGTAAAATATCTGATAAGAAACAGATAAATTTCTTTTCTGTTCTCTTGTCCCTCGAGATACTTTCTTTCGGCGTTATATTTACTTACCATAGTTACCTCATTTCTTTTAACCTCTGGGTTCAGATCGCGCTCATATGCCAAGGAAGTTGCATGAATCAGTCCAAACCCAGAGGGCGTGCGCATATTTAGTTGTAATTATTTGGGATTTTGTCTGCCAGAACCGGCAGCTTTATCATTTGTAAGATTCTTCATCAAGAAGATTATTGAATTTCTCAAGTGCCTTTATAGACACCTTGTTGTTTGATTTCTCCGGTTTGATTGATACTTCTAAGTGAGTATCAATGATATGCTTTAATTCTCTTGCAAGGGTTGTTTTTCCTTGCTTGATTCCATCTCTATAGCCTTTAGCTGGTTTGAATTCATTAATCTTTTCTTTCCCCTCGCCTTGGCTTCCAGATGTCTTGTTGTATCTGCATTGATAACCTTTCTTTGTATATTCCAGAATCCAGAACTGCTCCATTTTATCAAGCTGTTCTACCGGATAATGAATGAAATTAATTTTCCATCCAAAAGGATTATCTTCACTGTAGAATCCTCTTTTCTTTATGGACAAGTCAATGTGCTGATATCCAGTGAGATGTGAACACATCCTCTGAATTATATGTACTGCTTGCCCGATATAAAAGAATGGGATTCCGTTTTCATCTACTCTGGTTAAGAAATAAATACCGCTTTTGTTATCTAAATCCGGATTAACTTTTAAAAGCCTTTTCTTGTTACTCACTTCGATAGCCTTGGCCTGACGAAATTTTTTATAATCCACTAGGCATCACTCCTTAATTAAACGGAAGTTCGTCATCCATAATTGACGGCATATCCATGAATCCACTTGTGTCCTGTTCTGGACTTGGAACTGGTGGCTGCGACTGTTCTTCTGGCTGGTTCTTCTTGCTTTCTGCAAACTCATGTGTTTCCACAAGGCAATCATTTGTGTAGACTTTCTTTCCGTCCTTGTCAGTGTAATTTCCAGTCTGCCATGAGCCGACAATCGCAATTTTCATGCCTTTATGCAAGTACTTTTCGGTAAACTCACCATTTTTTCCAAGCGCAACACAATTTATGAAGTCTGATGTGCGTTCATTGTTTTTGCGATACTGTCTCTCAACTGCAAGTGTGTATCTGGCAATTGTTGTGTTGTTCGTTCCCATTCGGACATCTGGATCTTTAATCAACCGTCCGATCAAAATTACTTTATTCATGTTTTTTCTCCTTATACGGTTCAGGCAACGGCATCCACGCAATTACTTCTAACTTTTCGAAACCGTCTGTAAAATATTCACCATTCCACATTGCTCTGAAAGGTATTGTTCCTTTTTTGACAGTAATCAAATATATGTCTCCTTTAAATATATGATTAGGTTTTGGTTCTGGCGGGAGTTTCATATCTACCGGAATCCAGTTTTCACTCAAGTTGTAAGAAGCAATCAGTTCTTCAACTTTTTCTAGTGCATCATTCCAACCTTTATTGTACTTGCAATTCAAATATGGCTCTGCTATTTCCCCGTACTGTGTCTGTTTTTTAAGCTTATCAATCACTTTCAAAAAGATTTTCATTCTCATCCTCCTCATAATCATTACAATAAAGCGAACCATAGTCCCATGCCAGTATGCAACCTCTACGGTATTTGCATTTGTCGCAATCAGTCATTTCCATGATTTTCTCCTTTCAAAACGGGCATAAATTCAAGTCAACTTCCAGTCCAGCCCGCCCAATCTGAACCAGAACATTGTCTCCTGCGACTTCCTGTATTTCTTTCTGTATTTTACAGGCATCAGATGCCTGACCACTTAAATGTACCAGTGTTACCGTCCGAAGCGATTCTGTGCGATTTTGCTTAATGAATTGCTTGCAAGTTGACAAAGAGCAATGTCCTTTTAATCTATGACTGTAGTTAGCTTCTGTTTTGTCCACCAATTCTTCACAGTAGTTGCATTCAATTACCAGATGATGTATGTTCATTTTCTGGAAATTATATTTACTGTACTCAAAATCAGTAATATACAGAAGCTTCCCCATTTCATTGTGCTCCACCAGATATCCGTAGTTCGAGCAAGGTACAAGCTGATTTGCTTCCTTATCGTATGTTGTATGCGGCAATTCAAATGGAATCACGTTAAACGAACCAACTCTAAATGGATGCCTTTCTGGAACACCTTTCATTAATTCGCCTGTTCGGATGTTCATGTTCTCAACTGTCTCGTCATTGGTGTAAATCTGAATGCCTGCATTCATTATTTCCTTGAATGACTTTGTATGGTCACCCGTGTTCATGAGAAAGAAGTACTGCATCAATATTGCTTATCCAATAGTCAATCCCTCTGAGGATTTTCTTGTAGTTGCACCCGCAGTCAAGAAGAACAATCTCGTCTGCACTTGACTGCAAAGCGTAACAATTTCCTTTGGTACTACCTGTTGAAATTACTCGCATGAACAAATGACATCACCTCGCTTTCTGTACATTGCATTTATGCTTCTAAGATATTTTCAACTTCATCTATGGTTTTCTCTAAATCGGAATAGGCATATGGTATGTCCTTCCCTCTATTTAGACTCTCTAACTCCGCATAACTTACTTTGCACATGCTGTCTCGTATTAATTTGAGTTCCCTCAACGTAAGTTCAATGGTTATTATCTGTTCCCAGTCCTTTTTACTGTCTACTCTCTTCATACTTCATCATCCTCCGGGAATCTAAACACAATGTTTGCCGGTTCGAATTTCATATCTGGGCTGTTAACCATTATTTTGATGATTCCAAAACCTCTTGCAGCCATTTTTATGCATTCCTCGTAATCGTCATCGCTCATTTCAACGTTTTGCGCAAGAAACATTCCTGCATACACTTTATGCAACGCTTTCATAGCTTTTTTTGCTTTTTCTTTTGTCAAATAACGAGCCATAACTGTTCCCTTTTCACCTACCATCGGCACGTATGCTCTTATGATATTTCCGGTTCTACTTAATGAAGTGATTTCATAAGGAACGTCAATTTCTCCATTCTGACTAATTAATCTCATTTTATCCTCCTTTTAATTTCCGAATCCATACTATGGCATAATTTGATACAATTTCCATGAAGCATATGATTTTGGCATGCTCCGTATTTTTCATGGAATTTTTCTATCGACATCTTCCCGTCATTCACTGCCCGTACCCATCTTCGGATTTTTCTTTGTGTCTTTCTTTTTTGTCCCCGCGCAACTTTCGGATATATTTTCCTTTATCAGTCACGTAATGATGAAAGCCCAGATAACACAAGCCCATGCGAAACGGTACAATTTGTGATTTAGGGTTTAGTTCCAATCTAAGGCTTTCAACCATCTTTTGGATTGCCTCAAGAATTTCTCTGGCATCTTCTTTCGTTTTACAAATCACATAAAAATCATCGTTGTATCGTCCGTAATATGGATTTCCAAATTCAATCGTTATCATCTGATCCAGTGAATGTAAAAGCAACAATGCGTACTTTTGATTTACCTGATTTCCTAATGGAAGCCCGGGATTACCTGTACTGTCAATAAACAAATGGTTCAACCAGACTGTAAAATCATCATCAAAGTAATAATCCAAAACATCTTTCATGATTTCATGGTCTATGCAATAAAAGTATTTGTGAATATCACATTTTACAATCCAACTATTCATTCCATTTCTTTTATAGAAATCCAACATTTGATTTCTTAACCCGTCCATTGCCATGTGTTGTCCTTTTCCTTGCTGTCCGGCAGTGTTCCATTTAATCAGGATATTTTCAAGTTTCGGTGTCAGAATGTAATCAGAAAAGCATCTCTGCACTACTTTGTCCTTAAATGCACATGATTCTATCGTGCGCTCTTTTGGCTCATGAATTTGAAATTTATTATACGGATTTATGGTATACGTTTGGCTTTCCAATTGTTCCTTCAAGAGATGAATGCCTTCAAGAGACAAATTAGAAAATCTTGCAGTACCTGAATTAAATTTCTTACCGCTCTTAACCTTCTTGTAAGAACGATATAAATTTTCAAAATTTGTAACAATTTCTTTTTCCATTTATTTTGTTCCTTTGTATTTATCCGTTGCGGAAAGGTTATGCATTTGCTTGTATCTTTACTGATTTCAGCTTTACGCTTACTCTGTCTGCCTGTGATGCAGGTTGGGCGAACACCATTTTCGTTGTTGTAATTGTTGTTGTTGATATTGCCCGAAGGGGAAACAATAGTATTCGCAGTGCATAACCTGTGAAAATTATCTTTTCCTGTCTTTTGTTCTCCATGAAATAGTCATATACTTTATATCTTTTACCATTTGCGACCATGCTTCCATTCCACCGGAATTGATAATTCCTAATTCATATGAAAGTTCTATAAAGTACATCAACTCATCACAATGAGTAATGGCTTTTGTTTGAAGTTCTAATCGTTCTCTTTTATAATCTTTCAGATCAGTTCGGTTGGCTTCAAATAGTGACTCATAAATTTCCAATGCTTTATTTTGCATTTTATCTACAAGTGAAAACCTGTATTTCTTCGGGTATCGTCTGGCATTACTCGTAACTATTAATGTATGCTTTGCAAGTTGCTTGGATTTTGCTATTACCTTTAAATCTTCATTCGCCATCAATCATCATTTCCTGATTCAAAGATTGAAGAAGAAAAGATGCAAACTGGGCGAACACCATTTTCGTAGACGCAAACGCTGCTGTCGATACTGCCCAAAGGGGAAACAATGGCAATTGTTGTACTGTAATCATTTGCTGGTGTACTCCATGGAGTAAGCAGCCACCACCATTTATCCATATTTGGAAGGATTTTTCTGTATTTTCGGTATTCATCCACCGTCAAAATCGAAATCTTATCTTTACAATGTGCATATTCTGTCTGACCGTCCATAGAAAGTAAATCTCGATCAAACTCAATAACTGCATCTTCTCCAAGCTCGTCCGTAATTTTTTTAAGAAAACGAGTGTTTAACTCATTTCTCAGTTTACTTGAAATCCAGTTATTTGAAGCTGAATCAAATGTTCTTTCTTTTCCATCAAATCCATTCAAAATGGCAAAATATCCTTTTTCTGTCTTATCCAGAATCAGCCATTCCATACCAGCAAGTTCAATAGCTTTTCCGATTTCCGGCTTTCCGATGTGCTTTTTCTTGAATTCTGCGAACTCTTTACTTAATCTGGATAATTCATCCTCAAAATATTTCAGATTTTTCTTCATAATCATTCCTCCACCTTAGATACAAAGATATTAGATTTTAAGATACAAACTGGGCGAACACCATTTCCGAAGCTGTAATAGTCGTAGTTGAAATGGCCCGAAGGGGAAACAACGGTAATACTTTTTTTCCATCCACGTTCTTCCGTTGACCATGGCGATAATGTCCAATACCAGTCGTTCAGATCATTGTTCGGTGTAATATCTGTGTATTCTCGTGCTTCATCAAATGTAATTGGACGGATTTTACAATCAACAGTCCCAAATTTCTGCCCATCCGCAGTGATAATATCTGCTGTGTGTGTTTCGACATTTTCTGCCCCGAATTCTTCTTCGAAGTCTTTCAGAATTTTAGTGTCACACAGTTTCTTTACGTTTGATGTTTTGTAATCTGAGGTATCACCAAACTCTACATTTTCTTTCACCAGATCAAGCGAAATAATTTTTGTTGTATCTCCATACTGTTCCAGAACCTTGTATTTACGCTTTCCAGTGGTCTGAAATACTTCTCCTCGTTTCAGCGTTGACAACTCAACCTTTCCGGTTTCTTCCTGCTTTTCCAGAAGTTCAACCAGTTCCTTTGCTTTCTGTAAAATTTCTTTATTGTTCATTCCCGTTGCCTCCAAAAAATATTTCTCGCATATCTACTGCTGCGTACTTCTTATGTATAAGTTTCTTGTTTTTGATTGCCCCGTTCGGATTGTTGCAGACAAAATCTCTGCATATCTCAGGTCTCACTGGATAAATGAGACATTTTTCTTTTTCTTTGGAATCATCCAGGAACGGGCAAGTAAGGTCAAAAGCTACAACCGAAGGATAATTATGTTTCTGCTCAGTGATATGATGCTTCTTTACGTAACGTTTGATTTCTTTAATTTCTTTACTGGATATTGGCAAGTAGTTGCTACAACATTGTCCACAACCACTGCATTTACCGTCCTTTGTGAAATCAAGTACGCCATATTTCATATCCTTCATGACTTCTTCTAACGTCCCGATCATGCTATCACCTCGTTATTCCTCCTGTTTCATAAAATCCGGAATTTCTGGTTCTTTACCTGCTGCCGGAACTGGTTCTTTCTCGGCAGTCTTTACGACTTCTGCGACTGTTGGCTGTTTAGGCTGTTCTTCAATTGCCATTGGTTCTGGAATGAATTCCTCTTTATTGGCATTCTGTTCGATTTCTTCCTGCACTTCTCTGTATGTAGCATCCATCGTGTTATATTCATAAGCCTGCACCGGATTATCCCATTTCTTAGGAATGGACTTCATAATGTTGTTACGCATTTTACGAACAATCATAGATTCTCTCGACTGTGTTTCGTAGTATGACGGGGAAATGTATGGTCTTAATTCCTCACAATCAATAATTGCTTCCAGTTCCCCAATATCAGCAACCTTTTTCATAACTTCTTTTTTCTTAGCTTCAATCTGGGATTTCTGTGCATCTGTAGCTTTGTATCTGTCTGCACAAATCCCAAAGGTTTCATTCTGGATATTGTTCTTGATATGTGCCGCAAGATTCTTCAGTACATCTGCTCTTTCGCAAGAAAGATATTCAATATGTCCGTCCTTGTACTGAATCGGATATACGACGCGAACCACTTTTCCAATTCCGGATTCTTCCCATTCCGGCGGTGTAATCTCCACACCTCTATGTCTTGGCGGCGTATATTTGTCGCCCTCTCTGACTTTCCAATATGGAAATACTTTAGCTACATTGACACCATATCTACTTACAAGAGCGTCATTTCCATCGCCCTCAATCGCAAATTCAACTTTCTTCTCCCACTGAGGTTTCTGCCCTTTCGCCGCTACATTTACATTTCTAATCTGGAAATAACATTCTCTTGGCTGTGCGTTTGCATTCAGTTTCAACGCTGCGACTTTACTCAGGATAAATTTAAGATTAGAGCCGTTGATTGCTTCAAAACTTACTCCACTCTCATGCACCATCTGGAAAATAGATCCCATTGCCGCTACTACACAATCTTTTGAATAGGAATCAAACTCCATTCCTCTTGAAGTTAAATCTCTTTCCATTAAATCGACATAACGATTTGTGTAGTAGGAAAGCTGTGTGTTAAAATTTGCTACCTGTGTGTTTTCTGCCATTTTAATTCTCCTTTTCTTATATTAATTAACTCATTTTTTGTTTGCATTTCTGTTCAGTTCTGCACTTCGCCAAAGCAAATCATAACCGAGCTACGCTCTGCCTATCCTTTGCTCATCTTCTCTACTCAGCACCATTGCTATACTTTACTTTTCTATTCCGTGCTTCGCCTATACGTATCTTTGCCCTGACCTACTTCGCCAATGCGTTACATTTCTTTACAACACATTGCTCTGCTGCGCTTTTCCACTACCTCGCTATGCGGAACCTCTCTTTACTTTGCCTATGCAAAGCTCCTCTGCGCCAATCAATGCCGTTCCGTTACAACTCAATGTGTCACATATCCAATCTACGCCTTAGCTTGTCCAATCTCTACTGCTCTATGCCCTTGCTTTGCCTATCATAACTACATTCAGCCATGCCGTAGCTTATTTTGTGATTTCAGTCCATTTGAAACGGCCTTTACCTGAGTTCCGCCACTGACCAATGCCGTTAAACTCTCCATAATCAAGCCAGTCAATTACATACTTCATAAGTGAATCATCAAGTACCTTGACTGTAAATTCCACTGTTGATCCTGCCGGCACAGTTTCGCTGTCTGCCAAAGAAATTCTTTCGCCCTGTGCTGTCTGCGCTCTCAGTGGTCTCTGACAATCAGAAAGTTCTGTACCTTCTGGAAGAACAAACGGAATTTTGCGTTCGTTTACAAATACCAGTAAGTCAATTTTTTTCTTATAAGCTGCAAGTTTCTTTGCTCCACCGATATAGGAACTGGCCTGTGCAGCTGACTTAAAGAATCCTCTGATCTGGTAGTCCCAAAGGAACGGATTGCCGTTATCATCTTTCGGAAATACTGTTCGACCTTTTTCGACAACTTCTTCAATTCCTAAAGCTTCAACTTCCTGTTCTCTGGAAGGTGCATCTGGTGCTTTTGATGCAATGAATTTCTCGTGAATATCTTTTTCTGCATTTGCGGTTCCCAGAACTTCCTCTAAAAATGTTAATCTGACTTTTAATTCTTTCATTTTATATTCCTCCGATTTTTATATTTTGCTTAATGCTTTGCTTGTCAAAGCCATGTTCCTCCGCTGCTATTCAATTCTACGCTATTCCTTTGCCGTTCCAAACCTTGCGACGCGCAACCCCGCCTTGGCTTTTCTGTGCGTTTCTACGCTTCTCCTTTGCGATTCTCAGCAGTGTGCTTTTATGCCGTGGCATTTCATATCTGCTCTATGCATATCCATTGCATTGCCTGTCATTGCATCACTTTGCCGTTGCAAAGCTGACTATGCTAATCCTATTGCGTTTTAATCACAATAACTTCTACTACAGAACGGGCAACTCGTAATCAACTGCCCTGCTGCACTTTCTACTGAGATGCCCTGTGTGTCATATCCGGTACGTGTCCGTCCTTTCTCGGAATAGATATTCTGGTGGCAAGACCAACAGATACCATTGCCCGGTGCAAAACGTGGCAATATCTTTGTTTTACAATACCAATCCTGTGCTTTTATTGCTTCTGGGATGTTGTATGTAGTTGTTGCCATATCAAATCCCCTCCACTTTTAATTCATTGTCAGAAACTTTAAGGAGAATCATCTGCCTGCCTGTATCTGGTATTCTGTCAGCATTCACACTTTCAACATCATCAACCCAAATTGGAAGATTCAGTCCGTTCAGCTCCTGCAATCCAGTCACGAGGTCAATATTGCATAGAATCTGATCAGAGTGATTCAATCCATCAAAATATCCGATTCCGTCACAAATCATCTTGCAAACTTCCACCGGCTCACCGTCCTGCGTATAGTCCAAAAACTGAAACTGAAAATGCTTGAAAAGTGGATTGATAGCTTCTGCCAGTGCCTGATTTTTTTTGATGGAAAATTCTTTCAACATGTCAAGTTTCTGCTGAATATCGGAATCTTCCTGACCTAACTCTTTCTGTTCTGTGTTCAGCTGTTCAAGTGTTTCTGTCTGTTTCTGAACTGCCTGTTTTGCCATCTCAATTTTTATTTCGATTCCTGTAAGTTCCTTTTCAGCAGACATTCTTTCTGCCTGAACTGCTGCATTTTCCTCAGAATTATTAGTCAGTCCGTCAAGCTGTTCCTGTTTCTTCTGGATTTCTGCTACAACTGCCTGATACTCTTCATTTCCAGACATATCTGGCTCTGCCGGAAGCTTCTCTAATTCCTGATTTTTCTGCGCAATCTCAGATGCCAGAGTGGAAATATTTTTCTTTGTCTGCTCAATCTGCGATTCGATGTCTTTGCGCTTTTCCTCAACTTCTTTTCTTCTGGCTACTTCGGAATTGCCTTCTTCTGTAATGTCTTTAAGTTTCTGCTGTTTGTCTGCTTTAAACTGCTCTTTTTTCGCAAACTCTGCATGGATTCTTTCCTGTTTCTTCTGTTCAAATTCAGTTTTAAGACGTTCAACCTGTTCCTCCGGAAGTGCCTGTCCGCAGGTCGGGCAAATAGCTGATTCAGGATCAAATTTTTCATTCTGTATGGCATTTAAAGCTGTTTCATCAAATGTGGACGCATACGTCTGTTTATATTTCTCCTGCAAAACCGTAATTCTCTGCTGAATTCGTTCTGGTTTCTCAGCGGTCGCAAGGAAATTTCCCAGAATTCGGAGATTTTCTTCTTCATGTTTCTGCTTGAATCGCCTGTCATTTAATAAGGAAACGATTTTTCTCTTTTCTTCCTGTAATGCTTCTGCTGCATTTGAAATGATCGCATCTCTGGATTTCTTGAGACCTGTAATCTCGTAGCAGAGCTCGTCATATGTTTTATTGGTTTCATTTAGCAGCTTTTCTTTTTCAAGAAGACCATTCAGTTTATCCAGCACGGCATTCTTCTTTTCTTCAAGAATGGTAAAATCTGGTGTTCCCTGTTTCTTTACGGTATCAATTTCAACCTTTTTGGCATCAATTTTCTTCTGGAAGTCTTTTTTGTCTCTATTGAGTTTTTTCACAACTTCCTCGACAGAATGATTCTTGATGATTTCCGAAACTTCTGGATTGTCCTGTAATACTTTATCCGCATTGAACCCTGCCATCTTTTCAAGCATTACTCTGGCACTTGCTGTTGATTTTCGAAGTTCATTAAGGAATACTCTGGCATTACTACACATCATAATGGTTTCTGAGTCTGATATTCCTTTTAAAAATTCCTTATACTTCGTCTGGTTGTAATCAAACCCATCAACCTGATATTTTGTGGTACTGGAAGATTTACCTTTCTTCGTTTCCTTACGGATCACGGTTTCCTCTCCATCAATCAGAAGTGTGAGTTCTCTTGATACGACACCCTCAACTTCTTCTCCGTCTTCTTTTCTTCTGACATTATTCGGAGATGTACCGTCTGCAAGCTTTCCGGTCAGTGTATCAAAATATGCGTCCATCAACGTTGTTTTACCCTGACGGTTCCTACCGGACACCATCGTTCGTGGTGCAAACTGATACTCCGCAGACTCAAACTTCTTGTAGTTTTCAATGTTAAGCTGTTTCAATTCTACTGTTTTCATACTGTTTTATCCTCCACCCAATAAGCCGACACTTCATAGGCTGTTTTCTTCTCGACCTGATTTCCGACTTTTTTGTTGTACTCTCTGCTCTGGATTCTTCCCTGTAAAATAATATGTGTGCCAGTTCCGCAGGTTCCCATGTATCTTGCATTTCTGCCCCAGCAGATGCATGGTATGTAATCAGATATGCCGTATGATCTATTTACCGCCAGAAGTACATCTGCAATCTCTCTTCCATTAGGCGTTGTTCTGTATACTGGTTTCTTGCAAGTAAAACCATCCAGAAGAATCTGATTAACTGGAAGTGCGTCTTTGTCCATGAATTTTGCTTCTCTTGCGAACACAAAAAGAAGTAATCTACTGTGATTTTCTTCGTGCTTATTGAACGATCTGAACTGCCCTTGAATTTCCATCATTTCTCCTGTATAGTTCTGCTTCACATCAATGAGTCTCTCAGAAACTACAACCGGAAGAACATCTTTCGTTCCGCTAAATCGTTCTACGCTAAGTTCGAATCGGTAAAATTTTTCACCATATACTTCATGGCTAAATTCAAATTCTGTTTTAATTTCTCCAACCAGTGTTGTCTGATTGTTTTCCAAAAGCTTATTCAATTCCGTTTACCCACCTTTCTATCTGCATTAAAATAGGAAGGGATACCATTGAAGATGCCATTGCACTTATGCAGAGCAACTCAAGTACATCCATTTTCGTCATCCACCAGAGCAATAATGCAATCGTGGAAAATGTTCCCACCTGTGCCATCACTCCGATAAAATACATTCTTTTCCTCATATCCCTCACTTCTTTCTTTTAGTTGCTGCTGCTGCAAGTAAAGCTACTGATAGTGCTACAACTGCGACTTCCAGACGTTTTGTTTTTGCCACCTGATCTGCGATGATTTCGCTTGCAAGACTCTGGTTTTTAGTTACGTTTTCGGTGTGTTTTGTGATTTTAGACATAAAAAATGCCCTCCTGGTATAAATTTTCTTTTCAAATACAGGAAGGTGTGCTATACTTATCCTGTATTTAACTTACCCTAATTAAGTTAGATACGTGCTCCGGTAGGTGTTGCGTCACCTCCGGGGCGTTTCACTCTTCTTTCTTATCGGAATCCCCTTCGAAATATTTAATCCCCATGATCGCAGCTACATACTTTTTATCAATGAATGTGCTATCATTAGCATTTAAAACCGCTTCCAAAGCTGTAAGCCTGCCGGCTAGTAAAGCAAATTCTTCTTCGAGAGTTTCTGCTTCGTAAGTGTTTTTATTCATCCTTTGCCCCTCCCCAGATTGACGACAATGCTAATCACATAAGTTTTCCAAGTACTTCCGCTCGCATATTGGAAAGTTCCTTGTCAAGCTTATCTTCCGTCCAGAACCCAACGTCTACAGCCTTTCTGATAAGTTTATCTCCTGTTTCCTTTGGAATATCTTCTTCCTCAAAAGTCTCTCTCAACAATTTAATAATCATTGACAAATCAGTCATTAAAACTGTTGTACTTCCCTTTACCTCAACTGCTCCATCTTTACTTTTAATCATTCTCTTTTCCTCCTTCAAAAATCTTTCTCCCCAATATTAATTCCGCAAACGTTCTAAGCGTTTCTGTCCTTAATCTGTCAAGTTCTTCTTGTATTTTTTCGTCTGTCCACAACCCCATCTGAGCTGATTCAGAAACAAGTTCATCGGCTTTTTCCTTGGAATATCCTTCTTTCACAAGGAAAACTCTTAGTCCCCTGCATATCGCGGTTAATTCAGAAAGCAACTTATTTGCATCTTCTTCTAATTCAACTTTCCCGCCTTCACATTTGATCATTCTATTTTCCCTCCATTTCTCTTTTCAGTGTTTCGTACAGTTCCTTGTGAATCGGAGAATCTTCTGGAATCTCGCGAATTATTTCAATAATTTTGTCTTTTTTCTCTTGTAATGTCATATTCATAAACTCATTTATTTCTTCTTTTTTCATACTGACTTCCTTTCTGTGGTATAATCTCCCTCGAAGGGAGGTGTGTATTATGGATAAAGAACAAATAGTTCATGATTTAGCAATTACTTATGCAAAGTCTAAATTAAATGAATACGTTCTTGACAGAAGAGAAGCTCCATTGGCTGGAAATACTTCTATGTCAAATGACGAAATTCAATATTTAAAACGTGCATATGATTTTGCTATTCAGAATCTTTCGGATTAAACGCTCGTTTCCCGTATAAAGCGTTTTGAATTCCATCGGTAACGCATTCGGCAATTGTCTTCCCGTCAATATTTACCGTGTGCGTTACTTTTTTTGTTCTCGTAGGGGCAACTTCTTTCCGAATAGCTTTAAGCTCTTCTAAAATCTGTTTGAGTAATGCACTTGTTTCTTCCACCATATCATTCCTTTCTGTGGTATACTCTAATTAAAAAAATGGAGGTTTTAATTATGTTGAGTACCATTGTTAAATTTGTTACAGAAAATAAGTCTTTGCTTACAACCGTTATTGCAATCGCAGGATTTGTTCTTTCTCTATTTCAATTCATCCATTCGCTTTGGAACAAACGAACAAATATTTCTGTTTCATTGGAAACACTATGCACTTTAAATGTAGAAAACGAACAGTCTATCAAACTAGGTTTAATTCTTCAGAACAATTCATCTTCAGCCATAATCATTACCAGAATTTCTTTGCTTTTAGGTCATTGCCGTACTTCATATCCATGTGTTCTAACTCACAGATGGGTTGCTGAACGTTATCACCCAAAGTACAATGAAACAGATATTCCCATCACTGAAAGAATATTCAGTGCGGATTTTCCAATCTCTTTACAACCATCGCAAGGGATATTTGAAATTGTCCTGTTTGATATTCCTGCCAATGTTAAATTAAGTAACGATTTTATTACGTTAAAAATCATTACAAACAAAAGAAATAAAATCTGTGTACTTCAAGTACCGAAAGAAAGCAAGGACTTACTTTCGATTTAGGAAAAAAGTAATTATATTTAGAATAATTGCTGCAATCGAAAACAAAAGTGCTACATCGTACAAATCCATTTGATTACCTCCTTTCAGTTAAGAACTTTCTTTCTTATCAGAATCATCGTCTTTCTTATCAGAAGAAAGGCTTTCTACTTTTCCAAGGATGTAGCCTTTGTCAAAATCTGACATATTGTTCACTTCCTTTCTACGCACAATATTTAATTTCGTATTCAGTTACGATCTTTGAGAAAATCTCACGCAACTTTTTATCATCGTCAATGATATCCATTTTATTGAGTGCATTAATCGTTGTCTTCGTACACCCTTTTTCTTGCATACGGTTGCGTTTGTTCCTCAGCCTAGTACTCAAATCACATCCTGCTCTGCGTTCCAATTCTTGATACATTTCTGTTCTCAGCATTCTGAACTCTGCTCCTGCACATTTTTGTATGCGATTGAATTTCAAATTGATTTCTGAACGCCAGTTATCGAACACCGGTTTAACTGCTTCTTTGATATTCTCTGTAGTCGCAACAGCTTTATCTGCTGTTTCTTTGGCAAGCAAAATCTGCCGGTCTCTTTCTTTATCAGCAAGTTCTTTCTCTACCATTTGTGAAAGTAGTCCCTGCAACATTTGAAGTTCTGGTGATAATGCCCTTTTTACTTTTTCTCTGGTTTTGAAATATCCATTCACAAGCTGTCTCTGAACATCCCATGCTAAATTGTCTGTAAAAGACTTTACTAACATCAGATATCCTTGTTCTGTCATAAGGGCGTAATCAGAAGTTGCCTTGTCTGGAATGTCAAAAATTTTGGTGCGACGAATTTCGTCGGCGCTTACTCGGAAGAAATCTTCACCCTCTATGAAACGCTCTCTGTTGGTTCTAAAATTTCTGCTTGCTGTTCCGTCTGGTCTACCGTGTACCATGTCAATATCTTTGAACGTTACAACTCGCTGACCGTTATACTCTTTTATGGAAATGTCTGAATTTCCAATATGTACTAACTGGTTCGTGCTTATCACTCCTTTCTTAATCACTTTTTACTGTTGCAGGTTCTTTTTTACTGGATTCGCTTTCCTCTATATCAATGATTGCTTTTCCATACCAGAGCATTTGATCTTGCTTTTTCTCTGGCAGATTATTAAAACGTTCTACCATTTTTCTAAACGCTTCTCGTCTATCACCTGTCATTCCTCTCACTCCTTTCTGTATCACTTGTGTGATTATAATATATCACTTGAGTAATATTTTGTCAAGCATGATATTACATTTTTGTTGACTTTTTATCACTCTAGTGATATTATAATATTGAAAGGAGGAACAAGCATTGGAAACAATAAATGAAAGAGTTTCGATTCTTCGTAAACAATTAGGAAAGAATCAGAAAGACTTCGCAGAGACACTCGCAATTAAACAAGCGGCATTGTCCATGATTGAAAACGGTCAACGTGATCTATCCGAAAAGAACATCAAACTAATATGTGCCAGCTACAAAGTCAATTATGACTGGCTCGTAAACGGAATCGGAGATATGTTCCAAAGCGACGATAGTGATGCGCAGGCTATCGTTGATTCGGTAATGACCGGGGATAATGACTTTGCTAAGAAAATTCTTGTAAAGTTCGCAAAGCTCAGTGATGAACATTGGAAGCAACTCCAAGAAATCCTAACAGAATTGGAAAACAATTAAAAAAGAAAGGCCAGAGAATAAAAAACTCTGGTCTTTTTTATATTCTGCTTTGTTGTTTTGATTTATAGTGATATAATAAAATCAACTAATACCAAGGAGGAAATGTCTATGAAGAAAAAGCTATTAATTGCATTTTGTACTTTTGCAATTTTAGGAGTTTCTACTCCAACTTATGCAGGTGGCGTGACTGGCGTTGAAGTTCAAAAGGATGATTCTGAAAAGTACGGTGTAATCGGTGATTTTGATTATGATATAGAGGGAAACTCTGTGAAATTGCACGGTTATGATGGCAAGTGCAAAATTTTAGAAATTCTTCCATCATACAATATTGACGGAACAGACTACGCAACAGATTTATCAGATTTCCAGATCGGAATTGGAAGTTCTCATGTTGAATCAGTTATTTTTCAAGAAGGAATTACTGAAATATATGATGCTGCTTTTAATTCCTGTGATGTTCAAAAAGTATTTTTTCCTAAAAGTATGATAAACGTAACAGATAAAACCTTATCTTACTTAAATCCTAAAGAAGACGGCGATCTCATCCAGATTTACTATGCAGGCACACAAGACGACTGGGGAAACATTTTTACAGAATATAAAAGAACAAAAGTTGAAGACGCTGAATTCGGAGAGGAATTAGGAACATCTATTGCGGACAAAATAAATTCAATGTTAGGCAGCGATTATGACAGTTCCGAATTCGAATATTATTTCTCCGCATCGCCAGATGATTTAAAAACAGAATAATTATTATGCCGCATCTGCTTTAACTGTAGATGCGGCATTTTAGGCTACTCTTCTCTTAAATATAAGTATACCAGCAACTTGTATACTCTTTTTAAAGTACTTTCTAATTTTACCTTATCTAATAATTCAATAATCTCTTTCTTATAATCCATAAATAACCCTCCCAATTGAAACTTTACTACAGTATATGTCTGGACAGTGAAAAATATGCATTCGAACATTTATTTTTATCATATTTTCCGTAAGTCCAATGAAAACAGGACACATGGATTAATATTCGCCCTTGCAAACTGCCAGAGATAGACTGGAATATTTATGATCGCATAGAAATTATTTGTGTAGTCAAAGATAAAATCTGATTTGTGCGGTGAAATGTAGAATTTGAGCGTAGATTTAGACGCCGGTTTCAAAACCGTGCTCATAGTAAGCGTTGAATGCTTGTGCATAGTTTGGGTTGAGTATATACCAAAATCCTTATTGGCATAGTCTTTCACGCACATTGGCAAGTGGATTATGTAGTTGGCAAAGAGAATTACTCCTGCTGCGATCAGCAATCTCTCAATCTTCCTCATAATATATACCTCTTTAGTCTATAATTTATGTACTTAGTTATACCACTTTTTGTGCAAATTAATCGGGCAAAACGATAAAACTGCATTTTTAATGGATAAAAATATGAAAAATATTTCGGTTTTGACTATGCTATTGTCGATTCTTGCGGTATAATATATGCAAATTTTACTAAGGAGGAATTTTTTATGAGAAAGAAAGCAAAGTTTTTAGCCAGTATTGGGCTGTCAAGTATTTTACTTGTATCCATGCCATCCAATGTTTTTGCGGAAGATTTTGTGTTATACGAAGAGAACGGCATTCATGTTGAAACAAAAGGATTAGCCGATTCCCCGTCCACAGGCACTATAGGACTGTATATCGAAAACAATTCTAATTTGAATTTAGGCATAGCTCCTTATGCTTATGCCATAAACGGTATTATGGCAGGCGGCGATCAGTATGGCATAAACTCCTCTGATGTAGCACCCGGAAAGAAAGCGAATTCTACTTTGGAGCTGATAGATACATGGGAAAATAAAGATTTCTTCAAAGACTACCAGATGAACGAAGTAGATAGCTTCGACGTTCTCTTGTGGGCTTACGACAATGCAAAGAGCTTCAAGGCTTTTGACAGCGGTCAGATTCACGCTGACGTAGCCGGAACTACCGTAGTTTCTTCTCCTGTATTTGACAGTGCACAGAATTTGTACAATCAAAATGGTATTAGTGTCGATTTCATATCCTCGGCAGGTAACAGTTTTACATTTTGTATCACAAACACTACTGGGCAATATTTCGCATACGACGTAACTTCTGAGACTTATAATGATTTCACAATGTCAGATAGTTATGAAGTATACAATGAGTATTTGTTAGATGGCTGCAAAACTCTTATGACTCTGACTCCTACAGATGAATTTCTTGCGGCGAACGGAATTTCTGATGTGTCAAACGTAGATTTTGCATTAACGATTCGCCCATTAGCAGAATTCGCTAACGAATATACTACAGACTTGATTTCATATCAGAAATAATTCATTGCACAAATATCGTAAAGCAAAGAGCCGAGGATTTTACTCCCCGGCTCTTTTTATGGTAAAACCTGCATTCACGATCACGTTCCTCCCCAGAGCAATCTGGCAGGCTGTACCAACGAATTAATATGTCGAATTTTTTCGAAATTTCGCTGAACTATTTACACATTTTCGTTTCGGTGCTACTATATTACCATAATTGATTACTTAGATGAGGATAATCTGATGAAAGTTGAAGTGCAAGCGATAAACGGAAGGTGATTACTATGAAAATTGCTATTTGTGACGATTGTGAACTACAGGTTGAGTATTTTAAGCATCGGATTGAACCGTTTTTGAAGCAAAACGGTGACCGGAATTATACGATAGACGGTTATTTCAGTGGGGAACCCTTGATAGATGATGTTAAGGACGGAAAATGGTTTGATATGATTGTCTTGGATGTAATACTTAAAAACGAAAATGGCGTGGATATTGCCAAAGAACTCCGAGAGTGTGGATATAAGGGCAAAATTGCTTTCTGGACAGCTCACAAGGATTTTGTTTTTGATGCGTTGGATGTTGAATTTACGCATTATATCATCAAGGGAAATGAACACGGAAGAATGTTTTCTATGATTGACAATACCTTGAGTGATATGAAACACAAGATGCTCACAATCAGACACAGAGATTGCATTATAAGGATTCCATTGAACAAAATCGAGTACCTCGAAGCACGGGATAAGCAAGTTTTTGTTCATTGCACGAACGGGATTATGCACAGTATGTATGCAACTTTAAAGTCGGTTGAGCCTTACCTTGATAAACGGTTTTTGCGTTGCCATAAGTCATTTGTTGTAAACATGGATTATGTGCAAAAGCTGGATTCTGATTTTACGATGTTTTCTGGTGATAAAGTACTGATTCGTAAGAACGGATATGCGGATATTAAAAATCAATATTGGGAATATATTATTAAATAAAATAAAAGAGATGATCTGTCAAGGAATAGAAACAGATCATCTCTTTTTTGAGTTCATATCCAAACTCTGGGGAGGAGTTGAATTATGGTATATTTATTATATCACATTTATCACACTTTGCAAATATATTTCGTGGAAACAAATCCGAAATACTTTCCGGCAATGCGGATATAGTACCAAGATGCTCCATCTTTGGCTTTAATGGTATCGCATACATCAACTAAATTGCCTTTTGCAAGTGTAGGATAGCTTTTAAGCTGTGCATACTCTGTTCCTGCCCATGTGCGGACATTAAGTGTATTTGCAGTTACCTTTCCCACCCACTTCGGAGTTTTAGACAGAATAGTTGGCGTTGAAAGCGTACTTGCTTTTGCGCCAGTGGTAACAGCGATAGCCACGTGGTGGTTATCATTCAGGAGGATATCTCCTGCCTTTAGATAGTCACCGGATGTCAGATACTTTCTATCCGTCAGTACTTTCGCACCGGCAATCTTCATTGCAGCTCTCATGTTCCGTGTCGTCAGATAGATGCTGACCGCTTTGAGCCTTGCATTATTTAAGCGATACCCAGCCCCTTTGACAATAGCTGCTGTACTTGCGCTGCAATCAGATTCGCAAGCTACCGTGATCTGTGCTGGATCGTAGTTACTTGCCTTTAAGTGCTGCCAGAATGAATACCGGTCATTGCTGTTTCTGGAAGTACCCTGATCGTACCCAATGAGATTGTTCTGTGCCGCTTTTGTCGCCATGTCTGCGATCATGGCTGCGATTTTAGCGTCATTGAATCTTAGGACACAGAGCCACGGTCTACTGTACCAGTTCATGATCTGATATTCTGTACCAGTCTGATCTCCTGCTTTCCCACCTGCATATCTTCCTCTTTCATCATGTCCGCAGTTACTGATTTTTACCATTTTAGTTTCTCCTTTCTGGTTAGAATCTCTGTAGTCTTTGTAGAACACATCCATATCAACATTTCCGCTGATTCCTGGAACTTTTCCTTTACTGGAATACTGCCAGCCTACACCGACTGTCGGACGTAATCTTTCTTGAACAGAACCATTGTCGTTGGCAGGATAACGAGCAATCCAACAGTCATACTGCTTCAGAGCATCTGACAGGACATTATTGTACCAATCAAGATTGCAATAAATTCCAACCTTATAACCGGCTTTCTTGATTCTGTTCAGAAATGCTACTGCAATATTCTCAATAGCCTGTTTTCCGAGACTTCTTTGCTGTGCCCATTCCAGATCGTAGAATACTGGAAAGTCAAGTCCACGTCCACCAAGAACAGAAATTACGTTCTCAGCTTCCTCGATAGCTTGTGCCGATGTTAAAGCATAGCTGTACTTATATCCACCAATAAGAATTCCATTGGATTTACAGCCCTTGTAGTTGTGTTCGAATGATTCGTCAATTCCAGATTTCTGATGGATTCTTAATATTGCAAACTTAGTTCCAGAATTCGATACTTTTGCCCAATCCGGTTTCCCTTGCCACGATGATACGTCAATTCCTTTAATTTCCATATGTTCTCCTTTCACACCACGTATCTGTGGTGACTGTATTTCAATGATTCTTGCGATACCTTCGCATAAATCATAGTCGTGTCTAATTTTTCATGTCCTAACATCTTTTGCAATTCCGTAACATCCATACCACGCTCAAGAGACATTGTGGCTGTGGTATGCCGGATAAGATGAGGATACAGCTGTCTTACAAGATTTGCTCTCTCGCTTATCTGGTTCACAATCTGCTCGATCTGAGCCTTTTTTATTCCTCATCCCATCTAAAGTTCTATTACTTACCTTATTCTGCTGCCGTCGGCATGCCATGAACAGTCTTAAATCATCTGTAGTAATTTTGTTCAGATCCTTGCCGAGAAATTGTATTAACTGCAGGTTCTGTTCCCAGTATCTTTTCAGTGTAGACTCTGCTTTGCCCTCGATTCTTTTGGTAGCAATATACCTGCGTAACATTCCTACAGCACTATTGTCTACCACCGATAGTTCCGTTGTTCGTTCCTGGACTTCATAACGATTCAGTTCGATCGTAAGCGCATCTTGCACTATATCCAGTGTCTCCTGATCCACTTTGCTCTTTAATACTTGCATTACTGATTGTATGATCATTTGCCTTGACTCCATTATCAGCACCTCCCGTACCTTAATTATAAAGCATAGGTACAGATGCTAAACACGAAGATAAATAATAAAAATGTTACATTAAAAACATATAATGGTGGCGGATATTTGCAAACTGGACAAACATATTGTATATATAACGATAGCTTTTTATATCTCCATATTGGATTTAATTCACTTACTGCTTCTGGTATACAAAATGGGACAGTTCTTCTGACCTTACCAGTAAAAGTATCAACAAATAATCAAAATATTGGTGTTATTGGTTCGGGAGATAACAAAGCTCTTATTTGCGCAGTAGGCGTTTCATCAAATGGCTATAATATTGTTTGTAATGGGTTTGTATCAGCAGGTAATTATATAGCAGATTTAATGTTTATACGAGCATAAATTATATTATGATTTAAAAGTTATATATTTAGCTTGTGTCCACATACTGAGTATTCGAACAGATTTACCCTTTTCAATGTTACCCGTAAAATGCACTATATGAGTAGAATTTTGCCTACTTACAGCAACTATACTAACTGGACAAGCGTTCCAATCCGCATTAGTAGCTCCTATTAAGTAATAATCATTGTTAGTATCTGGTGGATTAATATAGATATATCCTGCTCCAGTACCTTTACAAACTTGATTTACAAAAGTTATCTTCGTGTTTAATGTATTAATGCCTAGCTTGTCTTTCAGGTATGTAAATAATTGTGAGAACGATATTTTTTTTAATACATTCCCTTCTCCAACTATCAATGTGTCACTTTCTGCCGGCGTTGCTTTCGAAGCCAGTGCCGACATTAATATTGTTTTTAATGATTCTGCCATATAATCACCTCTATTCTTTCACTCTCAGCATCGAACCATCAGAAGTGGCAAGTGCTGATCCATCACTTGTGCCTAATACATACTGGACATTCCGAACATCAACAGCAATCGCATATTTCGCCCCTGTCTGCACTGATGTAGGGCTTATGCTTGCACCGGCTATTTATGTACCTCCATTTCATAATTCATTCTATATAGTAATGTGCAATGTAAAAGAGATTTATTTTTGGAAACTCTATGAATCGTTATTGTGCGTGAAGATGAATTAATATTTGAGATTCTAAAGGAGTTACTATTTTATATTTCATAAATCTTTAAGCCAACTTGAATATAACGATTGTACATCCACCAGATAAGTCAATCTTATATTGAAATGAAATGTTGCTATCAGTATATTTCATTTCAATGGTGTTGTCGTAATCCGCACCTTTAACAAGCGTTTCGATAAAAGAACCGTCCTGTATCTGAATATTAACTATAGATAATGAACTTATCTTGTATCCTCCACTACGATACGTTGAAACTAGATAAAGTCCCGGAACAAGAGGAACAGTAACTAGTCTATTGGTGATCATACCTTTATAAAAGGGTTTTAACCGGTTACTATTTTATGCAGTTGATCATCCATGTATTTTGACTGCGGTATCCAATATACAATTCGGAAGTATCGCCTGCACCGAATACTCCAATCATTACAGCATCAGTGTAAGCCATTATAATTCCTTTAGTATATACCGGAATAGTTTTAGTACCCACAGTAATATTTTCGACGACAGAGAATCGGAATTGTACGTTTCTTTCATCAGTAAGAGAAGTAATGTTTCTGTATGGGAACGAGTTACTATTTAATTCATTTAAAGCAGCTGGAAGTGTCTTCGTTCCCTGATCCAGTCCGAAGGTCTTTGATGTCAATTTATTGAGTACCGCATCAGCAAGCTTATCATAATCAATCAGCTTGTTTGCCGCATCCTCCGCACTGTAAAGCATAAATTTATCTGCATCTTTTGGTGTTGTTTTTACGGGATATTCATTAAATTTTGCCATATTAATTCTCCTTTTCTATATTGAACTTTTCATAGAGCTGATTAATTAGTTTCTCCTGTCGGTCAAGCTGTTCTTTCTGGCTTTTTATCATTGCAAACATAGCAGGTATCATGATACGTTCGTTCCAGTCCTCAACAAGTCCGTTTTGATGCCGAGTAGCTTCCGGAAAGAATACTTCTACATTCTCAGCAATAAACATTGGGATATATCTTCCTTCATTCTCGTCCCCTTTAACTAGATATCCCTTTTTGTATTTCGCCCACGTTGGTTCGATATTGTACCATTCTTCAATTTCTTGCTCTGAAATATCGTTTCCAATATCTTTATAGCGTTTCGAGGATGAAGATTTCAGCATCAGCTGTTTGTATCCTGTACGTCCATCCCAACAAACAGTATTTGATGATGTCGTATACTCCATGTTTTCTATCTTTGGCGATTTTGCAAAAGATGCAGAATTAGTAACAGTTAAATCTCCAAATGTACCGGTATCAGCCGATACCTCTGTGGCATATACGTTTAGACTGTTATCCTTCCAACTGATTCCCCAATTTTCACTATTTTCAATTTCAATATCTACTTCATCGTCAAAGAACTTCTTGATATCAACAGGGAATATTCCATCGCTTGAAAACTGTACACCTGTATATTTCATGTATTTTGAATTTTCTTCGTAGCTTGTAAATACAGTATATCCAGAGCGATCAATTAATCCTTTAACAGCATTGCTGGCATCTTTAATTTTCAGATAACCGTT
>OGZM01000921.1_pt1 | contig 29905 bp, 31 predicted proteins | sample 1576821 | NCBI WGS metagenome assembly OGZM01 (sample SAMEA3541491, study PRJEB24748) | human gut metagenome | biome: human gut; feature: human-associated habitat; material: faeces | place: China | collected 2012
TCCTAGTTGTTTCTGCAGCTGACGGTCCAATGCCTCAAACAAGAGAACACATCCTATTATCAAGACAGGTTGGAGTTCCTTACATCGTAGTATACTTAAACAAAGCTGATATGGTAGACGACGAAGAATTATTAGAATTAGTAGAAATGGAAGTAAGAGAAATCTTAAACGAATATGGATTCCCAGGAGACGACGTACCAGTAGTAATCGGATCATCTTTAGGAGCATTAAACGGAGAAGAGAAATGGGTTAACCAAATCATGGCTCTTATGGACGCTGTAGATTCTTACATCCCAACTCCAGAAAGAACAGTTGACCAACCATTCCTAATGCCAATAGAAGACGTATTCACAATTACAGGAAGAGGAACAGTTGTTACAGGAAGAGTAGAAAGAGGAATCATCAAAGTTGGAGAAGAAGTAGAAATAGTAGGAATCAAACCAACAACAAAAACAACTTGTACAGGAGTAGAAATGTTCAGAAAACTACTTGATCAAGGTCAAGCAGGAGACAACATTGGAGCTCTATTAAGAGGAACTAAGAAAGAAGAAGTAGAAAGAGGACAAGTTCTAGCTAAACCAGGAACAATCCACCCACATACAAACTTCAACGGAGAAGTTTACGTATTAACTAAAGAAGAGGGAGGAAGACATACTCCATTCTTCACAGGATACAGACCACAATTCTATTTCAGAACAACAGATATAACAGGAGCAGTAAACTTACCTGAAGGTGTAGAAATGGTAATGCCAGGAGACAACATCACAATGTCAGTAGAATTAATTCACCCAATCGCAATGGAAGTTGGATTAAGATTCGCTATCAGAGAAGGTGGAAGAACAGTAGCTTCTGGAGTAGTATCAGAAATAACTAAATAGTTTTTAAACTGAGAAATCAGAGTTAATAGAAAAGAGAGGCTTATGCCTCTCTTTTTATTTTTGGTTTCTGCTTATTTTTAATATTGCAAAAATAAGAGCTCCTGCCCCTGCAAACTGTACAGGTGTAAGAAGATGTCCGTTAAAAACATAGTCAAACACAACAGAAGAAATAGGGAAAGAAAGCTCGCATATTGTTGCAACACTTGCATCAATATATCTAAGTCCTCTGTAATATAAAAGTATTGCTCCGCTTCCGCTTGTAAGACCTATTATACAGAATATCATCCATTCAAAAGGTGTTACATCAAATATAAGTCCAAGCTGATTATTTGCAAGAACAATTACCAAAGTAATCATAGTTGTAAAAAAATATCTTGTATAAAGAGCTGTAACAAAAGTTGAATGGCTCAATATTCTCTTGCCGAATACAGTGGCACTTCCAAAAGAAAAAGCTGCCAGAAGAGCATAAAGTGTCGCCATAAAAACATTGCTCGAACTTACTTCTGCCACTCTCGGCAGAGTAAATTCAAATGTCATTATATATCCTCCTATCAAAGCAAACATTACCCAGTTCAGAAAATTCTTTCCTAATTTTTCCTTAAGAATAATCCTTGCAAGAATAAGAGCAAAAATAGGCTGTGCTTTCTGCAGCAAAGTCACAACTGTAAGATGCTGGAAATTTACCAGAAAAAGCGACTTTACTATTGAAAGAGTTCCTATGCACCCTCCAAAAAGAGCTACAAGAAAATAAAACATTATATCTTTTTTGGGAAGTGCTGCTATGTTTTTCATCTCCCTCTTCCCTATAAAAATACTCATTACAAGAAAAGGAAGACAGTGCACAAGAAATACCACAAAGGGCACTTTCAAATGATACAGCCTTGGTGTAAGAACAATTGCATCAAATCCCCATAGAGATGCTGCAAAGCACACAAGAACCGTTCCTATATATTTTTTGTCCATTTTTTTTACGTTTAACAACATAAGTGATGCCTCCAAAGTTTAGAATAAAGTAATCTGGTTTGTGTCGTTCAATCCTTTTATAGCATCTAAGCTTTTTAATTTTTCTATTATTGTAGAAGACATTTTTGTTCTTCTCTTTAAATCTTCATATGAAAGGAAATCTCCAATCTCTCTTTCTTTAAGAAGATTTTCTATTACAGCTCCTCCAAGACCTGCAATTCCAAGAAGAGGAACTCTTATTTTTCCATCCTCAACAGTAAATTTAAATCCTTCAGATTTATAAAGATCTATTCCTAAAAACTCAAAACCTCTTGCATGCATCTCTGTTATAATTTCACAAAGGGCAAGCTGTGTTTTCTTTTTAACATCAAGCTTCATCTCTTTTTTAAGTTCAGCCATTTTTTCTTTAAGAGCAGCCTTATTTCCCATTACCTCAAAATCGAAATCTTCAATTTTTCTAGTAAGGTAAGCTGCATAGAAAGCAAGAGGATAGTGTACTTTAAAGTATGCAATTCTCATTGCCATCATAACATATGCAACAGCGTGCCCCTTAGGGAACATATATTTTATTCTCTTGCATGATTCAATATACCACTCTTTAATATGGTGCTCTTTCATAAGATTTGAATACTCTTCCCACTGTTCAGGCTCTTTTGAAGGTTTTCCTTTTCTTACAAACTCCATTATCTTAAAGGCTTTTCCTTTATCAAGTCCCTGATCAATCAGATAGTTCATAATGTCATCACGAACTGTGATGATATCAGAAAGAGTTGCCTCTCCGTTTCTTACAAATTCCTGAGCATTGTTAAGCCAAACGTCTGTACCGTGAGAAAGCCCTGAAATTCTTACAAGCTCTGCAAATGTTTTTGGAAGTGTATCCACAAGCATCTGTCTTACGAAAGATGTTCCGAACTCAGGAACACCGAAAGTTCCCACTGTTGAATCTATCTCTTCAGGAGTAACTCCAAGAGCCTCTGTTCCTGAGAATATTTTTAATGTTTCAGGGTCTGCAATAGGAATATCATAAACATTTACTCCTGTGTATTCCTGCAGCATTTTTATAGTAGTAGGATCGTCGTGTCCAAGTACGTCAAGTTTTACAAGCTGTTCGTCCATTACGTGATAATCAAAGTGTGTTGTGATAGAATCGTTCATCATATCATTTGCAGGGTGCTGTATAGGACAGAAATCAAATACGCTTTTTTCTCCAGGAACAATAACCATTCCTCCAGGGTGCTGTCCTGTTGTTTTCTTAGCTCCCTCGCATTTTGCTGCTTTTCTGATAATCTCAGCTTTGCTTATTGGAAGATTGTTATCCTCATAATATTTTTTTACATAACCAATGGCGTTTTTCTCTGCAAGAGTTGAAATAGTTCCTGCTTTAAACACGTTTGATTTTCCGAAAAGCTCTTCACAGTATCTGTGGATTTCAGATTGATATTCTCCTGAGAAGTTAAGGTCAATATCAGGAACCTTATCTCCGTTGAATCCCATGAAAACCTCGAAAGGTATTGAGTGTCCGTCTCTTCTTAGTGGTCTGCCGCATTTTGGACAGATTTTTTCAGGAAGGTCAACTCCTGCTCCCGGTCTTTCTGTAAACTCTGAATATTTACACTCTGGGTTGTCGCAGATATAGTGAGGATAAAGAGCATTTACCTCTGTTATTCCCATCATGTATGCTACAAGGGAAGAACCTACAGATCCCCTTGAACCAACCAGATATCCATTATCAAGAGATTTTTTAACCAGCTTTTGTGCAGAAAGATAAAGAACCGAGAAACCGTTTCCTATGATAGCATTAAGCTCTCTTTCAAGTCTTGCACTTACCACTTCAGGAAGAGGGTCTCCATAAATTCTGTATGCTTTCTCATATGTCATACTTCTAACTGTTTCTTCTGCATTATCAAGATGCGGCGGGAAAAATCCGCTTGGAATAGGCTGAACTTTTTCAACCATATCAGAAATTTTATTTGTGTTTTCCACAATAATCTCTTTTGCTGCTTCCTCTCCAAGATAGCTGAACTCTTCAAGCATTTCATCAGTAGTTCTGAAATAGAAACCATTGTCAGTCATATACTGCTCTGCTCTGAATACATTTCCGCTTCCATAAAGAAGAATACTTCTGATATCTTTCTCCTCTTTTTCAAGATAGTGAACATTTGAACTTGCTGTAACAAGAATATTACGAGATTTGCATAAATCATAGAAATATTTGTTCATCTTTTCCACTGCCTTAGGAGAGGACATTCTGTTTGTACCGTCAGCATCAATAAACTCGCTGTATGCCTCTTTTGGCAGAAGTTCTACATAGTCGTAAAAATCCACTGCTTTTTCAACTTCAGCAAAATTATAATCAAGATAATCAAGAACAAGCTCACTTGTATTCATAAAGTGGACTGTGTTTGACACTCCGATTATAAGCCCCTCTCTCAATCTTTTTAAATCACTTCTTGTAACTCTCGGCTTTTTATTTCCGAAGTTATCTTTGTGGGCTATTGAAACAAGCTGATACATATTTTTAAGTCCTGTAAGATTTTTTACAAGAACAATAACATTTGATGTATCTTGTTTCTGAATATTAAGAGGGAATCCGCCGTTTATATCTTTAAGATTTGTTATTCCTTTTTCAAGATATTTTTCAAGGAAGATTATAAACATTCCTGCTGTTGCCTGTGAGTCATCAACTGCCCTGTGGTGGTTTTCAAGAGAAACACCAAGTTTTTTAGTAAGACTTCCAAGTCCGTATCCTTTCATATCAGGAAGAACATCTCTTGCCATTTGAAGTGTATCTATTACAGAAGGATTATAATCTATATTTAAAATTCTTTTGCACTCTCTTCTTATGAAACTCATGTCAAATCTGGCATTGTGTGCAACCATTGTAGCGTCTCCCGCAAACTCCATAAATTTAGGAAGCACCTCTTCAATAGAAGGCATATCAGCAACCATAGGGTTTGTGATATTTGTAATTTCCTGAATCTTTTGAGGAATAGGCATTCCCGGATTAATAAGCTGTGAAAAACTGTCAACAATTCTTGTTCCCTGCACTTTGATTGCCCCTATCTCGATTATAGGGTGTTCATGTGAATTCAAACCAAATGTTTCCAAGTCAAAAACAATATATGTTTCATCTGTAATAAGCATATCTTTTGGGTTTGTTATCATTGGCTTTTCATCGTCAACCATATACATTTCGCATCCAAGAATAACTTTAAAATTTTCATCTTTTTTAGTTTCTTTGTATGCAAAAGGGAAAGTGTGAACAACAGAATAATCTGTTATTGCCATACTTGTGTGCCCGTAAGATTTTGCTCTTTTAATAAGGTCTTTTATCTCTGTTACCCCTACCATCTCACTCATTTTGCTGTGAGTATGAAGTTCTGTCATTTTTTCAGGAGCATTGTCTTTCTTGCTTTGTTTTTCATGTTCAAGTTTATTAATGCTGCTAAGCATTAATATCTCTTCGTTGTCATCAAATTTATCTATCTGTTTTCTTCCGTTTACTTTTATAAAGTCACCGACTTTTACATCAATATCTTCTCCGCCTTTTGAAAACATCTTTGTAGTAACAGAGTTTGTGTTATCTGTTATTCTTATAACATAAAGAATATTTCCAGTTTTAAGCTCTCTTTTATCAATGTTGAAAACTTCTCCCTGAAGAACACACACATCGTTTTCATATATCTCTCCAAACTCTTTAAGAGGAATTGGAGTTCCTTTAATATCTTTAGTTTTTCTGCTTGAAACAGCATTATATGTTTTTCCCTGCTGATATCCTCCGTTATTTCCCGAATTCTGCGAAGAATTTCCTATATTTTTCTGCTGTTCCTCATCCATTTTTTTAGTAAGAGTAATCATAACCTCATCAAGCTTGTTTTCAACTGCCTCAAGCTCTTTTGAAAAATCTCCCGGAATAAAATGCACTGCAAATTCTCTTATTCCATATTCATTAAGAAGATTTTCAAGTTTAAGATTTATCTTCGATTCATAAAGAGTTTCTATTGCAAGTTCGTTTTTAAGCTCAATTAAGATTTTTCTCTCTTCTATTTTTATTCTGTATAGATAAAGAAATGACCTTGAAACTGCATTTTTCTTTTTAAGCTCATTTATTACTTTTTCAGTAATCTGCAGCAGGTCATTTCTAGTTATCTCATTATTTTCATATTCAATTTCAAATTCTACACTCAGACTGTCTCCAAATTTTTTGTGGAGGTCATCACAGACTTTATCAGTTTCGCATATGTAACAAGGTCCGCCCATAATGCAAGAGATTTTAAGTTTTTTGATTCTTTCATCAAATGTAATCTCTCTTACTTTTATATTTTCTGCACCTGCATTTTTAAAAAAGTCAGGCCTTGTTTTTATAGTAACTCTTTTACCCATTATATCCTCCGGATTATGCTGAACAATAAGAAACAGAGTTTGGGATTAATTTTCTCCCAAAACTCTGTCTAAAATAATAGCAACAGCTGCTCTTACAGAAAGGTGATTATATTTTGTGTTTCCTCTGATAGGCTCTAAAATATAATCTGACATATCCATAACTTCCTGAATAAGTCCCCATCCAGTTCCAAAAAGGAAAAGATAAGGCTTATCATCTGAAAATACTTTTTCAGAAAGCCCTTTGTAGCTTATAGAGTTAGGAAATATGTGAGCAGAAGTTGTTATAATAACAGGTTTCTGTCCCTCTCTTGCCTCTATATCAGCAATACACTGTTCTATTGAATCTTTTACTCTTGTAATAGTAAAAGCTGATTCTCTGTCTTTGTTGTATTCTCCTCCTGTTCCGTCCTGCCAGTAACCGATAATTCTTTCTGTAAGCTGTTTCTGAGCCTCAACAGGAACAATAAGGTTGTATTCTTTAACATCATAAGTTTTACAGCTTCTTGATATATCATGAATATCAAAGTTTGTAACAGATGTACATACAATATCTTTTCTTTTGTTATATACAGGATAGTGTACAAGTCCTAAATATATTTTGTCTCTCATAAATCTATTTCACCCTTTCTAAACTGTTTGAATAAGTTTCTATTTTATCAACATAATACTGTGCATCTTCTTCCAGAATTTTCTGATATCTTTCAGTAAGTTTTTTTACAGCTTTTGCAGGAGAACCTAAAATAAGGCTTCCCTCTTCCTGATCTTTAAAAGATGAACTTACAAGAGAGTTTGCACCTACAAGTGAATTTGGAGGAATTACAGCTCCGTTAAGAATTGTGCTTCCCATACCGATAACACAGTTATCTCCTATTGTGCACCCATGAATAACACAATTATGCCCTATGGTAACATTTTTCCCGATAACCACATCATTTTCTTTATCTCCGTGAATAGTAACATTATCCTGAATATTTGATCTGTCTCCTATACGGATATCGCATACATCTCCTCTTACCACAGCTGAAAACCATACAGATACATTTTTCCCTGTATAAACTCTTCCAATAACTGCTGCATTTTCAGCAACAAAACTATTTTCGCCCATTTCAGGCTCAATACCGTTTAATTTATAAATCATTTTTATCTTCCTTTTCAAGTTCAGCTTTTATTTCGTTCATTAATTTTCTTTCCAGTTTAGAGAACTCTCTGTTTTCCAATAAATCAGGTCTTCTTAAATATGTTCTCTTAAGGCTTTCTTTCATTCTCCACTCTTTTATATTTTTGTGGTTTCCTGAAAGAAGAACATCCGGAACTTTAAGTCCCATATATTCAGCAGGTCTTGTATAGTGGGGATAATCTAAAAGTCCGTTAAAAAAAGAATCATTTTCATATGAGGCTTGTGTAATTACTCCCGGAATAAGTCTTGCTACAGCATCTACCATAACCATGGCAGGAAGTTCTCCTCCTGTAAGAACAAAATCCCCGATAGATACTTCCATATCTACTTTTTCTGCAACAACTCTTTCATCAATTCCCTCATAATGCCCTGCTATAATTGTAATTTCTTCTTCATCTTTCAGCTGAAGAGCAAGAGCCTGATCAAACTTCACTCCCTGAGGAGATGTATATATAACTTTTCCTCCGCAGTTTTCAAGAGCTCTGAAAAGAGGTTCAGGTTTCATAACCATTCCTCCCTCTCCTCCGAAAGGAGTATCATCAGCCTGCTGATGTTTGTCAAAACAAAAATCTCTGATATTTATAATATTTATATCTATAAGATTGTTTTTTACAGCTCTTCCTATTATGCTCTGTGTTTTAAAAGCACTGAAGAGCTCTGGAAATAAAGTTAAAATATTTACTTTCAAAATTTTCTCCTATTCTTCCTCTTCCATCTCTTCAATTTCTTCAAAATCGTCCTCATCAGACTCATCATTTTTATACTGAGCACCTTTTGGATTTCTCATTCCATCTAAAAGTTCAACAAGAATCTCTTTTTTATCAAAATCAATATCTTTTATAAAATGCTCAATGTTTGGAATAAGAGTTTCTGTGTTTTCATCTTCTGCAACAATAATATCATGTGCAGCAGTATCAAAAACATCAGTAACTTTTCCTATGTTTTCATTGTCTGTTGTAACAACTGTCATTCCCAAAAGGTCTTCTAAAAGATATTCATCTTCAGACATTCCAAGAATATCTCTGTTAATTTTAACAAAACCTCCTGCAAGAAGATTTCCCTCTGTTTTGTTTGTAATCTCTTCAAACTCTATAACCACTTTGTCAGCCACAAGGTTTGAAAGTTTTTTTACAGAAAGAATTTTTTTCTCTCCGCTAGGCTTTTCTACTAAAACTCTTTCACCAATAAGAATTGAAGGGTCGCTTAAGCTGATATTTGCTTTTACAGCTCCTTTTAAATGGTGAGTTCCTGTTATTTTTCCTATTGTAACTAAATCCATGAAATCACCGGACCTAGTCTAAAAATTCAACGTTAACGTTTAATTTATCTTTTACTCCTGCTGCCTGCATAACTCCTCTTATAGCATTTGCAGTAAGTCCGTTTTTACCTATAACTCTTCCCATTTCTCCTTCAGCAACATTTACTTTAAAGATAATAGTATCATCTATAAGTTCGTAAGTAATTCTTACTTCATCTTGTTTTTCAACAAGTCCTTTTAAAATATAACTTAATAGAGCTTCTAATTTTTCCATTTTTTCCTCCTGAATTTTTATAAAATCCCTTTCCAAAGACCCTCTTCTATTATTTCTGCTTTCACATAATTTTTTCCTAAATCCAAAATAATCTCTCTAGCCATATCTTTATAATCTGTTGTGCTTATAATAGTGATAAGTCCTTTTTGGGCATCATTTGTTCTTACTGTTCCAACTTCTTCATAAGCTTCAATTATTTTATTAATAAAATCTATATCTTCTTTTCTGCTTTGTATCTTAAATTCGTAACTTTGCATTAAAGCCTCCTACTGCTCTTTCTCAAAAATTTCAGCAATCTTAATAAACTGTTCTATTGTCAGGTTCTCTGCTCTTTCATTTGCAGGAATTCCAAGAATTTCAAGTTTTTCTTTAATGACATCTTTTGAAATTCCAAGAACAGAAAGATTATTTACTATATTTTTTCTTTTGTTTGAAAAAGCTGCTTTTACATATTTAAAGAAAATATCCTCTGAAATCAGTTTTTCATATCTTCTGTCATCATAAAATTTGATTGAAATAAATCCTGAATCTATCTTAGGCACAGGGTTAAAAAACTCTTTTGGAATTGTGAAAAGATATTCCCCTGTTCCATAATATTCAACAGCAAGAGTAAGAACACTTCTCTCTTTTCCTGAAGAAGCGCAGACTCTCTCTCCCACTTCTTTCTGAACCATAAGATATGCCTCATCTATTTTGTCTCTGTTTTCAATAAGTTTGTTTATAATAGGAGATGTTATATAATATGGTATGTTTGCCACTACTCTTGTGTGAGGAGCTATAACTTTATCAAGTTCCACTTTTAAAATATCTTCCATTATAAGATTAAATTTTTCATTATTTCCAAATTTCTTTCTAAGAATTTTCTCTAAATCTGTATCTATCTCAACACATGTAACTTTAGAGGCTTTTTCAAGAAGAAGTTCTGTAAGAGCTCCCTCTCCCGGTCCTATTTCCAGGATTTCTTCATGAGGTTTTATATGAGAAACCTCCATTATTTTTTGCAGCACTGTATTTTGGTCAGTTAAAAAGTTCTGACCATACTTTTTTTTATGTTTAAAAGACATTTACGAAACTCCGTTCTCTTATTTTTTTACAAATCTTCCAACAAAAGGTATGTTTCTGTATTGCTCATCAAGATCAAGTCCATATCCTACAACAAATTCATCAGGAATTTCAAATCCGACATATTCCCCTTCAACTTCTACTTTTCTTCTGCTTGGTTTATCTAAAAGAGTACATACTTTGATTGAGTTTGGATTCTTTTTGCTTAAGAAATCTTTAACATTAACTATTGTAAGTCCTGTATCAATGATATCCTCTACAATAAGAACATCTTTTCCTGTAAGATCAAGGTCTACGTCTTTAAGAATTTTTACAACTCCTGTAGAGTCTGTTCCTGCTCCGTAGCTTGAAACTTTCATAAAGTCAATTCTTAAATCCAGATTAACAGCTTTTATAAGATCAGACATGAACATAACAGATCCTTTTAAAAGTCCCACACATACTAATTCTTTTCCTGTATAATCTTTTTCAATCTCTCTTGCAAGTTCCTCTATACGTGCCTCAACTTTCTCTCTAGAAATTAAAACCTCAACAATACCTTCCATTTTTTCCTCCTAAAACATTCTATAATAAATAATTTTTGAATACAAAATTCTGTGGAATAATACATTTTATTTTATCATTTAACATAGGTTTTAGCAAGTAATTATTGATATTTTGGGGTTCATGTGTTATGATTTTAATAGTTGAATTAGATTTTTGTAAATAAATTTAGGAGGATAAATGAAGAAATTCTGTATAATTTTTTCTTATCTGATATCTTTCTGTCTGATATCATTTTTTGCAGCTCATATATTTTTGAAATATTATTTTAATAACCGTTTCTATTACACTCCGAACTTTAAAGGACTGACAATAGAAGAGGCAAAAGCCATGATTCCAAAAGGAACAATAGATGTGGTAGAAATTGGAAAAGATTTTTCTAATCTTCCTCAAGGCGAGATATTTATGCAGGAACCTTCTGAAAATAAGATTGTGAAAAAAGGAAGAACAGTGAGAGTCTGGGTAAGCGAAGGAGAAAATCTTTTCAAAGTTCCTGACTTTTACGGACAGCAGCTTTTTGAAGTAAGATCTCTTCTTGAAGAAAAAGGAATAAAAGTAAAAGAGATTTCAAGAACAGATTCAAACCTTGCATATAACTGTATAATTGCCACAACACCTGCAAAAGGAAGCGTTGTTGATATGGACGAGGGAATCTCTCTTCTTGTTAGCAGCAGAGCCTCTTCAAAAATAGTGAGAGTTCCTGATATAATAGGGTATACTCTTAAAGAGGCAGAGGCAAAAATAAAAGAGGAATCTCTTTTTGTGGGAAACATAACAAAAATTGAAGTTCCCGGTCTTGAAAGTGATATTGTAGTGGAATCAGGTGTTAATGCAGGGAGCAAGATTTCTGCAGGTTCAAATATAGATCTGGTTGTCAGCAAATAAGGAGTTGAGCAGTATTATAAAAGGAAGAGTAATAAATAAAATACAAGGATTTTATTATGTGAGTGATGGAACAGACACGCATGAATGCAGACTTCGCGGAGTTTTAAAAAGAAAAGATAAAAAAGACAACTGCGTTGTAGGAGATTATGTCGAAATTTCAGAGGATAATTTTATCATGGAAATTGAAGAGAGAAAAAATATAATCAACAGACCTTTGGTTTCAAATATTGATTATCTTGTTATTCAGTTTGCAGCAAAAGACCCTGAAATTGAGCTGGACAGATTAAATAATCTGATACTTAACAGCATTTACCACAAAATATCTCCCATTGTTGTAATTAACAAAACAGACCTGCTTACTCCAGAAGAAAAAACAAAACTTGAAAACACACTTTCATATTTAAAAAATATTGATATTCCTGTTTTCTTTGTATCAACAGTGCAGAATATCAATATTGATAAAGTGAAAGAGCTTATAAAAGGAAAAACAACTGCCTTTGGAGGACCAAGCGGGGTCGGGAAATCAAGTATTCTTAATATAATTCAGGATAAAAAAGAGCTTACAGTGGGAGAAACAAGCAAAAGACTCAAAGCAGGAAAACACACAACAAGGGACAGCAATCTTATTCCTCTTGCAGAGGGAGGATATGTTATTGATACTCCGGGATTTTCCTCTCTTGAACTTCCTCCAATAGAAAATGTTGAGGAACTTGTATCTCTTTTTAAAGAGTTTACTTTTGATGAGGGATACTGTAAATTTTTAGACTGCCATCATATAAATGAGCCGAAATGTGTTATAAAAGAAAAAGTTGAAATGGGAAAAATATCAAAAATAAGATATGAATTTTATAAAAAAGTATATGAAAAATTAAAAAACGAGAGGTGGAACAGATATGAGAAATATTAAAATTGCCCCATCTATATTGTCTGCTGATTTCAGCAAATTAGGGGAAGAGGTTAAAGCAATAGATAAAGCAGGAGCTGACTGGGTTCATGTTGATATCATGGATGGTATTTTTGTACCAAACATAACTTTTGGACCTGCTGTTATGAAATCAGTAAGAGATAAAACAGACCTTGTTTTTGATGTACACTTAATGATTACTCAGCCTGAAAGATATATAGAGGAATTTGTAAAAGCAGGAGCAGATATTATCACATTCCATGTAGAAGCAACTACACATCCTCACAGAGTAATACAGCAGATAAAATCTCACGGAGTAAAAGCAGGAATAGTTTTAAATCCGGGAACACCGGCTGAGGCTGTAAAATACCTTATAGATGAAGTTGATATGGTGCTTGTTATGAGTGTTAACCCTGGATTTGGAGGACAGTCATTTATTGAAAGTGCTGTAAGAAAAATAAAAGAGCTTAGAGAGATGAATCCTACAGTTGACATTGAAGTTGACGGAGGAATCACAGACAAAACAATAGGAAAGTGCATTGAGGCAGGAGCAAATATTTTTGTTGCAGGGTCATATGTTTTCAAAGGTGATTATGCTGAGAGAATTGCCAGCCTAAAAAAGGAGGGGTAAACAGATGTCATATGTAAAAGAAGTTAATGCAATATTTGAAAATTTCTACAAACTTTTTTATGAATCAGAAGATCTGGCATTAAAAAGAGGAATAAAATGTCTTACACATACAGAACTTCATATTATAGAGGCTATCGGTTCTGAATCTATAACTATGAACGAACTTTCAGACAGGCTTGCAATTACTATGGGAACAGCAACTGTTGCCATAACAAAACTTGGTGATAAAGGATTTGTTATAAGAGCACGTTCAGACTCTGACAGAAGAAAAGTATATGTTTCTCTTTCAAAGAAAGGGCTTGAAGCATTAAACTATCATAACAATTATCATAAAATGATAGTATCAAATATAACAGAAAATATTGAAACAGACGATCTTGAGCATTTCTTAAAAACTTTTGAAAAAATACTTGAAAATTTAAGAAATAAGTCAGAGTTTTTAAAACCACTTCCTATTACTGAATTTAACTATAAAGAAAAAGTTTCAATAGTTGAAATCAAAGGAACACCAATAGTGCAGGACTATTTCAGAGAGCATGGAATTGAACACTACACAGTTCTTGAAATAGGAAAAACAAAAGCAGCAGACAAAATATTTCTGAAAAAAACTGACGGAACTATTTTAGAGATAAATGTTTTAGATGCTAAAAATCTTATTGCTCTAAAGGCAGAAGACTAATTGCTGTATATTGACGGTTTGTCCCTGTCTAAAATAAAAGATGAATTAAAAAAATGTTTAGAAAAGAAAAGAGTTGGAAAGATTTTTCAAAATTCAACTCTTTCTTTATCTCTGCACTTTGGGAAAACATCTTTGTTTTTCTCTTGTAATCCGTCACTTCCAATATGCTATATAAACGAAGATAAAGAGGAAAATTTTTTAGAAGACAATTCAAATTTTTTAATGGTATTAAGAAAATATCTTGTTAATGCAGCTCTTGAAGATGTGGAGCAGTTAGGATTTGACAGAATATTAAAATTTCATTTCTCTAAACTTAACGAGCTTGGAGAGATAAAAAACTATTTCCTTTATTTTGAAATTATGGGAAAACATTCAAATATAATTTTGACTGACAGCGAGGACAGAATAATTACTTTATTAAAAAAATTCTCACTGGAAGAAAATTCTCTTCGTACTCTTTTCCCCGGAGCAGAGTATGTTCAGCCTGTTGTTGAGGAAAAAGCAAACCCGGAAATGATAGGAAGAGATGAATTTGAAAACTGTATTAAAGAAAATACAGCTCTTCAAAATATTGAAGGAATAGGAAAAAGAGCTTTGGAATATATGAAATCTTATGATGATTTAAAACAGTTTCTTAAAGATAAGATTTCTCCAAAAATATATTTTAAAAACAGCAGTCCTGTATTTGCCTGTGTCTTAAACATTCAGCCTAAAGAATATGATGAAGTGAGAGAATACAGCAGTTTCAGTGAAATGGTAAATGTATATATCAAAGAAAACTCTCTTTCAAACTCTTATCTTATTTTAAAAAACAGACTGGTTTCAGCTGTGGAGAAAGAGCTTAAAAAAATAGAAAAAATTATAAAAAACATTGAAAAAGATATAGTTATTATGTCTGAGCATGAAAAATATAAAAATCTCGGAGATGTTCTTGCCTCTGTTTTATACTCTGTCAAAAGAGGGGATAAATCTGTAAAAGCTTATGATTTTTATGAAAACAAAGAGATAACAATAAGCCTTGACCCTCTTCTTAATCCTCAGAACAATCTGAATAAGATTTATAAAAAGTCTTCAAAAATGAAGAGAGGATTGGAGATAAGCAGAGAGCGTCTTACATTTTTCAAACAGAGAACACAGTATCTTGAAAGTGTTTTGGTTTTCATTGAAAAAAGCAGTGACATAAATGGTTTAAAAAATATTGAAGAAGAACTTTCAGAAGAAAAAATCATAAAACTTAAAGGAAAACCAAAGAAAAACAAAAAGAAAGAAACAGATAATTTCGGCACAATTATTATTGATAATAAGACTGTTTATTTTGGAAGAAATAATAAAGAAAATGATTATCTTACATTTAAGTTTGCCAGAAAAGATGATGTCTGGTTTCATATAAAAGATATTCCCGGCTCTCACTTTATTGTCAAAAAAGAAGATTTTGCAGACAATGATGATTTTATAAGCAGAGTTGCTCTTTGTGCTGCTTTCTATTCAAAGGCACAAAAGGGACAGAAAGTTGTTGTGGAATATACTGAAAAGAAAAATCTTAACAAACCAAAGGGAGCACCTTTAGGTTTTGTAACTTATAACACAGCAAAAACTTTTATCATTGAAGTTCCTGCTGATTTAAAAAAGTTATAAAATAAAAAATATCAGCTGTTTGTATTAATTTACAATTATGCTGATATTTTTATTTTCTAACTATGATGCTCTAAAATATAGATTATATCCTGCTCTGTATCTGCAAAAGCTATTGATACTCCTCCGTAGCATGTGAAACGAAATCCCTCTGCACCGCATACAGCACTTTTTTTAGAAATATTATATTTGTTTGCAAGATTATACTCTAAGTTTATAAAAAATTCATCTAAATAAGGAGTAAGTTCTTCAGAATTTAATAAAATTTCATTATCATCATGTTCGTAGTTTTCTGTTATCTCACTTACATGACAGAATTTTCCTGTTTTTTCATAATAATATTTTGTAAACTCATAACAGTAAAAAGCCTCTGCAAAATACTGCGGGTCTTGATTTTTAGTAAATCTTGCTGTTTCTTTTATCAATTCTTTATTGCACTCATAATAATCTTTAAAACTTATTTTATTTTTCAGATATTCATCTTTTTTTTCTGAAAAATCTTTTTTGAGAACAGAATACAGCTCATTGAAATTTGAATTCCCAAAAGCTTTTAAATTTCCTAAAAAATCATATTTACCGTTGTCATATTTAAATCCGAAAAAATATCCCTCAGAATTTAAAAATTTTTCTTCCAGGGAGACACCGTCTGTGGATAACAGGTGAATATTATATTCTTTACCTAAAATATGCTTTTTTACACTTAAAAGAGGTTTAAAATAACACTCAAGGCTTGGGTCATTAAAAACCTGCGCTGATATAGGGAATAAAGTTATTCCTTCCAGTTTTTTCATCTCTGCTTTTTTCTGCATCTCTTTTATAAGTTCTTTTCTTTGAGTCTTTTCAGTTTCCATACCCAATCACCTCTTTTCCGTTTAATATTTTATTTTTTAAATTAATTTTCTGTACCAAGGAGTTTTTTCAGTCCGGCTTTTGGAAGACTTATTATTTCAAGTCCTTTAGTAACTCCATACATAAAAATTTTTGTTCCGTATCCTATATTCTCAGAAGTTGTAACCTCTTTTCCCTCATAAAGAACATTGTTCTCATTTGTATAATATCTTACCTGGGAATTTGTATATCCCTCTAAATGTTTTTCTAAAAACAGAGGACTGTTTACAGAAATAATATCCAGCTGCAGATCTCTTCTTCTTTCATCAAAGAAATTTTCACGGCAGTATTTTAAATTTACATAATGAAGAGCGTCCATTACATAATAATTCTCATTTTCATTAGCTATTATATGAAGTTTTTTATCCTGCATATTCCATATTATTTCCCCAAGTGTAACTGCCTCATCACTGTATTTTCTTATATCAGAATAGCCATCTTCTTTTATAAATTTCTTATAAAAATCATTTGTCATTTTTTCATAGCTTTCAAAATTATAAATTATTAAAACCTTATTTTTATTTTCGAGAGATTTTTCATCATAAAAATGAAGTATTTTCTCTCTGCTGTCTATTATCAGTTCTCTTGGTATCCTTAATTTTTTAGCTATCAATTCTTTTTCTGCCACATCAGAAATGCTTCTGTCAGGTTCTTGGCTCTGTATCATAAAACTTATCAGAATTTCTTCTGTTTTTGGGGTATAAGTATATACTCCTTCTGTTTTACGAGGCTTTTGAATAACCTTATTTGTACATCCTGCCAAAAATAAAATTAGAATTAGAAATAAAACCATTTTTTTCATGATAAACTTCCTCGCTTGGCTGCTTTGATTTCTTAAAGTATACCTTTTAAAATAAAAATTTACAATATAAATTAAAAAAGAAGTTGCATAATTATAACAACTTCTTTTTTGATTTATTATTTATTTGTTTTATCTGTTTTCAGCATTTCTCCAAATACAGAAGTTAATGATGCAATATTTTGAAGTTCAGAAGGAATAATAATTTTTGTAGCTTGTCCGTCAGCAACTTTCTCAAATGTTTCCATTCCTTTAAGAGCAAGAACTTCTTTAGTTGCTCCAGCCTCATTTAATGCCACAATAGCCTCAGCTTTTGCTTTTTGAATAGAAAGAATAGCTGCTGCCTGTCCTTCTGCCTCTTTTTCAAGACTTTGTTTCTTAGCCTCAGCTCTTAAAATTGCAGCTTCTTTTTCTGCCTCTGCTCTCAAGATTTGAGAAGTTTTTTCTCCTTCTGCCACAAGAATTGCAGCCTCTTTCTGCCCTTCAGCTCTACGGATAGCCTCTCTTTTCTCTCTTTCAGCCTTCATTTGTTTTTCCATTGCGTCCTGAATTTCTCTAGGCGGAATAATATTTTTTAACTCAATTCTGTTTATTTTTATTCCCCATGGGTCTGTAGCCTCATCAAGAACTGCTCTCATTTTTGTGTTTATAGTATCTCTTGATGTAAGAGTTGTATCAAGCTCCATTTCTCCGATTATATTTCTCAATGTTGTCGCTGTAAGATTTTCAATAGCACTCATTGGATGCTCAACACCGTAAGTATAAAGTTTAGGGTCTGTTATCTGGAAATATACAACAGAGTCAATCTGCATAGTAACATTGTCTTTTGTGATAACAGGCTGAGGCGGGAAATCTATAACCTGTTCTTTTAAAGAAACTATTTTAACTATTCTGTCTACAAAAGGCATTAAAATATTAAGACCTACCTGCCATGTTGTAAGATATCCTCCCAATCTCTCAATTACATATGCTTTTGACTGAGATACTATTCTTACATGAAGAGCAAGAAGAATAACAACCAAAAGAATAAATATAAATATTACAAAAACACTCATAATTCCTCCTTAATTCTTTATTTTTTCTATTAGACATATTATACTATACATTTGTCATTTCTATGTCATTTTTTTAAATTAATTTCATAATAGTGTTATGAAATTTTTTTTAATAATGTTATTTAATTTCATAACACCGTTTTATTTTATCCTTAATTTTCCTATTGATTTTATACATTTTTTGAGTTATAATTTTCATTGAGTTTGTTATAATTTTATGAAAATATTTTATTACTTTGTTATGTTATAGGGAGGAAAAACTATGGCCAGATCTTTAAATTTTACCAAAGATGAAATTTTACAGGTGGCTTACAATATTCTTATAGAAGACGGTATGAAATGTATCACTGCAAGAAATATCGCCAAAAAACTTGGTTCTTCTACTATCTCTATCTATTCAAATTTTAAATCTATGGCAGATTTAAAAAACGAGATGTCAAGACTTGCCAAGAATAAGCTTTTTGATATAACAAAAGTTGAATATACAGATCTTGGGCTTTTAAATATAGGTATTGGAATATGTATTTTTGCCAAACAGGAAAAAGCTCTTTTCAGATCTATTTTTTTAAGAGAAGATTTATCAAAAGATTTTATTGATGAAATTATTACTGACTTAAAAAATCTTATTATTGCAAACTTCAGAGCTGATGACACATACAAACATCTTTCTGATGAAGAAATAGAATGGATGCTTAAAAAAGGTTGGTGGTATGTACAGGGATATGCCTCTTTGATATGTTCAGGATTTTATAATCCAAGCTATCAGGATATACTTACAGAACTTCGTGATATGGGATCTGTTATTGTACATGCAGGTTTAAAACGTCATTTAGATAAACTGGCAGAGGGTAATTAATTAAATTTTGATATATTTTTAAGGGGGACTACATGAAAAAATCGTTAATAGTTTTATCGTTGATTGCTTCTGCAAATGCTTTTGCAGGAAGTATCGACTATCTTGCACAGCAGGATGCAGAATATTTTGCACATCCGTCTATGATTGGTAAGGTTGGAGTATCTGGGGCATATTATAACCCAGCAGGTACTGTATTTTTAGATGACGGGCTTTATGTTCAATTAAACTCACAAACATTATTTAAAAATTATGAAATGGAAACTGTTATGAATGGAACAGGAAAATTAAGCCACGAAAGTGATCATCCAAGTCTTTTTGTTCCAAGTCTTCAATTAGTAAAAAAAGATGGAGACAGATCATATTTCTTCCATGCAGGAGCAGCAGCAGGTGGAGGAAAAGTTAAATATGAAAATGGAATTTCTGCTTTTGAGGTAATTGGAGCTCTTATTCCAGGTGCTGAATATTTAAACGGTAATACTGTAGAAGGTTCATCATATTATTTTAATACTACATTTGGAATGGCACAAAAAATAAATTCTAAATTCAGTGTTGCTGCCGGAGCAAGAGTAATGTATGTTACAAGAGAACTTAGTGGTACAGGAAATTATTCTCTTGCCACAGGTAAAGAGACCATAGGAACACCTTATGAAAGAATTCCTGTTAAAGTTGATATAGATTCTGAAAGAACAGGATGGGGAGTTGGAGGAGTAGTTGGTTTCAACTATCAGCCTACTAAAAAGTTAAATATCGGATTTAAATATGAAACAGAAGTTCATCTGAATCTTGATGCTGATGGAGAATTAAAAGTATCATCTCCTGTTCAAAAAGCAACAGATAAATTTGATCCTGCTCTTAATCAAATACACGGTATCCTTAGTCAGCAATCTGTTATATCTGAATGGTTAGTTGACGGAAACAGAAACCTTCCTGCAATGATGGCTCTTGGACTTTCTTATGAATTAACAGACAGAATTACTTTATTAACATCTGGAAACTACTATTTCATAAAAAATGCAAATACTGACAATCCTTACGACCACTACGACAATGGTTATGAAATCTCTTTCGGGGTTGATTATAAATTAAATGACAAATGGACATTAATGGCAGGATACCAATATACTGACACTGGAGCAAATGAAAATACATATAAAGATACTGACTATGCTCTTGATGCTGATATGTATGGTATGGGAGTTAAATATACTCCAGATGAAACAAAAGAATTTTTAATTTCTTATGCTTATGTTGATTATAAAAACGGTACAGCTGTAAAAAATGGAATGAAAACAACTACATTTAAAAAACAGGTAGATGCAATAGCACTTTCTGCTACATTTAAATTCTAGTTTCAATAAAAATTTTTATTGGTTGACATAAAAAATATATAGTTATATAATTTTAGAGTAAATAATAAATACAAACTACTAGAGGAGCTTTAACAGGCTGAGAGGAGATTCGTTCTCGACTCTTATTACCTGAACTGGATAGTGCCAGCGGAGGGAAGTATAAAACTACTTTACTATAATTCTTAATTTTTTAGGTTTTTTAAAGTACAGCAGATTTTAAGCTCCGACTCAGGTTGGAGCTTTTTTTATACTCTCAATATTGTATTTTATTATAAATATAAAGTTAAAAGGGAGGTAAAGATGGAGATTATATTAAACGGTAAAAAAATTACCCTTGAAAAAGAAGTAACTGTAACTGAGTTTATAAAAAATCTTGGAGAAGAAAAAAATATGAATCTTTCAGGAGCTGTTGTTCTTATTGATGATGATGTTGTGAAAAAAGCTGACTGGGACAAATCATTTGTAAAAGCCGGATCTGCTGTAGAGGTACTTGCATTTGTATCTGGAGGGTAGACCCTGAAATTTGTACAAAGAAAGTAAAATATATTTTGGAGGTAATATTATGGATAAATTAGTTTTAAAAGGATATGAATTTGAAAGCAGACTGCTTACAGGAACAGGAAAATTTTCTGATAAAAACCTTATAGCTCCTATGCTTGAGGCAAGCAAATCAAATATTATTACTATGGCACTTAGAAGAATAAATTTTGAAAACCCAAAAGAAAACATTCTTAACTACATACCAAAACACATTACTCTTCTTCCAAATACTTCTGGAGCAAGAAATGCAGAAGAGGCTGTAAAAATTGCAAGAATTGCAAGAGAGGCTGGATGCGGAGATTTCATTAAAATAGAAATTATAAACGACATGAAATATTTAATGCCTGACAACGAAGAAACTGTAAAAGCTACAAAAATTCTTGCAGCAGAAGGATTTATAGTTCTTCCATATATTATGCCCGACCTTATTACAGCTAAAAAACTTGAAGAGGCAGGAGCAGCAGCAGTAATGCCTCTTGGAGCACCAATCGGGTCAAACAAAGGACTTCTTACAAAACCATTAATCGAAATGTTAAACGATAATAAAAGACTTCCTATTATTGTAGACGCAGGAATCGGAGCACCTTCTCAAGCAGCAGAGGCTATGGAAATGGGAGTAGATGCTGTTCTTGTAAACACAGCAATTTCTACTGCTGAAGACCCTGTTATGATGGGAAAAGCTTTTGCTATGGCTGTTGAGGCTGGAAGAATGGCTTACCTTGCTAAGCTTGCTAAAACTTCTAAATATGCAAATGCATCATCTCCTCTTACAGATTTCCTTTTCAGAGGTCACAAATAATGGGATTTTATGATGTGGTTACACAATGGAAAGATTTTGATTTTGAGGGATATTTTTCACAGGTAACAGATGAAGATGTTTTGGAAAGTATCTACAAAGAAAAATTAACAGAATATGATTTATTAAATCTGCTTTCTCCAAAAGCAAAAAATCATCTTGAAAAAATGGCAAGAAGAGCTCAGGAAATAAAAACACAGCATTTTGGAAATATTATCTCTCTTTATATGCCTATATATATTTCAAACTTCTGTACAAACAACTGTTCATACTGTGGATTTTCTAAGAAAAACCATATTATCAGAAAGCACCAGAATCTTGAGCAGATAGAAGAAGAGGCAAAAGAAATTGCAAAACAAGGTGTTGAGCATATTCTTATGCTTACAGGAGAGGCTCACGGACTTGTAACTTTAGATTACTTAAAAGATGCTGTAAAAGTTTTAAAAAAATATTTCAACTCTGTTTCTATTGAGGTTATGCCTTTAGAAGAATGGGAATACAAAGAACTTGCTGATATTGGTGTTGACGGGCTTACAGTATATCAAGAAACTTATGATGAAGAAATTTATGATAAAGTACATATTTCTGGTAAGAAAAAAGATTATCATTTCCGTCTTAACACACCTGAAAGAGGAGCAAAAGCAGGTATAAGAACTATTGGAATAGGTCCTCTTTTCGGGCTTAGCGAAATTAAAAAAGAGGCTTTCATGGCAGGGCTTCACTTAAAATATCTGACTGATAAATATCTGAATTCATCTTTTGCAATCTCTCTTCCAAGAATAAATCCGGCAGAGGGAGGATTCCAGCCTGATCACCCATTAGATGATATTACTTTTGTACAGTTCATGACAGCATACAGACTGTTCCAAGTGAAAGCTGATATAAATATCTCTACAAGAGAGATAGCAAGTTTCAGAGATCACTTGATGCATATGGGAATTACAAAAATGTCTGTTGGTTCAAAAACAGATGTTGGAGGATATACAGAAAACGATCCTTCTACATGCCAGTTTGAAATAAGCGACAACAGAAGTGCTGAAGAAACAATTCAGGCAATAAGAGATAATGGATTCCAGCCTATATTTAAAGATTGGGAGCAGATAGTATAATGGAAAACAGAAAAATTAAAATTGGAATTGCAGGCTGTGGAGGAATAGGCTCAAATGTTGCATGCCACCTTGTGAGGACAGGTGTTGACTATTTGAAATTTGGAGATTTTGACAAAATAGAGCAGTCAAATCTGAACAGACAGTTTTTCTTCAAAAATCAGATTGGATTATACAAAAGCAGAACTCTTGCAGAAAATCTTCTGGGAATAAATCCTGAGGGAGAATTTGAATATGAGGTTATTAAATTTGACAGAGATAATATAAAAGAGTTTTTTAAGGATTGTGACATTGTAGTTGAGGCTTTTGATAAAAAAGAAAATAAGGCAATGCTTATAGAAGAACTTCTGCCTGAAGGAAAAATTATTGTTTCAGCCTCTGGTATCGGGCATTGGGACACTGAAAATATTACAGTAAAAAAAATAGGAAAAAATCTTTATATTGCAGGAGATTTTGAAAAAGATACTGATGATTATAAAACATATTCTCACAAAGTAGGAATTACAGCTGCCCTTATGGCAGGAATAGTTCTGGAAAAAGGAGGGTTTTATGAGAGATAGAATAATTATTCCTGAAGGAATTTATGGAATAACAGGGGATAATTTTGCCCATGGAAAAAGCAATCTTCAATGTGTAAAAGCCATGATTGAAGGTGGAATAAAAATTATCCAATACAGAGATAAAACTAAATCTATCAAAGAAAAAGTGAAAGAGGCAAGAGAGATAAGAGAGCTTTGCAGAGAAAACGGTGTTGTTTTTATTGTAAACGACCATGTGGATATTGCTCTTCTTGTTGATGCTGACGGAGTTCATATCGGGCAGGACGATATGGAACCTTCTGATGTAAGAAAACTTATTGGTGATGATAAAATAATCGGGCTTTCTACACATTCAGAAGAACAGGGAATGAAAGCATACCTTAACCCTGATGTTGATTATATCGGTGTCGGTCCTATCTTCCCTACAACTACAAAAGATACTGCTCCTGTTGGGCTTGGTTATCTTGAGTATGCTGTAAAAAATCTTCATCTTCCATTTACAGCTATTGGAGGAATTAAGGAACATAATCTCCATAAAATTATTTCAAGGGGAGCTAAAAATGTGTGTCTTGTAAGTGATATCGTTGGAGCTGAGGATATTGCAGAAAAGGTAAGACAGCTTGAGAAACTTATAAAATTTTAAATAATAAAACTGCTGTATTTGTTTTGATATTTTACAGCAGTTTTTATTTTTGTTTTAAAATATATAGAAATGTACTTTATACATATTTTTAATTTGTAATCATAACAAAAATAAATTGACTTTAATTGTAAAATTTGTTATGCTGTACTAAAGAAAACTAAATTTTATTTTTAGGTTAATTTTTAATTATTATAACGTCAAGAACAAGGAGGTATGGAATATGGCTTTTAAAACTACTGCAGAACACGAGGCACTACGTATAAGAATAAGAGAATTTGCTGAGAATGAGATAAAACCAATTGCTTTTATGCTGGATCAGAATAATGAGTTTCCAACAGAGGGAATAAAAAAATTTGGAGAGATGGGTCTTATGGGTATTCCATACCCAAAAAAATATGGAGGAGCAGGTCTTGATACTTTAAGTTATGCTATAGCTGTTGAAGAGCTTTCAAGAGTTGATGGAGGAACAGGAGTTATTTTATCTGCTCACGTATCTCTTGGAGCGTATCCGATTATGGCTTTTGGAACTGAAGAACAAAAAGAAAAATATCTTGTTCCTTTAGCAAAAGGTGAAAAAATAGGAGCTTTCGGGCTTACAGAACCTAATGCTGGAAGTGATGCCGGCGGAACTGAAACAACTGCTGTTCTTGACGGAGATTACTATATTTTAAACGGAGAAAAAATATTTATAACAAATGCTCCTAAAGCAGATACTTATATTATTTTTGCAGTAACAACTCCTGGAATAGGAACTAGAGGAATAAGTGCATTTATAGTTGAAAAAGGATGGGAAGGATTTACTTTCGGAACTCATTATGATAAACTTGGCATCCGTTCATCAGTAACAACGCAGCTTCTTTTCAATAATGTAAAAGTTCCTAAAAAAAATCTTCTTGGAAAAGAGGGAGAAGGATTTAAAATTGCTATGACAACTCTTGACGGAGGACGTATAGGTATTGCTTCTCAGGCACTTGGAATAGCTCAAGGAGCTTATGAACATGCTTTAGAATATGCAAAAGAAAGAATCCAATTTGGAAAACCAATAGCACAACAACAAGTAATATCATTTAAGCTTGCAGATATGGCAACAAAACTTAGAGCAGCAAGATTTTTAGTATACAGTGCTGCAGAACTGAAAGAAAACCATGAACCTTATGGTATGGAATCAGCAATGGCAAAGCAATACGCTTCTGATGTATGTCTTGAAATAGTGAATGATGCTCTTCAAATTTTTGGAGGAAATGGATATCTAAAAGGAATGGCAGTTGAAAGAGCATATAGAGACGCAAAGATATGTACTATTTATGAAGGAACAAACGAAATTCAAAGAATGGTTATAGCTGCTCATATTATTGGAAAAATAACTAAAAATAAAGAAACTACAAAACCTAAAGCAGTTGCAGAAGAAACAAGAAAAAAAATGATTTTAAAAGATGGAACAGCAGAAGAAAAAGTAGAAGTTCTTGTAGAAGCATTAAAAGCTGATGGATATGATTTTAATATAGGAATAGATCCTGAAACTCCAATTGTTAAAGCTGATCGTGTTGTAAGTGCTGGTAAAGGAATCGGCAGCATAGAAAATATGGAACTTATTAAAAATTTAGCATTACAGGCAGGAGCAGCAGTAGGGTCATCACGTCCTGTAGCAGAAGAATTAAAATATCTTCCTTTAAATCGCTATGTTGGAATATCTGGACAGAAATTTAACGGAAGTCTATATATAGCTTGTGGAATTTCTGGAGCTGATCAACATCTTAAAGGTATAAAAGATGCCAAAACAATAGTAGCAATAAATATTGATGAAAATGCTCCAATATTTAAAAATGCAGATTATGGAATAGTTGGAAGAATAGAAGAAATTCTTCCAGTATTAACGGCAGCTCTTAATAATGGAGAACCTAAAAAATATGTATCTTTAGAAGAAACAACAGAAGGTTCAAACAGTAAAATTTATTCTTGCAGTATTTGTGGATATAAATATGATGAGGTAGAAGGGGATCCTGAAAATGGTATTGCTCCAGGAACTCCTTTTGAAAAACTTCCAGAAAATTGGACTTGTCCTTTATGTAAAGCTCCAAAAAATAAATTTGTAGAAGTTAAATAATATCTAATTTGAGCTTATTCAAGATTCAAAATTTGAAATTCTTGAATAAGCTCTTTTTTATTATATTATTTCTCTTGATAAATCTAACTCCAACTTTTCTCCATATCTCAGCTTATTTCTCATTCCCTGAATTATATTATCAAGTTTTGTTAAATCTTTAAGTATCCCTCTCTCTTCATCAGTAATACTCATTATTTTTTCAATTCCGCCATTGTTTATAATAATTCTTTTATCTCCCATAAGTGCAAGAAGAGGATCATGTGTTGCCATAAGAACTATTTTCTCTTCTCCCACAAGAAGATCAAGAGCTTTCTTTCTGTCAATTCCGGCATTTTCTATCTCATCAATAAGAACAATGGGAGATGTACTCAAAATTGCTGTATCAGCTATCATAAGTGCTCTTGACTGCCCTCCGCTCAAACTTGTTATAGGTGTGTTCATATTAAATTTTTCCCCTGCAAGTTCGTTTGCTTTCTCAAAAATTCTGTTTATAACCTCGTCCTCATTCTGCACCATTCTGCTTTTTGCATGAAGTTCCAAAAATTCGTGAACTGTTAAATCCATAACAAAGTTCATATTTTGTGAAAGCTGAGCAATAAGCTTGTTTCCGGAAGAAAATCTTGAAGTCTTATCAAGAGGATTTCCATTTACAAGAATTCTTCTTTTTGTAGGAGTGTCTTCCTGTGCTCCCCACTCAATATCAGCAAGAAGTCTGCTTTTCCCGCTTCCTGTTGGACCAACAATAGCAATAATTTCTCCTTTATGAATAGTGAAAGACTCGAAACTTTCTTTTTCTCCTCTTTTATTTATCCCTGCTGTAATTGTCAGCTCATCAATAGTATTTTCCTCTATTCCAAGCATTTCTATCATCTGTTCAATAAAAATTATTACATTGTCTGTAAATTTTGATTTATCAATTGCTTTTTCTTCCAAAATCTCTTCATCGTAAGAGTTTAAAATTTCAGAAATACTTTTATTTAAATCTATATCAAAAAGATTATCTTTTAAAAAATCTTCTGCAAAAGGATATTTTTCCAAAACAGTTTTTAATTTTTCATCTGCAATAAATTTTCTGTTTATTTTTCCCATTATTTTCCTCCTAAATCAATTTTTCTTACATTTCCCATTTGATGCTCCTCTCCTATTCTTGTTTCTCCAAGACAGTAAGAACAAAGAGCAGAAGGCATAGGAAATCTTAAACTTTTTCCTTTTAAAGAAGTGATGTTCTCATTATTTTCAGAAATAAGAGTTCCAAACTCATAAGCTCCCTGACCGTTAAGAGCATTAACGTGCATTGTCACAGCTTTTGGATTTACTGACATAACTCTTGAGGCAAAAACTTCTCTCTCTGCCTGCGATACAATATCTCCTTTAGTGATTACAACTATATCTGCTGTTTTAAGCATAGGACCTATTTTTTTAGGGGTGTTTATTCCGCTTAAGTTATCAATAACACACACAGCTTTTATATCTTTTATGTAAGGAGAACATCTGTTGCACAATCCTGCACTTTCTGTTATAAGCACATCTAAATTTTCTGATACTCCCCATTTAACAACTTCCTCAATATTGCTCACAAAATAGTGGTCAGGGCAAAGCGAACCTGAAAGCCCTTTCTTTACAGGGATACCAATTTTCTCATATAATTTATCATCATCTGTATAAAGGCAGTCAAATTTTACAACTCCTGCTTTTATACCTCTCTGCTTAAATGTTTCTATTGTTTTAATTATCAATGAAGTCTTTCCAGATGATGGAGGACCTGATATTGTTATTAAATTCATATTATTTTACCTCCTCTGCTCCTTTAAAAAATAGTTCTTTACACTCTCTTAAAATTTCCCCGATATTATTTTTGTGAATATAATCCCAGCCAACCCAAAGGAATTTTTTCCCTTCAATATTGTTGTCTACCTCAGGATTTACTGTTGGGAATAACCCTTGATGTGACATTATTGTTCCAATCTCTTTTCCAGATAAAAACTCTGCCACTTTCTTTAATTTATCCTCTTTATCTTTTTTTGTCAGCATAAATATAGGGGAAATTGCTGCTCCGTCTTCAGGCCACACAGCTGTCATTGAACTGTTATCCTTTATCATTTTTGTAAAGAAATAAGGCATTATTGTTACAGCAGGTACATTTTCCTTAAACTTGTCAGATTTTACCATTTGTGACGGATGAAGATTTTGAAGAAGTGATTTTCCAAGTTTTGTAACAGCCTCTTTTCCATATTTTTTGTAAAGATTAATTAAAATTGAGTTGAATAAATCAAAATCTGAAATAGGCAGACTTACAGCTTTTTCAAATTCAGGTTTTAATAAATCTTCCCATGTTCTAGGAATCTCTCTTCCTCTAAGCTCATCTTTATTAACAAGGAAAACAGCAGGAACAACTCCAAGCATTGAATAATCTCCCTCTGGGTCTTTTAAAGAAATAAGTTCGTTATTAAAATCTTTATTGTATTCTTTTATTCCTGTAATATCCTTAAAAATATTTTCTTTTTTAAATTTTCCCATAAGTTCATCTTCAAAGAACAGATCAAACCCTGCTGAAATAAAAATATCTGCAAGTTTTTCAGGATGGTTTGCCTTTATAACATCATCTTTCAGCCAGTCAAGCCCGTAAGATGCTGCTTTTAAGTCATAGTTTAAATCTATGTCTTTATTGTTTTCCAAAAATTTCTTCATTCCCTCAAGCATAGGTATTCTTATGGGACATGGAAGAAGTCCTGTCATAGTTATTTCATTTTCACTTTTTTCTTTTGTCTCTTTTTTATTCATTGTAATATCTGCTGAATCTCTGTTTTGTGAAATAAATTCGTTTAAGATTTCAACAAATGTTTCTGCATTTATTTTCTTAAGAGAAAGAGCATTTTTTAAAGTTACTTTTCCTATTGTGTTTCTTACTGTTTCATTATCAAGGTTTTTAAAACCTTTTGATGTTAAAAATTCTATTGTTTCAGGATAATTATTACATATTTCCAAAATTGTCATATTTTCATTTATATATTTCATATTTTTCCTCCAAAGATAGTTTTACTTTCTGAGATAATTATATTATACTTTAAATAATCATTCGGTAACATAAGTTACATTTCTGCAGAAAGGAGAATTTATGAATTTAGCACTAAAGCTTTCAGAAACAAATCTTTTTAAAGATGTAAATGAAAATGATATTAAAAATATTTTAGAAAAAATAAGATACAGAATTTTAACTTTTGAAAAAGGAGAAACTGTTGCTTTCAGAGGAGATGAAGTTGAAGGAATTTATATAAATCTTTCAGGTGAACTTTATTCTGAAATGATGGGAGATAAAGGAGATATAAAAAAGATAGAGGATATCAGAGAGGGAAGTATTATTGCCAGTGCATTCATTTTTGGAACTAACAACAAATTTCCTGTTGACCTTTTTTCGAGAACAGAAAGCAGGATATTTTTTGTGGAAAAAAAAGAGTTTTTAAAAATGCTCCAGTTAAGTGAAAATATTACTAAAAATATTCTTGATGAGATAAGCGGAAAAGCACAGTTTTTATCTGCTAAAATATGGCATGAAGTGAACAACAAGACAATAGGAGAGAAACTGGCTGACTATATTTTAAAAAATATGAAAAACAGCGAAATAAAATTTACTCCCTCTTTAAATGAAGTTGCAAACTCTTTTAATATTGCAAGACCTTCTCTTTCTAGGGTTATAATAGAGTTTGTTGAAAAGGATATTCTTGAGAGAAAAGGAAGAGGATATATTGTAAAGGACATAAAAAAACTTCAAGAAATAAAAAAGGCTATCGGTTAAATAGCCTTTTATTTTACATTATTGCACAGCATATCATCTAATAGCCTGCTTGATTTAAATTTTACACGTGATTTTTTCTTTTTTCTCTGTAATGTTTTCACATTGGTTTTTAATAGTGTAAAGTTCTATAAATTCTTTTGTATTCATAATTTAAAACCTAGAATCTGT
>OGZM01000932.1_pt1 | contig 29695 bp, 23 predicted proteins | sample 1576821 | NCBI WGS metagenome assembly OGZM01 (sample SAMEA3541491, study PRJEB24748) | human gut metagenome | biome: human gut; feature: human-associated habitat; material: faeces | place: China | collected 2012
GAAAGTGTTCTTCCATTGAGATCCATTGTCTGCACAATAATGATTGTATCTTTTCCAGCTGCTGTAACATGCAGATGGATCGCACTTCCCATCATCTCGGCTACATCAATCTTACCGGTAACTGCCTGTGCTCCAGGCTCTGACAGTGAAATGTGCTCCGGACGAATACCAAGTGTAACCTTCTGCGATTTTACACCTTTTGCTGCCAGATTTTTCTCTTTTTCTGCCAGCATAAACTCTTCTGCCCAGCCTTTTTCAAGAGTCTTTATAAAATAACTTCTAATACTTGTTATTTTTTTACTGCTTATATACTTGGCAGCATACTTGGCATTTTCAAATCCATATTGCCTTATAGCATCTTTAATAGCTCCGGGCATTGTTTTAAGTTCTTTTGCTCTTGGAGGAAGTTCATTAAAGATTGCATCAATTTTTTCCTGTGTAGGAGTTACATTTTCTCTTTCTTTTTGAACCTCTATTAACTCTTCTGCACTTCTTGGAACAACAGCACCATCTTCTCCCTTATCTGTATATGTTATTACAAGGTTATCAAAATGGTTTTTATCTTCAAAAAAGAAATTTTGTTTTAAAGTATTATGTTTTTCTTCAAAGAAAAATTCTATCTCTGTCTGAACAAGTTTTCCCTGTTTTATAACTTTAAAATCAGTTATTAAATCCATATCTTTTAACTGCTTACAGCTTTTTTCCAAAGATTTCAGACTTCTTCCCAAAGATTTTGTATCATCACTTAAAGGAATTTTCTTTATAAGACTTAGAGCTAAAACCCTTAAATTAAGTTCGTTGAATCTCAATTTATTAATAAGCATATAAAGAGCCCTTGTTATAGGACTGTCCATATTTAATAAAAGCTGGGAATCATAAACAAGATATCCTTTTCTTATGATATTATCATAAAAATAATTTGAGATTGATATTTTTATAACTTCTTTTGTTCTTTTATCCTGAAAATATTCCATTTCATCTTTTTCTGCCTGATTAAGAGTTATTATTCTTATATTCATTATGTTAGTATTAATTTTGTCATCTATAATCCCTTTCATTTTATTAGAATAAAGGGAGTTTTTAAAAGTGTAGCTGGTCTGTGAAAGCCTTTGAAGAGCCAGAGTTATTTTTTTATAGAAACTTTTATATGAAGTCTGAGAAATTCCCATATTATATAAAATTTCTGAAGGTCTTGTGTAAAATTCATTATTATATTTTTTATCTCTCATTATTTTAAGAATAGCAATAAAAACCCTCTCTTCAAATTCTCCCGGAATAAAATCTCCTGAAGTAGGGTTTACTTGTATATATGCTTCTTTATCTCTATTAAAAAAATATCTTATAATCTGATTTTTCTTTCTTCTCGGGTTTTTTGTAAATAAAGGATATTCAATAACGTTTATATCTATTCTGACTAAGCTTTTTTGCTGTTCATCTTCTATTTCTGCAACATCAAGGAACTTTTCTACGATTTCACTTGGACCTGTATCTATTACTTCGTTTTTAGGAACATCAAAAACTTCATATTTTTTGTTCATTTTTCCCTCCGAAAAATTCTCATATTTCTTGTATAAAATGTTGTATTTACAAAGAAAATATATAACATTTTATACAAGAAACATGCTTATTTTATTAATATGATTTTATCTTATTCTTACAAAAAATACAAGAGATATTCTTTTAAATTTACTTTTAGAGAAAATAATGTTAAAATTGACTATGAATTTTTGTTTTTAATATTTTTATAAAAAAAACGACAATAAACTATAAATTTCTTAGTTAGTATGTTATATTATTTGTTTAAAATTGTTTTATATTGTTAGGGGAAAAATTTTTTATAAAAATCTTATTTTAATACAAGTAAATAAAATGTTTTATAAAAAATATTTTAAAAATAAAAATACTCATTAACATTGTATATACATTATCATTAATATTGTATTTGTATCAGCATATGTATTGTATATTTTTCTGATTAATATAGTACTTTAATTCGTATATGTTTTGTATAAAAAAGCAGCATTAGTGTGGAGTAAAAGAATACAAGAGTTATGAGGAAAATTTTAAAAAATATACAATAGTAATGAGAATAAAGTAGAAAAAGAGGTAAGGATGAAATTTTTAATTAGAGATAATTTCTTTAAATCAATTCCAAAAGAAAAAATGGATATGGTTGTAAAGAACTTAAAATATTTTTATAGTGAGATAGAAAAAAATTCTAAAAATTTAAGAGATATTCCCAAAGGATTCTGGATAAAAAAGCTTATGGGAGTAGAGAATAGATTTGAATTTAGAGTAAATAACGGAGACAGAATATTTTTCTCTTTAACAAAAAGAGGAGAAGAGGAAGAAACAATCACATTTATATTGTATTCTTCCCACGATCATGGAGTTAAAAATACAAAAAGAGCAGAAATACAGTTTGTAAAAGATTTTGAGATAATAAAAGATAACTTTGAACCTTCTAAAATAGAAGAGCTGGATAAAAATATTTTTATAAACTACAATAATGTTATAACTTATGAAGTTAGAAACGATAGTTTTTTTATAAATAATAAAAACAACAGATATTTTTACTATTATCTTAATGATGAGCAGTATAAAACAATAGTTTCCCCTGCTCCGCTTTTTATTATAGGAAGTGCAGGAAGCGGAAAGAGTACGATTACTCTCAGAAAGATTTTAAATATAGAAGAGCATAATTATCTTTATGAATTTGAGAAGATAGGATATTTTACAGGAAATACTTATCTTAAAGATAATCTTGAAGAGCAGTATAATTTTTTCAGAGATAAAAAATATAAACAGGCAGCACAGTTTTATACTTTAAAAGAGTTTTACAGAAAAGAACTTGGAGCAGATACAAGAAAAATTATAAATTATAGAAAATTTCTGGATTTTTTAAATTATTCTTTCCCAAACAGGAAAAAACTTCAGATAGAAGACTTAAATATATATTTTGAAATTTTGGGAATTATAAAAGGACTTATGGTAAAAGAGGGAGCAGACAACTGGGAAAGAGATATTACAGTGCCGCTGATTTCTTTAGAAGAGTATCAAAATTTAAGCAAAAAATACAGTGTTCTTAAAAAAGAACAGAAAAATGAGATATACAGAATAGCTCTTAAATATGAAGAATGGAAAAATGAAAGCGGACTTTATGATATTAACGATCTTGCAAGAAAAGCAGCAGGAAATACAGAAAAGTTTGATTTTATTTTAGTTGATGAAGTTCAGGATTTAACAGAGGTAGAAATATATTTTCTGTTTACTTTGTGTGAAGAACCACAGAATATTTTGTTTGCCGGAGATATTCATCAGATGGTAAACTTCAATTCATTTAGCTTTGACAGGCTGAAAAATTTATATTACAAAAATAATATAAAATATTCAATGTCCACTCTTGTAAAAAATTACAGAAGTTCTAAAGATATTGTAAAGCTTGCAAATTATTTAACTGATTTAAGAAAAAAATATATTGGAAATCTGGGAATGGACGATTATAAAGAGGGAGCAATTCTCGATGAGGGAAGTGTTGTTCTTTCTCATATAGATTATTCATATATTGAAAAGTTCCAAAAAGATGTTAATGCAGCAATAATAGTATCTGATGATGATGAAAGAAAAACTTTCTCAGAACTTTCAGGGATAAAGCATAGAATTTTTACTGTTGAAGAGATTAAAGGATTGGAATACAGAGATGTTATTTGCTATAATTTGATTTCCAAAAATTTATGGGCATGGAAAAAGATTTTGTCAGGAAATGTGAAACAAGATCAGAGATACAGAAAATATTTTAATCTTTTTTATGTTGGAATAACAAGAGCAAGAAAAAATCTGATTATTATGGAAGATAATTTAGAGAAAAATGAGCTTTTAGAAAAAATTAAAAAGTTTATAAATGTTGAAGAGAAAGAGGTAAAAAAAGAAGAGATAGTGCAGAACAGCAGTTTTTCCAGCAAAGAGGACTGGATGCAGGAAGGAATAAAATTATATAAACTTGAAAAATATGATGAAGCTCAATATGCCTTTGAACAGGCAGAATATCCTTCATGGATTGCAGAAAAAGAGGCAGAGATAGATATAGAAAATGGAGATTATAAAACTGCTCTTGAAAAAATAGAAAATACAGGGTTTAAAAAGCCAAAAGTGTATTTTTATAAACTTATAATTGATAATCTTTTTGAAAAAGAGAATTACATAAAGTCTTTAAAATATCTTGAGAGGTTTGATATTTCATATAAATATTTTGAAATAAAAAAGAAAATATCTCAGAAAATTGCAGGAAATGAATATAGCGTAAAAGAAATAAACAAACTTATTCCATACCTTATAAACAAAAAGGAGAACATTCTTCTTGGAGACGCGTATTTCTTTATAAAAAATTATGATTTAGCTTTAAAAATTTACAGAAAAACAGCTAATGTAGAGGGAATGAAAAAAACAAGAAGAGAGATTTGGACAAATGAGTTTAGAAATGTTCCTGAAAGAGATGAACTGATAAACGGACTTGAAGAGATAATAGGGAAAAAAGATGTAAATACAACAGCGAAAAACGGAGAGACTCCTATTTTTAGAGCTATGAAAGAACTTAATTCCATAGATGCAGTAAGAATGCTTATGAAAATAGGAGCAAATATCAATGAGAAGATGAAATATAACGGGACACAGCTTAGCTATCTTCATATGGCAGTAGCTATAAAAAGAGAAGATAAAAAATGGATAGACTTCTTTCTTGACCAAGGAATAGACATTAATATAGAAACCAACAATAAAGAAACCCCTGTTTTTCTTTTGGGGCTTGCACCAAAGTGGGATATGATAGATTATATGATAGAAAAAGGAGCAGACATAAGCCGTCCAAATAAATATTCAGAAACTCTTGTATTTCATCATGCAAGAAACTTAAATGTAAAGGCTTTTAAATTTTTCATGGAAAGAACCAAGAAAGAGCACTTTGAGGACAGAAATAATGACGCCAGAACAATAATAGAAATGCTGAATGAAATGGAAAAAGCATACGAAAGCTTTCCAACAAAAGTAAGAAAGATAGTTCTTATGAAAAAAATATATAACAGGATTGTTAAAAAAGAACAAAAAAAGAACGATGTGGTATAAAAATAAAACAATAATTTTTAAAACTCCTATTGATTTTTTTTAAAAAAAAGAGTATCATTATTTAAGTGGATTTTAACAAAATATTTTAAAATTTTTTAGGAGGTATTTATTATGGCAAAAGTTAAAGATTCCCTAATACTTAAATTGTTATTAGGAGTAGTTGCCGGGCTGGTAATTGGTTTATACTGCAATGAAACAATAATCGGTCTTGTTAATACTGTTAAGTTTATACTTGGTCAAGTTATATTCTTTACAGTACCATTAATTATTTTAGGATTTATTGCACCAGCAATAACTCAAATGAAATCTAACGCAAGTAAAATGCTTGCAGTTATGATTGGATTGGCATATACATCGTCTGTGGGGGCAGCATTTATGTCAATGGCGGCTGGTTATACATTAATTCCTATGTTTAATATTGATGCTAACGTAGAAGGACTTAAACAAATTCCTGAACTTGTATTCAAAGTGGAAATTCCACCTACAATGTCAGTTATGTCTGCTCTTGTTTTAGCAATATTCATAGGTCTTGCAGTTGTTTGGACTGGTTCTAAACATTTTGAAGATTTATTATCTGAATTTGGAAATATAATGCTTGCAATAGTTAACAGAGTTATAATTCCTATATTACCATTCTTCATAGCTTCAACATTTGCTACACTTGCTTATGAAGGTGGAATTACAAAACAATTCCCTGTATTCTTAAAAGTTATCGTAGTTGTTTTAATAGGACACTACATCTGGCTAGCAGTTCTTTATACAATCGGTGGAATTGTTAATAAATGTAACCCAATGGACGTTTTAAAATACTATGGTCCTGCTTACTTAACAGCAGTAGGAACAATGTCATCAGCAGCTACACTTCCAATAGCTCTTGCTTGTGCAAGAAAATCTCCAGTTCTTGATGAAGATGTAACAAACTTTGGAGTTCCATTAGGAGCAACAGTTCACTTATGTGGATCAGTTCTTACAGAAGTATTCTTCGTTATGACTGTTTCTAAAATTTTATACGGTGATCTTCCTGCAGTAGGAACAATGGTATTATTCATTATCTTACTTGGAGTATTTGCTGTTGGAGCACCAGGAGTTCCAGGAGGAACAGTAATGGCATCACTTGGAATTATCATATCTGTATTAGGATTTGATGACAGCGGAGTTGCTTTAATGCTTACAATATTCGCTCTTCAAGACAGTTTCGGTACTGCATGTAACGTAGTTGGAGACGGAGCTTTAACAATGATGTTAAACGGAATCTTCAAAAAATCTAAATAGTTAAAAAGACTTATATTTAAATCTGAGAAAAAATTCTCTCTGAAAAAATATTAGCTATTTATATTGTTCATTCATCTAAAAACGATAAACTCGGCTTACAGCCTCAAACATATCGTTTTTTACGATGAACTCACTGCATAAATTACGCAGATATTTTTAATCTCGAGATTTTTTCTCAGATTTTTTTTATTCTAATTCTGTCCGATAGGGAAATATTTAAAAATATCTCTTACGTTTTTATCTTTAGCGTATATATTTCTTAAATCAAAATAGAAATTATCTTTCATTCTGTCTTTTACTTTATCAAGATTCATTCCTCTGAACTGGTTCCATTCTGTAATAAGAACTATTCCGTCAGCATCATTTGCAACTGAATATTCATCAGCACAATATATTATATTTTTTTCAATATCAGCAAGACGCCATCTGGCTTCTTTAATTCCTTCAGGGCAGTAAGCATGAAGTTTTGCTCCTGCATCTACAAGCCCTCTCACAATATCAATGCTTGGAGCATCTCTCATATCATCAGTATCAGGTTTAAAAGAAAGCCCTAAAATACCGATAACTTTTCCTTTTACTCCTCCCATTTTAGTAATAATCTTTTCTACCATTTTTCTTTTTTGTTTTTCATTTGCCTTTATAGCAGCCTGTATCACATACATATCCTCACCATGTTTTTTTCCAATATCTACAATAGCTTTTGTATCTTTTGGAAAACATGATCCTCCATATCCCGGTCCGCAGTGTAAAAATTTTGGAGAGATTCTTCCGTCCATTCCCATTGCTCTTGCTATCTCTTGAGCGTTAGAACCTACTTTTTCTGACAGAAGAGCAATTTCATTGATAAATGATATCTTAACAGCAAGAAATGCATTAGAAGCATATTTAATCATCTCTGCTGTTTCAATGTTTGTGAAAAGAAATGGAGTTTCATTGATAAAAAGCACATCATAAACTTTTTTCATAATCTCTTTTGCTTTTTCAGATTCATAACCGATAACTATTCTGTCAGGTCTCTGACAGTCTCCTACAGCTTTTCCCTCCCTTAAAAATTCGGGATTTGATACAATGTCAAATTCAAAATTAACTTTTCTTTCATCAAGCTCTTTTTGAATAGTTTCTTTTACAAGCTGCCCTGTACCAACAGGAACAGTAGATTTATCAACAATTACCTTATATCCGTTAAGGTGCTGTCCGATAGATTTTGCCACATCTAAAACATAGTGAAGATCAGCAGAACCGTCAAGAGCAGGAGGAGTTCCCACAGCAATAAAAATTACTTCTGAATTTTCAACAGCAGATTTCATATCTGATGTAAATTTTATTCTTTTTTCTTTTATATTTTTATTTAAAAGCTCCTGAAGTCCGGGTTCAAAAATTGGGATTATACCTTTTTTTAAATTTTCTATTTTATTTTCATCAATATCCATGCAGATTACATTGGCACCAAAATCTGCCATAATAATTCCCTGCACAAGTCCTACATATCCAGTTCCGATTACAGTTATTTTCATAGTGTCTCTCCTTATCTATTTTTATACCAGTTTATAAATTTTTCAATTCCCTCTTCAAAAGATGTCTGCGGACAGTAGCCTATAAGCTCTGATGCTTTTGTAATGTCAGCGTAAGTTTTATCCACATCTCCCATCTGCAGAGGAAGAATATTTATTTTTGCTTTTATTCCAAGATATTTTTCAAGTGTTTCTATCATATTTTTCAATGAAACAGTATGAGATTCTCCAAGATTTAATATTTCATAAACATTTTCATGGTTCATAAGATAGTCAACAGATTTCAAAATTCCCTGAATAATATCTTTGATATATGTATAATCTCTGAATGTGTCGCCATTCCCATACATTGAAATCTCTTTTCCCTCTGTTATAAGTTTTGTAAATTTATAAATTGCCAGATCAGGACGCTGTCTTTCCCCATATACAGTGAAAAATCTCAGCTGAAACATATCTATGTTGTAAAGAGCGTGATACACATGCCCCATAACTTCACATGATTTTTTTGTGGCTGCATATGGAGATATTGCAAAATCTACAACATCAGTTTCTTTGAATGGAACCGTTTTATTGTTTCCATATACCGAAGAAGATGAGGCTTGAATAAATTTTTTTATTTCATATTTATTACAAAGTTCTAAAAGATTCATTGTCCCGTGAACATTAACATCTTCATATAAAAGAGGTTTTGCAAGAGAGGGGCGAACTCCTGCAAGCCCGGCAAGATTAATAACAAGCTCAGGAGTTTCTTCACAAAATATTTTATCAAGAGACTCCATATCTCTGATATCACAGAAATAAAGTCTGTAATTTTTATTTTCTACAACATCTGCAAGTGTTTTTATTATTTCATTTTTAGATATTTTATCTTGATTTTTTAAAATAATATCATTGAAATCTTTTATCAGTTCACAGTTGTTTGTACTTTCCAAAACATTTTTTATTTTTATTTCAAAAGGATAATAGTCATGAAAACTGTCAATATTTATTACCCTGTGTCCTTGTGCCAAAAGAGCTTCGCAGAGATGTGAACCAATAAACCCTGCTCCTCCTGTAACCATTATATTCATTTTATTCCTCCGTTTTTTTCAAATAATTCAGTTCAGCTAAAACTCCATAATCGCTTGCGTAAACTTCTTTTTTAAATATTTCATATTTATCTGTAATATCCTTTGGAACTTTTCCAAAGAAAATAAATCTGTCAGGCATATTTTCATTTTCTTTATAATTTTTAATATATTTTCCAATTCTCCATACATCTTCTATTTCATAACTGTTAGAATAAATATCAAGAGCAGGAGGATTTTTACGGACAAGTTTGATTTTCTGATATTCAATTATTTCATGGGTTTTTTTAACAAAGTTTCTGTCAAAGAACCAGTTTGCTGTGGCATTTGTAAGAAGCATAAGAACACCGCTTCCTAAGATTATAAGTTTTACAGTAAAAGCATTTTTATCAATAAGGGATATAACTGTAGCATAGCAAAATGGAATAAAGATTATCATAAGAAGTATCAGATACCATGCTTTTATATTTCCGTTTAGAAATCCTTTTGTAAAAACAACAAGAGGAACAGCAAAAGAGATAAAAGCTATGAAAGAGCCTTGAAGAGTAAGAAGTATTTTATCTGAACTTTTCAACTCGTTCCATATTTTGTTGTAGTAGTAATAACATATGTTTCCTACTCCTATTACAGATGTCATATATATAGGCAGTCCGTATCTTTTCTTTTTCATTTTTATAAAAGAAAGAAGGACAATAATTAAAACATTCCATACAAATATAAATTTTGAAAACTGTACATCGTCACTTCTTCTTTCGTTCCACGATTTTATAAGAGTCATAACAGAAAAGAAAATCCATACTCCCATATATACAAAATAATCTGAATAATAAATAAAACTTTCCACATGGCTGTTCATCCATGTATTTTTTTCTTTTAAAAGAACATTTATAAAATAATCAGGATATTTCAGATACACTGCTGCAGGCCATAAACCTGAAAGCAGGATACTTGTAAAAATCATAAGAAGAAGATTTTTCCAATTTTCTTTATAATTTTTTATTCCATAAACATAGATATGTGCAATAACAAAAGGAATAATAAGTCCGTAGACAGCAACAGGTCCTTTGCTTAAAAGAGAAAGTGCAGTAAAAATTCCGCTTATTATAAAATATCTTGTTTTATTTTCCTGAAATCCTTTTATGATAAAGGTTACAGTTCCAAAAGCATATACATACGGATATATATCCCACGCATTTTCATTTCCTATTTTTATAAGCATAAATGTTGAAGTACCTACAAAAGCAGTAAGAAAGCTTTTAAAACTATTGTTTGTTGTAATTTTTATAAAATAATACAGAAGAACTATAAATAAAACTCCTGTAAGAGCTGCGGGAATACGAAGAATATACTCATCTGTCATATTCCCTGTGATTTTCATTATAAGAGCTGTAAACCATGTTGGCAGAGGTGGTTTTTCAAATCTTAAAAAGCCGTTAAGAGTAGTAATAATAAAATTATCATTTTCAATCATCTCCCTTGCAGTGATAAAATTTCTTGCTTCCATAAGGTTGGCAGGTCTTGTCCATATATTTGAGAAAAAAGCAAATATACTTATGGGCAGAAGTATAAGCAGATTTTTAAAATCTTTTTTATCCATTGTTGATGCTCCTTTTTGCTTTTTTAATAAGCCATATGTTTCTTGAATAAATTACCAGTCCCGGAGCCTGTCCCAGAATAAATACAGGGTCTTTTCTATAAATTGCATAAAGAAGAAGAACAACACTTCCTGCAAGACTGAAAATCCAGAATGAAAATGGAATAATACTTTTTCCTGCTCTTTCGCTTGCTATCCATTGAAGAATAAATCTCATTGAAAACATTCCCTGTCCAATCAGCCCGATTATTACTACAAAATCCCATTTGAACATTATTCATCATCTCCTTTTTCCAATTCATATCTTAATTTTCTTTTCTGCATCCATCTCACAGCAAAAGCATCTTTTAATCCTTTGAACATACGGTTGAAAACTCCGTATTTTGACTGTCCGAACTCTCTGTCATAGTGTCTTACAGGAACTTCTATAACTCTATATCCGTTCATTTTTGCAAGTGTAGGAAGAAATCTGTGCATTCCTTCAAAAAGTTCATAACTTTTTACAACCTCACTTTTAAAAAGCTTTAAAGGACACCCGGTATCTTTTATATTATCTCCTGTAATAAGGTTTCTCATTCCATTTCCTACAAGAGATGAAATTTTTCTTTTAAGTCCATCCTCTCTTGTTTCACGTTTTCCGTTAACCATGTCATAATCATTAATATATGCAAGAAGAATATAGATATCTTCCGGGTCAGTCTGAAGGTCAGAGTCCATAGTCACAACATAATCTCCTGTACATAATTTAAAACCTGCTGCAAGTGCTGCTGTCTGTCCGTTGTTTTTAGTAAAATGATATGCTTTTACATGTCCGTTTTTTTCAGCCTCACTGTCCATAATCTCCCTGCTTCCATCAGTGCTTCCGTCATCTATAAGAATAATTTCATAAGAGTTAAATCTTTTTTTCAGAGCTTTTTCTACTTTTGCTACAAATCTTGAAACATTTTCCTTTTCGTTATATACAGGTGCTATCACCGAAATTCTTTCCATTTTTTCCTCCCCAATGCTTTATATTTCTTTTATGGGGATATAATAAAAAAGAAAAGTTAAAAAATAGTTAAGAAAAAAATTTTGAAAAATTTTTAATAAAAAAAGCTGTTCTTAAAATATATTTAAATTTAAAATTGGAATAAAAAAATAATTAAGAAAAAAATTAAAAAAATTTTTCTTAACCAAATTTTAATTTTAAGATGCTATTATAAAAAATTTCATAAAAAAGAAAGTTAAAAAATTTAACCATATTTTAATATTCAGAAGATAAAATGATATAGTATAATAAAAAATATATGTGAAAAGGAGAGGGACTGGATATGAAAAAAATATTGATAATAGAGGACGAAAGAAAAATAAGAAGATTTCTTCAGCTTGAACTGGAGCACGAAGGGTATATGGCAGCATCAGCAGAAGACGGAGAAGAGGGAGTTGAAAAATTCAGAAAAGATTATTATGATTTGATTCTTTTGGATCTTATGATGCCCAAACTTTCAGGTGAGGAAGTGTGTCGTATAATAAGAAAAGAATCGGAAATTCCTATTATTGTTCTTACAGCAAAAGACCAGACACTGAATAAAATAGAACTTCTTGATATGGGAGCAGATGATTATCTGACAAAGCCTTTTGAGATAGAGGAGCTTTTTGCAAGAATAAGAGTAGCTTTAAGAAATAAAAAAGATTTTAAAACAAATAATTTTATAATTTATAACTCTTTAAAACTTGATATTCAGGCAAAAAAAGTTTTTAAAAATGATGAAGAGATATATCTGACTAAAAAAGAATACAATCTTTTATATCAGCTTATGCTTAATAAAGAGATAGTTATTTCCCGTGATAAGATATTGGAAGAGGTATGGGGATATGATTATGACGGAGAGGAAAAAATCGTTGATGTTTATATTAACTCTTTGAGAAAAAAGATAGATACAGATGATGAAAAATATATTCATACATCAAGAGGGTTTGGATATGTTTTAAAAAAAGAAAAATAAAATTTATTAAGGAGATAACGGATGAAAAGATTATCCAATGAATTAACAAAAAGCTATACAGTTCTGATAATTCTGTTTTTATTTTCATATATAGGGATAATGGGATTTTTTGCCTCGTATATGAAAGAAGTATCCTATGCAGATTTAGAAACAACAAATGGATTTATAAATTATGAACTGGCTGAATTTGAAGATAAACTGGCGTCAGGGAAAAAAGTAGAAAATCTGTTTAAAGGTGCTCTTGCTGAATGTCCTAAAATAGAGGGAGTATCTGTAATTTTTACTCAGGGAGATAAAATTTATACTGATAAATATTCTCAGAAACTTATAGATCTTACAAAAGATAAAGAGTTTTCTGAAGATATTCAAAGCATAGGATTTTATAGTTATGAGTTTCTTCACAGAAAAATAGATATAAACGGAACAGAGCCTATAGAACTTACAATTATAAAAAATATGGAAGAGGACAGAGAAATCATATTTGGAATTATAAAATTTTCTGTTGTATGGGTACTTCTGACAATTTTTATAAGCATATATATTTCAAGAAAATTCTATAATAAATTTATTCCTCCGTTAAATAAACTGCAGGAAGTGACAAACAGCATAAATCTTGATGCTCTTGATCACAAATTTGAGTCTGAAAATGATTTTCTTGAATTTGCTACAATTATGACATCATATGAGAACATGCTGAAAAGATTAAAAAAACAGGCAGATGCACAGATAGATTTTGTAAACAGTGCATCACATGAATTAAAAACTCCTATATTTATAATAAATGGATATGTAAACCTTATAAAAAGATGGGGATTCAGCAATAAGGAGATTTCACAGGAGGCTTTGGACTCAATAGAAGAGGAAACTAAAAACATGTCTGTTCTTGTGTCAAAACTTCTTTTCCTTGCAAAAGACAATAAAACAGATATTGAATATAAACAGATTGATATTTCAGATATTATTAAATCAGTTGCAGAGGATTTAAAAGTTGTGTATCCAAATCAGAAAATTAATTTTACTCCTAAGAAGAGTGAAATAATTTCAGATTATGCTTTAATAAAACAGCTTTTTGTAAATCTTGTTGAAAATGCTATAAAATATGGAAAAGGAAATGATATTGATATTGTTGTTTCTCACAATAAAAATATAACTGTGGAGATAAAAGACAGAGGAGAGGGAATAAGCTCTGAGGATTTAAACCATATTTATGATAAGTTTTTCAGAGTGGATAAAGCAAGAAGCAGAAATATGGGAAGTCATGGTTTAGGGCTTTCTATTGTAAAAAATATAACAGAGGCTTTAAATATAGATATGGATATTGAAAGCACTTTAGGTGAAGGAACAACTATTAAAATAACCATACCAAGAGAAATTTAAAATTTGACGGTGTAATATTAAGATGATAAAATAAAGTATTAAATAATTTTTTATGAAAAAAGGAAAGGGTTGAAAGTGAAAAAACCAGCTGTAAAAAATTTTTTTCTTTTTGAATATATTTTTGTTTTTATCATTTTAATTGTATGGTATGCAGGTTCATATTTTTCTTTGTGGAGCAGTTATATAATTCCTCCTCCGCAGAAAGTAGTTTCAACAGCTTTAAAGATGATAGAAAACGGTGTTCTTATGAAACATCTTTTTATAAGTTTTTCAAGAATATTTACAGGTTTTCTTATAACTGTAGTAATAGGAATTCTAGCTGCTGTAATTTTTGGAATGTTTCCAAAAGTATACAGATGCTTTAAAAAAGTTCTTGAATTTATGAGACACACACCTCCGCTTGCTCTTGTTCCCATGATAATTTTATGGTTTGGAATAGGGGAAGTGTCAAAAATTGTAATAATTGTTCTTGCATCATTTTTTCCTGTATTTTTAAACACATTAAAAGGGATTAAAGACTGTGATAAAAAGCTTATAGAAGTGGGACAGACTTTTAATTTTACAAAATATGAAATTTTTAAAAAGATAATATTTCCTTCAGCAGTTCCTGATATTCTTACAGGAATAAAGCTTGGAATAGGCTACAGCTGGAGAGCTATAATCGGAGCAGAGATGATAGCAGCATCTTCAGGACTGGGATATCTTATTCTTGACGGACAGCAGATGTCAAGATCAGATGTAATTATGGTTGGTATTTTTGCCATTGGAATATTCGGCTCTTTAACAGACTATATCTGTTCAAAACTTGTGGGCAGATATATAGCAAAGAGAGGTATGCTTTATGGAGAATAAGTTTTTAATAGAAAATATTTCTAAATCATATATACAGAAAGACGGCACATCTAAAGAAATATTGAAAAATATTACAATGGAGATATCTGAAAATGAAATAACTGTAATTGTGGGAAAAAGCGGCTGCGGAAAGACAACTTTTTTAAGAATACTTGCAGGTTTGGAAGAGATAACAGAGGGAAAAATAAGATATATCAGTAAAGATAAAAATGAGAAAAATGCTAAAATAGGAATGGTTTTTCAAGAGCCGAGACTTATGCCGTGGCTTGATGTGGAAAAAAATATAAAGATACATGAAAAAGATGAAAAGATTGATGTGGATAAAATATTATCCCTTGTTTCTCTTGAAAATGTAAAAAATCTTTATCCTAATGAGCTTTCAGGAGGAATGGCAAGCAGAGTAGCAATAGCCAGAGCAATAGCTTATAATCCTGATATTCTTTTAATGGATGAACCTTTTGCAGCTCTTGATTATTTTACAAGAGCACAGCTCCAGAATGAAATTATAAAAATTCATAAAAAAATAGGAACAGGGATAATTTTTGTTACTCACAATATAGATGAGGCTGTTCTTATCGGCAAAAAGATTGTTGTTTTTAATGACGGCAGATATGAAGAATTTAAAATAAATAAAGATTATCCCAGAGATATAGGAGATACAGAACTGATAAATCTTAAAAAAGAGATTTTAAATAAACTTGCATAAAAAATTTTTATATAAAAACAGGAGTAAGAAAAATGAGATTATCAAAAAAATTATTATTAACAGCAGCAGCTGTTTCTGCTATTCTTTTTACAGGATGCGGGAAAAAAGAAAAATCTTTAACAGAACTTAATGTAACTTATGTGAAATCACCTTTAAATGTACCATCTATTCTTGAGAAAAATTTAAATATATTTGGAAAAGAATTTGAAAAAGACGGAATAGAGGTAAAATTTCATAATTTGACAACAGGACCTGAACAGACTCAGGCTCTTGCAGCAGGAGAGATAGATATTCTTCATGCTCTTGGAGGAACCTCTGCAATTCTTGCAGCATCTAATGGTGTAGAGCTGACTATAACTAATATTTACAGTCGTTCTCCAAAAGGATTTATGCTTCTTACAAATTCAGACAGTTTTAATTCTCCGGAGCAGTTAAAAGGGAAAAAAGTGGCAGGACCAAAGGGAACAATACTTCATCAGCTTCTTCTTGCATATCTTGCAAAAGGAAATATGACAGCAGATGATATAGAATTTATTAATATGGGACTTCCAGAATCAGCAGCAGCTCTTCAAAACGGGACTGTTGATGCCGCTCTTCTTGCAGGACCTGTGGCACTTGGAGCAATTAAAAACGGAGCTCAGGTTGTTACAAATGGAGAGGGACTTGTTGAGGGAATAATTGTTACAGCAGCAGGAAATGATTTTATGAAAAAACACCCTGATATTGTAGAAAGATTTGTAAAAACAAATGAAGAAACAGTAAAATCAATTGAGAAAGACTTTGACAAAACAGTTGAAATTGTAAGTGCTGAAACAGGACTTTCATCTGATGAAGTGAGAGAGATGTATAAACTTTATGATTTCTCTCCTGAAATAAGAGAAAGTGACATCACAGAACTTAAAAACACACAGGATTTCTTGATAAAAAATGGATTGCAGGAAAAAGCAATCGATATAAACAGCATAATAGCTAAATAATCATAGGTTGATATAAATAATAATAAGATTTTCGAGATTAAAAATATCTGCGTAATTTATGCAGCGAGTTCAGCGTAAAAAACGATATGTTTGAGCTGAAGGCGAGTTTATCGTTTTTAGATGAATGAGCAATATAAATAGCTGATATTTTTACGAAGAAAATCTTATTTATTATTTTATAATTTATTAAGGGAAAAATAACAGAAGAGAAGGAGCTGATATAGAATGATAGGTGCATTTTTTGATATTGACGGGACAGTATACAGAAATTCTCTTTTAACAGAGCATTTTAAGAAACTGATAAAATATGAGCTTATAGATTCATTGGAATATGATGAAAAAGTAAGAGATACATATATGCTGTGGGCAGAAAGAGTGGGAGATTATGACGGATACCTTTTAAAGCTTACAGAAACATATGTAAATGCCATGATCGGCATTTCTGAAAAAGATAATGAATTTGTTTCAGATCAGGTTATGAAACTGAAAGGAAACAGAGTATATAAATACACAAGAGAAAGAATAAAATGGCATAAAGAGCAGGGACATAAAATTATTTTTATTTCAGGAAGTCCTGATTTCTTAGTAAGAAGAATGGCTGAAAAATGGGGAGCTGATGATTACAGAGGTTCAACATATCATGTGAAAGACGGAAAGTTTTCAGGTGATATCAGTCCTATGTGGGATTCAAGAAACAAAATAAAAAGCCTTAACTATTTCTGTGAAAAATATAATATTGATCTTTCAAAAAGCTTTGCTTATGGAGATACAAGCGGAGATTACAGTATGCTTAAATCTGTGGGAAATCCTATAACAATAAATCCTTCAAAGGAATTTTTGGATAAACTGAGAGCAGATGAAAATATTTGTGATAAAGTTCAGGTCATAGTAGAAAGAAAAGATGTAGTTTACAAAATGAATTTAAATGTGGAAGACATTTAAACTTTTTTGAGGGAGGTGCCGTCTTAAAAGTATAAAAATGATTCTCTCCCCTAAGAGAAAAATATAATATTGATTATTGAAAAAAGAAATCTGTTGAAAAGCAGGTTTCTTTTTTTGTTTAAAAATAATATAATAGACTTAGAATAAAAAAACAGGAGGAAATTTCATGGAAGAATTTAAATTTTTAAATCCTAAAAAAATGCCCCATCCTAAAAACGGAATGACATTGGAATATTTAGATAAACAAAGTGCAATAGCTGCTCTTTTAGTTTCACACGACGAGAAAAAAGGATATTTTGTAACTCAATTCAGACCGGGATTAAATGCAGAAGCAGTTGAAGTTGTTGCAGGGCTTATAGATCCGGGAGAAATAGCAATCAACACTCTTTACAGAGAAGTAGCAGAAGAGGCAGGATATCATAAAGATGACTATGATATAATTTATGAGGAAAAACAGCCTCTTGCAATATCTCCGGGATATACTTCTGAAAGATTAAGCTGTTATATTTTAAAATTAAAAAGCGATGATATACCTCAAAAAGAACTTGCTCTTGATGAAGGGGAAGAGCTTACTGGAAAATGGTATGATTTAAATGAAGTGTTGGAAGAGTCTTGTGATTTTAAAACTCATTTCTTAGTTCGTATGTTCCAATTAATTTCTTTAAATAAAAAATAAAGATATAAATTACGCTGATATTTTTAATATCAAAAATTTTATTCTTATACTATTTATTTGCAGTAACTAAATTGCAAAAAAGGGAAAAGGAGAAAACGGGTGATCTTCTCCTTTTTTTGGGTTTAGGCATTTAATTGATGGTCATACTTATGAATATAAACATTATTTTTATATACTGTAAGGGAGAGAAGATAAAAATAAAATCCTATTCATAAATACTTTGATAATATGGTAATTTTTCTAGAAAGTTCATTTCCTTTCTTATGTACCCATTATAGTAGACCAATGTATCTTTTGTATATCCATTTTGGATATTTTGTAAAAATTTTATAAATTTTTTGTAAAAATTAATTTTTAGTATATTCAAAAGTATAAATAATATTTTCTTCAGGATTTAGAAAAGTCACAGCAAGGGAAGTAAAATTACTGAACCTGAATGTATCTGCTGAACAAACAGGTTTAGCATGTTTAAAATCATAACGGGCTTTAAAATATTCCTTAAGACTGCTGTAAAAATTTTCTAAAAGTTTTTCTGTTTCTTCACTGTCAAAGAAATAAGGTTTTTCATTTGGAAGAACAGAGTTTGTTATTTCAAAAAGATGCTTCAATTTTTTTGTTTTTTCATAGTTGTATTTTATCATTTCATGAGAATAAAAATTTTCAATATATATACATATGCTTTGAGACTCTGTAAAAAAACCTGCTTTTCTTGCAAGAGATTTTACCAGTTTCACATAATCTGTTATGCTTACTTTCTGCTCTAAATAGTAATCTTTATTCTTATCAAAATCTTCTCTTAAAAAAGAATAAACTTCTTTTATCTGTGAATTTCCAAAAGTATTAAGATTTCCCATAAACTTATACTTTCCGTTTATATAATTAAATCCGAAAAATCTGTATTCAGAATTAAGATAATTGTTTTCACAAATAAGACCGGCAGAGGTTAATATGTGAATTTTGTATTCTTTCTCTTCCAGCTTGTAATTGTAAGTTAGAATGGGAGTAAAATACACTTCCATATCAGGCTCTGTAAAAACATCTTTAGGATCTGGAAATAAAATAATGGTGTCATCTTTTTTCTTTTTTTTGAAAGCACCAAATAAGTTCCATTTTGTCTTGCTCATAAGTACCACCTGCCTTTATGCCCATATTTTAGCACAAAAATAATAAAAAGTTTAACTTTTTTCGCAATAATGCTATAATCTTTGTGAAAAATTTTATTTTTGCGGAGGAAATAATGAATAAAGATAAATTTTTAGATATAGTTTTTAAAAAAGCACAAAAAAGAAAAATAGAGGAGTTTGAATTGTTCTTTCTTTCAGGAGCAAACATCTCTTTAAAAGTTTTTAACGGGAAAATAGACAGTTTTTCAGACAATCAGAATCAGGGAATATCTTTCAGAGGAAAGTTTAATGGGAAAATGGGATATTCATATACAGAATCTTTTGATGAAAGAGATGCAGATTTTCTTATCAATGAAGCAGAGGAAAATGCTGCAGTTATAGAAAGTGATGATGAACAGATAATTTATGACGGCAGAGGGGAGTATGTGCCTGTAAAAACCTATGATGAATCTCTGGAAAAAATAGAGATACCTCAAATAGAAGAGTTTCTTATCAATATGGAAAAAGAGGCTAAGTCTTTTGACAAGAGAGTAAAAAATGTAAGTACATGTATGTTTGGAATGGGAAGAGGAGAAAGAATAATAAAAAATTCAAAAGGTATTAATCTGAAAGATAACAGTAATATAGCATACACATATATTTCTGTTGTTTTGGAAGAAAATGGAGTAATTAAAACAGGTTCTGATTTTAAAACAGGCAGAAACTTTGCAGATTTTAACTATAAAATTATTGCTCAAAATGCAGTGAAAGAGGCAGCAGGAAAGTTAGATACAATAAAAGCAGATTTAAAAGAGAGCGTATGTATAATAGAAAATCTTGCGTTTACTTCTCTTTTAGAAAGTATGTCAGGAATATTTTCTGCTGATGCAGTACAAAAAGGTGTATCTCTTTTAAAGGGAAGATTAAATGAAAAGATAGCCTCTGAAAAATTTACTTTAATAGATAATCCTCATCTTGAAAATGGAGAGGGAAGTTCTTCTTTTGATTCAGAGGGAGTGCCCACAAAATATAAAGAGCTTATAACAGACGGGGTTTTAAAAACATACCTGCACAATCTTAAAACAGCTAAAAAAGATGGTGTCCAGTCTACAGGGAATGCTGGAAAAGGAGGATATAAAGGAACTATAACCATATCTTCTTTTAATCTTTATGTGAAAAACGGGGATAAATCTTTCGATGAACTTTTGAAAAAAGCAGACAGCGGGGTAATCATTACTGATTTTGCAGGTCTGCATTCAGGATTAAACTCTATTTCAGGAGATTTTTCTCTGGCAGCAGAGGGATATATTATTGAAAGCGGTAAAAAAGGAAAAGCTCTTAATCAGATAACAGCAGCAGGAAACTTTTTTGAATTATTGAAAGATATTGAGGAGATAGGGAATGATTTGAAATTTTCCCTATCAAGCACAGGTTCTCCCTCAATTCTTGTAAAAAAACTTCACTTTTCTGTTGACTAATAAAGAGCTTTATAAAAATTTTATTTTCTTCCTCCAACAGTGATTTCTCCAACCTTTATAGCAGGCTGCCCAACAGCAGCCTGAATACTTCCGGAAACAGAACCACACATTCCTTCAGCACAAGCAAGATTATCTCCAACCATTTCTATTTTTTTAAGAACTTCAGTTCCTGTTCCAATAAGAGTAGCACCTCTTACAGGAGATGTTATTTTTCCATTTTCTATTAAATATCCTTCCATAACAGCAAAGTTAAAGTTTCCTGTTGCCGGATTTACAGAACCTCCACCCATATATTTTGCATAAATACCTTTATCAATAGAGGCTATCATCTCTTCAAGTTTAGATTTTCCTGCAAGAATAAATGTGTTTGTCATTCTTGAAGTTGGAGCATATTTATATGATTCTCTTCTTCCGCTTCCTGTTGATGTCATTCCCATTCTTCTTCCGTTTAATTTATCAATCATATATCCTTTTAAGATACCGTTTTCTATAAGAAGATTTCTTTTTGTGGGAGTTCCTTCATCATCAATATTTGAAGTTCCCCAGTCGTTTGGAATAGTTCCGTCATCCACAGCACTTACAATGGGACTTGCTATCATCTCACCGATTTTCCCTGCAAAAACAGAATTTCCTTTAGCCACGCTTGTTGCTTCCAAACCATGTCCGCACGCCTCGTGGAATATAACTCCTCCAAAGCCGTTATCAATAATTACAGGCATTTTTCCGCTGGGAGAATAATCTGCATGAAGTATTGTTTTGGCAATTCTCGATGCCTCTCTTCCATAGCTTTCCACATCCATTTTTTCAAAAAATTCAAATCCTTTTGATGCTCCCGGACTCATACTTCTTGTCTGCATTTCGTTTCCTTTTGATGCTACACTTTCTATTCTTATTCTTCCTCTTACTCTCTCGTCTTCAGCCCATATTCCTTCTGTATTGGCAACTAAAATATTCTGTTTTGAGTCAGCATAAGATACTCTTACCTGAGAGATTTCATTATCATAGTTTTTTGCAGCAGCATATCCTCTTTTCATAATTTCAATTTTATCTTTTTTTAATACAGTTTCCGGATAAATCTCTATTTTATTATAGTTTTCAATATCCTGTTTTAAAAGATTTATAGTTATATCTGCCTTTGTTCCTTTTACAGCCTGAGCAATTCTTTTGGCTGTTTTCAAAAGATTTTCCTCGCTCATATCATTTGTATAACCGTAAACAGAGTATATCCCTTTAAAAATTCTTATTCCTATTCCAAAATCTTTTCCGGAAAGAGAAGATTCTATTTTCCCGTCTATCATATAAAAACTGCTGTTGTTTTTTCTTTCCACAAAAATTTCAGCAAAATCTCCGCCGGTAGATACTGCTTCATTTAATATTTTTTCAACTAAGCTTTTATTCAGCATTTTATCAACTCCAATTTATAATTTCATATGTAATTATATCATATTTTCTCTTATGCTTTGTTAATTTTATTTTTCTTTTCTTCTATCTTTTTTGAAAAAATGGAGTATAATATAAATATATAGGTATCAAATGTTTTTATTGCATATAAAGGAGGTACAGATATGAAAAAGATATTATTTGGATTATTTGCTTTATCAACACTGGCTTTTGGGGCAATAGGAGATGACCATTTATATCTGAAAGCAGAATTTACTCCTTTCAGTAAATATGATTTAGACGGCGGAACAAAAGTTGATACTAAAGACAGAATAAGTGGTGCTGCTTATGGTATCGCTGTTGAGGCTACAAGAGAGATTATGTATGGTCTTGAAATTGGATTAGGTGTTGGATATCAATGGAACGGAGATTTTGATTACAAAGGCGGATATAATGGAGACCGTCTTCCTGATTTTAATTCTATTCCTGTATATTTTACTGCTAAATATTCTTTAGTTCCTATTGGAGATTTAGTTCCATATATTAAAGGTGATCTTGGATATTCTTTCAACGACCTTGATGATAACAGCAAATTCAGTTATGATGACGGATTATATTATGGAATAGGTGTTGGAGCAGAAATTCAAAACTTATCACTTGAAATTTCTTATAAAGTAAATGAGGGAGAAGTTAAAACAAATCATGGTAAATATGATATAGACAGCTCAAGAGTTATGTTTGGAGCAGCATATAAGTTTAACTTCTAAGAAATAAAATTTAATAATAAAGTGAGCCATTACATTTAAATTTAAGAATAAAATTTTCTAGGAAAAAATATCAGCTATTTATATTGCTCACAGAAAGAAAACTTGAAACTCACTTCGTTCAGACAGTCAAGTTTTCTGTATTCTGTTTCGCTGCATAAATTACGCAGATATTTTTAAAATCGAAAATTTTATTCTTAAGTTTTATCAATCTGTAATGGCTCCATTTTTATTTATTATTCCGTAAAATTTATTATCTTTAAAGATATAAATTTTATCAAGATTCGACGGATTATATCTTATTTCAATTTCTTCGCAGTTAAATTGTTTTAAAATATCATCTTTATAAATTATATTTTTAAATCTTAAAGATGAAAAATTAATCTTTCTTTTTACTGACTGCAGGAATATATCAAGTTCTCTGAACATATCTCTGTTTTCCAGAAAAGAAATATCTATATGCTCTTTGTATTTTCCTGAATCAAGATAGATATATGATTCTAAGAAAGTTTCTATCATCTGCTGGCTTATTTTTTTATTGTTTGAAAGATAGATTTTATAAATATCCTCTTTCAAATAATCAATAAACTGCTCTATCTTTTTTTCTTCACTCTTATATTCCAGAATTTTTATTCCTGTATTATCGTAAATATTTTTTATAAGCTCTCTGTTCCCCAGATTTTCTAAATTAATAAGTATCTCTTTAGGTTTTGTAAATTCCATATTTATAGCTGACACTTTTAAAACAGTATCACGAAGAAAGCCCAGAACGTTATAAATATTATAATTTTCATAAAACACAATATAGTTTATAATCTGCAGAGTAGCGATATCAAAAATAATAAAAAGTTTTGGTACTTTAATTTTTTTTTCTTTGTCCTCTACAAGAATATACAAAGAAACTTCCATTGCAGCATACACTTCGTGCTCTTTCTTTATTTTTTTCATATGAAGTCTGCTTGTTTTTTTGAAAAAACCGTCAAGATTGCTGATTATCCTGTAGAAAGTAGGATAACTTATATTATATTCTTTCTCCTCAAGATAATATTTACATTTATCATAAAGTCCTGCAATATTTGTTTCATCACTTTCTTTATACACTTTTTTTATGATATTTATTCCTGTTTCATCAATAGCTCTGAAAGAGTTTTTATCCTGTCTTTCTTTTTTATCAAGCCCGATTACCCCATTTTCTTTATATGCTTTTATCCATCTTTTCAAAGTTGCATAAGAAATATTAGTTTCCTGTTCAATTTCTTTCAGTTTTTTTTCTTTCCTCAAAAATGGCTCAATTATTTTGAATCTTTTTAATTGCGTTTCTTTTTCTGTATCCATAATTTTCTCTCCCTAAAGATGTAGTTTCCAGGCTATTTTCATTGTACTATAGATTTCATTAAAAATCAATCTATATGATAAGCGAACTTTTCTTTTTAAAAAAAGGCTCATTTTATTAGATAAAAAACTTGACTTTTTTCTGAAAACCGAGTATTATTTTTTTTGCAGATAAAAAATTAAAAAACAGGAAAAATATTTTAAGGAGGAAAGTTGATGAAAGCTTTTGCAGAGATTCAAAAAATAGGAAAAGCTCTTATGACTCCGGTTGCAATTTTACCGGCAGCAGGATTATTTTTAGCATTTGGTAATAAATTAGGACTTCCATTAATGGAGCAGGCAGGACAAATTATTTTCAGTAATCTGCCTTTATTATTTGCTATCGGAGCAGCAATAGGACTTGTAGGCGGAGACGGAGTAGCAGCTCTTGCAGCTGTTGTAGCTATATTAATAATGAATACAACAATGGGAATTGTTTCTGATGCATCGGCAGGTGTAGCATCAGGAGATGCAGCATATGGAATGGTTATGGGAATACCTACTTTACAGACAGGTGTTTTTGGTGGATTAATAGCTGGTATAATAGCAGCAGTGTGTTATAAAAAGTTTTATAACACAGAACTTCCTGCATTTTTAGGATTCTTTGCAGGAAAAAGACTTGTTCCTATTATGACAGCAATAATTGCTTTCCTTGTAGGTCTTGCAATGCCTGTTATCTGGGTTCCTTTCCAAATAGGACTTGCAAAATTATCTTACCTTGCAAATGAAACAAACACTAATGTTTCAACATTTGTTTTCGGAGTTATTGAAAGATCATTAATTCCATTTGGATTACATCATATATTCTATGCTCCTTTCTGGTATCAGTTTGGTGAGTATACAAATGCAGCAGGACAGGTTGTAAACGGAGATCAGGCAATATGGTTTGCTATGCTTAAAGACGGAGTTACTAATTTTACAAGTGCTACTTATTCAGGAGCAGGAAAATTCCTTACTGGAAAATATCCATTTATGATGTTTGGACTTCCGGCAGCAGCTCTTGCTATGTATCACGAGGCTAAAACTGCCAACAAAAAACTTGTTGGAGGAATTTTATTCTCAGCAGCTCTTACATCATTCCTTACAGGAATAACTGAGCCTTTAGAATTTTCATTTTTATTTGTTGCTCCTGTTCTTTACGGAATACACTGTATTTTTGCAGGGCTTTCATTTATGCTGATGAATATGTTCAGTGTAAGAATAGGAATGACTTTCTCTGGAGGACTTATTGACTATATCGCATTTGGTGTTCTTCCGGGAACAAGCGGATTCCAAAATCACTGGTATATGGTTATTGTAATCGGACTGGTTTTCTCTGTAATATATTATTTTGGATTCAGACTTGCTATAAGAAAATTCAATCTTATGACTCCGGGAAGAGAGGAAACAAAAGAGCAGAAAGAAGATGTTAAAGCTGACGGAAACGAACTTGCTGTTTTAGTTTTAAATGCTCTTGGAGGAAAAGAAAACTTAGTTTCTCTTGATGCCTGCATTACAAGATTAAGAGTTGAAGTTAAAGATACAGGAAAAGTTGAAGATGCTGAACTTAAGAAACTTGGAGCATCTGGAGTTCTTAAAGTTGGAACTAACGGAGTTCAGGCAATATTTGGTTCTAAAGCTCAATTTATCTGTAATGATTTAAAATCAATGACAGGAATTTAGACAACAACAAAACACAATATAGATTATATTTTACAAAGCCTCAATAAAAGGGAGTATTGCAATGCAATACTCCCTTTTAAATTAGAATCCGACTCCTACATAATCAAGTCCCAGACTGTCTGCAACTTTTCTGCATGTAACTCTCTGATTCATAATATTTATTCCTCTTATAAGCTCAGGATATAATCCACAGGCATTTCTAAGTCCCATGTTTGCAATTGCCCTTGCATATTTCAAAGTAGCGTTTTCAAGTGCTATTGTAGCTGTTATAGGATATGCTCCCGGCATATTTCCAACACAATAGTGAAGAACACCGTTTACAATATATGTAGGCTTTTCATGTGATGTAACTTTTGAGGTTTCAAAGCATCCTCCCTGATCAATAGCCACATCAACAATAACACTTCCTTTTTGCATATTTTTTATGTATTTTTTAGTTACAAGACAAGGTGTTTTTCCTCCGGGAATAAGAACAGTTCCTATAAGAAGATCTGCTTTTTCAACAGCTTTTTCTATATTTCTTGGTGTTGAATAAAGAGTTGTCACCTGACTTCTGTAATTGTCATCAAGATATCTTAATTTATTAACGTCGATATCAATGGCAATAACCTCTGCTCCAAGACCTACAGCTGCTTTTATAGCACTCTGTCCTGCAACTCCTGCTCCAAGAACAACAACTTTTCCCCTTTCAACTCCGGGAACTCCTCCAAGAACAATTCCTTTTCCTCCTGTGTTTTTCTGAAGATAAAAACTTCCAACCTGAACAGCCATTCTTCCTGCCACTTCAGACATTGGAGTAAGAAGAGGGATAGACCCGTCATCAAGAACTATTGTTTCATAAGCGATACATGTAGCTCCTGATTCAAGAAGTTCTTCTGTAGTTTCTTTATCTGCTGCCAAGTGCAGATATGAATACAATATGTGATGAGGTTTAATATATTTTCTCTCTTCCTTTTGAAACTTCTCTACCTTTATAATTAATTCTCCATGCTGAAAAACCTCTTCAGCAGTATCAACCATTATTGCTCCGCTGGAAATATAGTCCTCATCAAGAACACCTGCACCAAGCCCTGCTCCTTTTTGAACATATACTTCATTTCCGTCAAGAACAAGCTGTCCTACTCCTGCTGCTGTCATTCCAACTCTGTTCTCATTATTCCTTATCTCTTTTGGAATACCTATTTTCATAAACTCCTCCCAAAGATTTTATACTTTTTTTACATATTTATTATATATAATTTTTTACAAATAGGCAAATCTTAACTGAGAGAAGAACACCGTTTTTTGTATTATTTCTCAAGATAATATTTTTTTACAAAATTCAGACTATCATCAAGCTCATATATTAATGGAACTCCTGTAGGAATATTAAGCTCTATAATATCTTCATTTGAAATATTTTCAATATATTTAACCAAAGCACGAAGTGTATTTCCATGAGCTGCTATCAAAATATTTTTTCCCTCTTCTATTTTTGGAGCAATCTCATTCAGATAATATGGTATAAATCTTTCTATTGTATCTTTCAGAGATTCTCCCAAAGGAAGTTCGCTTTCCGGGATATCTTTGTATTTCTTTTCAAATTTAGGAGCTCTTTCATCATCAGCTTTTAAAAGAGGAGGTTTTGTGTCAAAACTTCTTCTCCATATAAGAACCTGTTCATCACCATATTCATCTGCTGTTTCTTTTTTATTCAGCCCTTGAAGTGCTCCATAGTGTCTTTCGTTCAGTTTCCATGATTTTTCAACAGGGATATTTTCTTCTCCCATCTCTTTTAAAACATATGTAAGAGTGTCTATTGCTCTTTTAAGATATGATGTGTATGCCATATCAAAACTAAAGCCCTTTTCTTTTAAAAGTTTTCCGGCATTTACAGCCTCCTGAATTCCAAGCTCAGAAAGAGGAACATCTGTCCATCCTGTAAATCTGTTTTCTTTATTCCATAAACTTTGTCCGTGTCTTATTAATACAAGTTTTCTCATAATTTATCCTCCGATTTTTTCATTATATTTTATTATTTATATTTTTAGATGTAAATATGTAAGAAAAAGTTTGACTTTCTGATTAATTTGTAATACTCTTAAATCATATAATAAACATATGAAGGGGGAAACACAAATGTTTGCAAAAGAAATATATATCAAAAGAAGAGAAATATTGAAAAAAAATGTTGAAAAAGGAATTATCTTAATTTGTGGAAATGACCTTTCACCTATGAATTATGCTGATAATACATATCCTTTTATACAAGATGCAACTTTTCTTTATTATTTTGGATTAAACAGAGAAAATCTTTTTGGGGTTATTGATATTGATAACAATATAGATTATATTTTTGGAAAAGAGCTTACAATGGATGAGATTGTATGGATGGGACCACAGCCTACTTTAAAAGAACAAAGTGAAACAGCAGGAGTTGCAGATGTATGTGATTCTGATACTCTTGAAGAGTTTTTAAGAAAGGCAAAGGCAGAAAAAAGAGAAATTCATTATATTCCTCAATACAGACACAGCCTTATGATAAAAATGGCTGAATGGTTTGATATGCCTGTAAATGAAGTTAATAATCATGTTTCTAAAAAGCTTTCTTTTGCTGTAGCAGACCAGAGAAATATTAAAACAGCTGAAGAGATAGAAGAACTTCAAAAAGCTGTAAATGTTACAAGAGCAATGCATATGGCTGCTATGGAAAAAATAAAACCGGGAATGATGGAATATGAGGTAGCTGCTATTGTTGAAAATGAGGCAAGAAAACTTAACTGTACTCTTTCTTTCCCAACTATATGCACAATCAATGGGCAGACTCTTCACAACCATGATTACAGCCACAGAATAAAAGAGGGAGATATGCTTCTTATTGATGCTGGAGCAAGACTTGAAAACGGATACTGCGGAGATATGACTACTACGCATCCTGTTTCAGGAAAATTTACAGAACAGCAGAAAGATTTCTATAATCTTTTAATGGCTATGTATGACAAAGCAGAAAGCTTAATCAAACCGGGAATTACATATATGGAAGTTCACCTTGCTGCATGTAAAGTTCTTGCAGAGGGAATGATTGAAAGAGGTATCTTAAAAGGAGATGCTGATGAAATAGTTAAAAACGGAGTTCATGCTCTTTTCTTCCCTTGCGGACTTGGACATATGATGGGGCTTGATGTTCATGATATGGAAAATATAGGAGAGCCTATTGTGGGATATAACGGAGCTGAAAAAAGCACACAGTTCGGGCTTAGCTCTTTAAGACTTGGAAGAACTCTTGAAGAGGGATTTGTTTTCACTGTTGAGCCGGGAATATATTTTATCCCTGAGCTTACTGCAAAATGGAAATCTGAAAATAAATTTATGGAATATGTAATTTATGATGAACTTGAAAAATATCTTGATTTTGGCGGAATGAGATATGAAGGGGATTATCTTGTTACTAAAGATGGATATATAAGACTTGGAGAGCCTATGCCAAAGTATGCTGATGAAATAGAGGCAGTGAGAGCCAAAGCGTTTGAAAAATAATTTATTTTTTCGCAATATTTTGTTGACAAAATGAGAAATTTATTATATTATGTTTAAGCATAGAGCAAAACTTTATGTTTATTGCCTGGATGGCGGAACAGGTAGACGCACGGGACTTAAAATCCCGTGGTACTTAGTACCGTGCCGGTTCGATTCCGGCTCTAGGCACCATTTCGCGGGGTAGAGCAGTTGGCAGCTCGTCGGGCTCATAACCCGAAGGTCATAGGTTCAAATCCTATCCCCGCCACCAAAAATTTAATAATAGTGAAAGTAGTGGAGAAGTTTAACATATGCGGGAATAGCTCAGTTGGTAGAGCGTCAGCCTTCCAAGCTGAATGTCGCGA
>OGZM01000942.1_pt1 | contig 29405 bp, 28 predicted proteins | sample 1576821 | NCBI WGS metagenome assembly OGZM01 (sample SAMEA3541491, study PRJEB24748) | human gut metagenome | biome: human gut; feature: human-associated habitat; material: faeces | place: China | collected 2012
AATTTCTCTAAAATTTTCTACACCAATAGGAATTTTTCTCATTTTCTGCACCTCCTGTACATTTAAAATTATATCATATATATAAATAAAATAGTATAAAAATAAAAAACCCTTTGTCAAACTATTGCAACAAAGAGTTTTTTATAATAAATTACATTCTGTTTACAGTTTTAATTCCTAAAAGCTCAAGTCCTTGTTTAAGGATTTCAGCTGTTCTGTCAGCAATCATAAGTCTTGAATAAAGAACTTCATCTTCTTGATTTAAGATTGGGCATGCGTTATAGAATGTATTGAACTTTTTACCAAGGTCAAACAGATAATCTGTTAAAAGATTTGGTTTATAAGTTTCCCCTGCTTTAAGCACCATTGTTGGGAAAAGAGTAAGGAAAGTAACAAGGTTTCTTTCGTTTTTGTCTTTTATTATAATCTTAGTGTCATCAGTAAGATTTTTTCCCATTTCAGCAGCTTTTTTCTTAATTGACTGAATTCTTGCATAAGAATATTGAAGATATGGAGCTGTATTTCCTTCAAAACTTAATACCTTATCCCATTCAAATATGATTGGGCTTTGTCTGTTTTGTGAAAGGTCAGCATATTTGATAGCTCCCACACCAACAACTTCTGCAATGTTGTTTTTCTCCTCTTCTGAAAGAGAAGGATTTTTTTCTTCAATAACTTCAAGAGCTCTTTTCTTACCTTCATCAAGCAGCTGCTCAAGTCTTATAACGTTACCTTTTCTTGTAGAGAAAACCCCTTCAGCGAATCTCATAATTCCAAACCAGATGTGAACTTTTTCTATATCCCATCCAAGCATCTCAGTTATTTTGAAGAACTGTTTGAAGTGATCCTGCTGTCTTTCATCTGTAAGATATATAAGTCTGTTGATATCATAATTTTCTTTTCTGAATTTTACAGTAGCTATATCAGAAGTAGAGTATAAGAAAGCTCCGTCTTTCTTCTGAACAATACATGGATGCAGATTGTCTTTTTCATCAAAGAAAACAACTTTTGCTCCTTGATCTTCCACTGCAAGTCCTTTGTTCTCAAGCTCTTCAAGAACAGAAGGCATCATATTATGATAGAAAGATTCTCCATAATATGTGTCAAAAGAGATGTCCATTCTCTTATAAAGCTTATCATATTCATCTAAAGAAACTTTGATAAACTCCTGCCATAAAGCATAGTTTTCTTTATCTCCGTCTTGAAGTTTTTTAAGTTCTTCTCTTGCCATATCGTCAAGTGTAGGATCAGTTTCGCTTTCTTTTGCAAACTCTACATAAACTCTTTCAAGTTCTTCAATAGGATTTTTTTCATATGCTTCTTTGTTAAGCCATTTTCTGTATCCTATGATAAGTTTACCAAACTGAGTTCCCCAGTCACCTATATGGTTGTCTGCAACAGTGTGATATCCTAAGAAGTTATATAATCTTTTTACAGCATCTCCGATTATTGTTGAACGAAGATGGCCGATGTGCATTCTTTTTGCAATATTTGGAGATGAGTAGTCAATAATTACATCTCCTTTTGTATTAAGTTCATTAAACTCGAATTTTTCAGTAGTCATTTTGCTGACAAATTGAGCTAAATATTCATCTTTCATAAAGATATTAATAAATCCCGGACCTGCTATTTCAAGCTTTTCAATTATATCGCTTTGCCCTATTTTGTTTACAATATCTTCAGCTATTTTTCTTGGATTTCCTCCAATGATTTTTGAGTTCATCATTGCAAAGTTTGTTTGAAAATCTCCAAATTTTTCGTTTGTAGCGATTGTAATTTCTATTGGTTTTAAATCTTTATCAGGATATAGTTCGTGTATTGCTGTCATAAAGACATTTTCAATATATTTTTCAATTCTTAACATATATTCTTCTCCAAATTGATTTATTTTTTAAAAATTAAATAAAAAAAGGACTCCTCTGCGTACTGCATCAGTCCTTAAGCAAGAATAAACTCCAGTCTACCGTTTTTCCCTTGGTTTTGGTCGCCATATAAATAAGTGGTAGTCAGTTAAAACAACTATACAGGGTCCGTAAGCATTTGGATGTTCGTGACTTATCTGAATTAGTTGAGGCAGAGCCGACCCCCTGAGCGACCATAGGCCCAAAACCTCAGGAAACTGACGTATAGACCAGAACTTCTATTCTTTAAAAGGATTGTATCACAAATTTTACAATATTTCAATATGTGTTTTTTAGATTATTTGTTCTTATTTTGTCTTTTCTTCGTAAGTGCTTTCAAGATAAAGCTCTTCAAGCTGTTCTTTCTCTACAAATCCAGGAGCTTCTGTCATCAGACATTGTCCTTTATTTGTTTTAGGGAATGGAATTACATCTCTTATAGAATTTTCTTTCAGCATTACCATAAGCCATCTGTCAATACCAAAAGCAAGTCCTCCGTGAGGTGGTGCTCCAAATTTAAATGCATCTACAAAGAATCCGAATTTCTCACGAGCCTGCTCTTGAGATAATCCTAATTTTTCAAATACTTTTTCTTGTACTTGTGGATTATGTATTCTGATACTTCCTCCACCAATTTCGTTTCCGTTTAAAACAAGGTCATAAGTATTTGTTCTGATATTCATATCTCCAGCAAGGAATTTGTCCATATCTTCTGCAACGATAGAAGTAAATGGGTGGTGTTCAGCCTTGTATCTTCCCTCTTCTTCATCATATTCAAACATAGGGAAATGAACAATCCATAAGAATTTAAACTCATCTTTATTGTATAAATTAAGTTCTTTTCCAAGTCTTAATCTTACTGCACCTAAACTTGAGTAAACAACTTTAGCTTTATCAGCAACGATTATGATAACATCTCCAACCTGTGCTCCAGTTCTTTCGATGATAGCTTTCATTTCTTCTTCTGAGAAGAATTTAGCTATTGGAGAGTTTACTCCTTCAGCAGTAACTTTTATCCAAGCCATACCTTTTGCACCAAAGTATCTTTTTACATACTCTTCATAGTCAGATAATATTTTTCTTGAGAATGTTTCAGCAACCCCGGGAGCAACAACAGCTTTAACTATTCCGCCATTTTCAACAGTAGAAGTGAAAGCTTTGAATCCACAGTCTGCAACTAAATCTGTAAGTTCTTTAAGTTCTACACCAAATCTTGTATCAGGTTTGTCAGAACCAAATCTTTCCATAGCTTCTCTGTATTCCATTTTTGGAAATTCGTAATCAGCTGTTTCACCAGTAACTGCTGTGAAAACTGTTTTTGCAAGTCCTTCTATAATGTTTGTAACATCTTCCATTTCAACAAAAGACATTTCAATATCAAGCTGAGTAAATTCAGGCTGTCTGTCTGCTCTTAAGTCTTCGTCTCTGAAACATTTTGCAATTTGGAAATATTTTTCAATTCCCGCAATCATTAAAAGCTGTTTGAAAAGCTGTGGAGATTGAGGAAGAGCATAGAATTGTCCTTCGTTAGTTCTGCTTGGCACTAAGAAATCTCTTGCTCCTTCAGGAGTAGATTTTGTTAAAAGCGGAGTATCTACGTCCATAAATCCCGCCTGATCCATATAGTTTCTTATAGCCATTATCATTTTATGTCTCATTTTTAAGTTGTGAATCATTTGTGGTCTTCTGATATCTAAGTATCTGTATTTTAATCTTGTATTTTCATTAAGACCAGTATCGCTTATTTGGAATGGAAGAGTTTCACAGTTGTTTAAAACTGTAAGTTCAGTAGCAAATACTTCAATTTCTCCGGTAGGAATATTCATATTTTTACTGAATCTTTCTCTTACTTCCCCTTCAATTCTTATTACAGATTCTGTTTTTAATCTTTGAGCTGTTTCAACAACTGAATTTTCTGCAACATCAGTGTCAAAAACTATCTGAGTAATTCCCTCTCTGTCTCTTAAGTCAATGAAAGTTAATCCTCCAAGGTCTCTTTTTGTATCAACCCAACCGGATAAGATAACTTTTTCACCAATATTCTCTTTTCTTAGTTCACCTAAGTTATGTGTTCTGTATATCATTTTAAAATCCTCTCCTTAAAAAGATTATTATTTTGCCAGTTTTTCTAAAATTTCAGGAATTGTAAGTTCTTCCTGTGTTCTTGCATTAAAGTCTTTTAATACTGCAACTCCTTTTGCAAGTTCATCTTCACCTATTATGATAACATAATTTACTCCAAGCTTGTCAGCTTTTTTCATATGTCCTTTCATTCCTCTTGCACCAAAATCAACTGCTGCTTTAAGTCCTGCTTTTCTTAAATCGTTTGTAAGTTTCATTGCAGGTTCTTCTGCTTTTTCTCCAAGCCATGCAACATAAACATCAGGATTAGATGCAGGAATTTCATCTATAAGCATCATAATTCTTTCTATTCCGGCTGCAAAACCAAATGCAGGAGTTTCTCTGTCTCCTAATTGTTTAAGAAGATTGTCATATCTTCCTCCTCCAAGAACAGTTCCCTGTGCACCAAGTTTGTTTGTAACAATTTCATAAACTGTACTTGAATAATAGTCAAGTCCTCTTACAAGTTTTGGATTTTCTACAAAAGGAACTCCAAAAAGAGTAAGATATTTTTTTACAGTTTCATAGTGGTTTCTCTCTTCTTCTGATAAAGAATCTATAATGCTTGGAGCATTTTCAGTGTGCTTTTTGCAAGTTTCTATTTTACAGTCAAGAACTCTTAATGGATTTGTTTCAAGTCTTCTTTTGCAGTCCTCACAAAGCTCCTCTTTAACAGGCATCAGATAATCAATAAGTGATTGTCTGTATTTTTTACGAGATTCCTGTCCTCCAACAGAGTTGATATTTACTTCAAGGTCTGTAATACCAAGTTTTTCTAAAAGGTGATATCCCATTGCAATTACTTCAGCATCAAGTGCAGGAGATGATTCTCCAAGAACTTCTACACCAACCTGATTAAACTCTCTTTGTCTTCCTGCCTGTGGTCTTTCATATCTGAACATTGACCCAAGATAGTAGAATTTTGAAACATCCTCTTTAGCATAAATTTTGTTTTCTAAGTATGCTCTTACAACAGAGGCTGTTCCTTCTGGTCTAAGAGTGATGCTTCTCTCTCCTTTGTCTATGAAAGTATACATCTCTTTTTCAACAACGTCTGTTGCCTCTCCTATTCCTCTTTTAAAAAGGTCTGTTTCTTCAAAAATAGGTGTTTTTATGTATGAATATCCGTAAGATGTAAATAAATCTTCTGCCACCCTTTGAATGTATGAATATTTTGAGGCAGTTCCCTCAATAATGTCTTTTGTTCCTCTTACTGCCTTAATAAGTTTCATGCAAGTCCTCCTAAATTATTATCTGTTTTTCCATAATTTTTCTATTTTTTCACGAATTTGGTTTTCAAATTTATTATTTCCCGGCTCGTAATATTTTTTTACTTTTTTTCTGTATGCCTGTTCAACAAAATTTCCCGGATAATCATGAGGATAAATATATCCCTTAGCTACGTCAGAAATGTGAATTGGAACAGGTTCAAGGTCTCCTGCTTTTATATCAGCAAGAACATTATTAATACCATTATAACACGAGTTGCTTTTACTTGAAATAGCTAAATATACAACTGCATGAGCAAGTATAATTCTTATCTCAGGCATTCCTATTTTTTCACTGGCATTATATGCAGCATTTGCCACTAAAAGTGCCTCTGGATTTGCCATTCCTATATCTTCACTTGCCTGAATTAAAAGACGCCTTGCAATATATCTTGGGTCTTCTCCTCCGTATAAAAGTCTTCCCATCCAATAAAGAGCTGCGTCTGGGTCGCTTCCTCTTATGCTTTTTATCATGGCAGAAATAATATTGTATTTATCCTCTTCTTTGTGAAAAGAGGCTTTTCTCTGTGAAAATATATCTTCTATCTCTTTTGTGTTATTTTCACTTAAATTTTTAAAATAAAGTTCCAAATAATTAAGAGCTATTCTGCTGTCTCCATTTGAGATATCCAAAATAATTTCCCTTATATTTTCAGGAAGAGATTTGTTGTAAAATTTTTCTCCCCTTTTAACAATCTCTTTTATATCATCTCTTTCCAAAGCCTTAAACTCAAAAACAAGACATCTTGAAAGAAGCGCATTATTAAGATTGTGATATGGATTTTCAGTAGTTGCTCCAATTAAAATAAGAACTCCCGACTCTGTATAAGATAAAAGAGCGTCCTGCTGAAGTTTGTTAAATCTGTGAATCTCATCAAGAAAAAGAACTGTTCTTTTGTTATAAAGTTCAATATCATGTTTTGCTTTTGCAACCAGTTCTCTTAAATCATTAAGAGAGGCAACTGTTGCATTAAGTGTTGCAATGTTGCAGTCAAGCTCGTTTGATATAATCTCTCCAAGAGAACTTTTTCCACACCCCGGAGGTCCAAACAGTATCATATTGCTTATATTTCCGCTTTTGATAATATTTGTAAGAATTTTATTTTCTCCAAGAAGTTCTTTCTGCCCTATAAATTCACTCAGTTTTTTAGGTCTTAATTTTAAAGAAAGCGGTTTTATATCGTTATAATTATTTTGAAACAAAGTTCCCATACTCATAAAAATCACTCCTAAAAAATACAGAAATAAAAAGACGTGCTGACTTCAACACGTCTTCAGTTTTTAATCCTATGATAAGTATAAGTATAATAAAAGTGCTGTTAAAATAAATAAAGTTGCAACAACTTTCGTTGCTTTTGCAAGAGGACCACCATCTTTTGATAATCCAAAAACTGTATTTGCACTTCCCATTCCCATACTTCCAGACATTCCTCTGCTCCTGTCAGGCTGTATTAAAACTAATACAATAAGGGCAATGGCAAAGATAAATAACAATGCTGTCAATAAACCTTCCATTTCATATCCTCCGATTCTGTATATATTCTCACAATATTATAATACATTATTGAAGATTTGAAAAGAATTATCTTAATAATTATTTATATTTTTACAATAATTTTGCAGCAATCTCAGCAAGAGGAGAACGCTCTCCTTTAACAAGAGTAATATGTCCCACAATTTTTTCCTCTTTCAGTTTTTCAGCCATATAAGTAAGTCCGTTTGTATTTGCATCAAGATAAGCACTGTCTATCTGATACGGATCTCCTGTGAAAACAATTTTTGTATTTTCTCCAACTCTTGTGATTATAGTTTTTATTTCAAGAGGAGTAAGGTTCTGTGCCTCGTCAATTATTATAAAAGCATTAGGCATACTTCTTCCTCTTATGTATGTAAGCGCCTCAACCTTTAAAAGTCCCATAGTTTCAAGCCCTGTTATAACTTTTTCTCCTGCTTTGTCACCTTTCACATCACTTAAAAATTCTATGTTGTCAAAAATAGGCTGCATCCATGGTCTAAGCTTGTCTTTTTCATTTCCAGGCAGGAATCCCAAATCTTTACCCATTGGAATAATAGGTCTTGCTATGTAAAGTTTTGAGTATTTTTTTCTTTCCACAACCTGCTCAAGCCCTGCTGCTATTGCAAGAAGTGTTTTACCTGTTCCTGCTTTTCCAACAAGAGAAACAGCTTTTATATTATCGTCCATTAAAAGCTCCATTGCAAAACGCTGTTCCTGATTTCTTGCTCTTGCTCCCCAGGCATTAATATCTCCGTTAAGGAATTTTTTTATTTTGTTGTCAAGAACTCTTCCTGCTGTTTCTTCCTGTCCGCATTTCATTACAAAAAAGAAGTTTGGAGTAGGTTTAAATCCAAGATTAAGCTCTTCGATATCAATTTTTCCTGATTTATTATATTTATCAAAAGTATCTTTTGAAACTTCAATTTCAGCATAACCTTTATCCAGATCATCATAAACAACTTTGTCTGTTGAATAGTCTTCAACCTCTACTCCCACAGCATCAGCTTTTATTCTTAAATTTATATCTTTTGTAACAAAAATAACTCTTCTGTCAGGCTCTCTTTTTTGAATACCAATAACAACAGCAATAATATGATTGTCTACAATATCTCTTTTCAATCCTTCAGGAAGAAGAGAAAGGTCTGCTGTTCTTTCAACTTTAAAAAAAATATCATTAGGAAGTTCTATTCCTTGAGAAAGATTTCCTTTTTTTCTTATTTCCTCCAATACTCTGGAAGCCATTCTTGCATGAATAGCTGTATTTGGTTTTTGTTTTAATTTGTCAATTTCTTCGATAACTTCAATAGGAAGATAGATGTCATTTCCTCTGAAATTATAAATAGAATAAGGGTCATGAATTAGTATGTTAGTGTCAAGCACAAATATTTTTCTCATATATCCACCTCTTTTTTAAGTTTGACTTCACATATGCTGTTATCTATATTATTCTAAACATAAAAAAAATTTCCTTTTTCTTAAGACGAAAAAACTGACCGATTAGTCAAAATTAATTTCTGGCGTTTTGAATTTTTTTCAGAGTTTCTTTTATAGCCTGCTGAATATTTTTATACTCTTTGATCTCCTCTTTGTTGATAAGTTTATCAATATCCTTTTTATTATATCCAAGCCCTTCCAAAGCCATAATAAGTTCATCTTCAATACTTATATAATCAGCAGAACCTGATGTTTTTTCCATTGAAATAATATCAAGTTTCTTAAGCTTGTCTTTTAAATCCAAAATAATCTGCTGTGCCTTTTTCTCTCCAAGTTTTGGCACTTTTTTCAAAGTAATATAATTTTCCTGAAGAACGAGATCTTTTATAGTTTCAATATCAAAAGTTGACATAATGGCAAGTGCAAGGGAAACTCCTATTCCCTTAACACTCAAAAGCATTTCAAAAAGATTTCTCTCTTTTTCCTCAAGAAATCCAACAAGTTTAAATTCCTCTTCTTTTATATGATTATATATAAAGATTCTTTTTGTTTCCCCTGTCTCCACATTATCATAAGTTTTTAAAGAAATATATATTTTATATCCCACTCCGTTTACATCAAGAGCAAGATATTCCGGTTTTTTATAAGCAACTTCACCTTTTAAATATTCAAACATTTAAAACTCCTTTAATTATTTTTTTAGATATTTTTTTAAATATTTTCCTGTATAACTTTTTCTTGATTTTGATATTTCCTCAGGTGTTCCGGCAGCAACAATAGTTCCTCCTTTGTCCCCTCCTTCAGGTCCAATATCAATAATATAATCAGCTGTTTTTATAACATCAAGATTATGCTCTATGATAACAACTGAATTTCCTTTGGCAACAAGCCTGTCCAGAACTTCCATAAGTTTTTTAACATCTTCAAAATGAAGCCCTGTTGTAGGCTCATCTAAAATATAAATTGTTTTTCCTCTTGAGGCTTTTGAAAGCTCTGCTGCAAGTTTTATTCTTTGAGCCTCTCCTCCTGAAAGAGTTGTTGCAGGCTGTCCAAGCTTAATATATCCAAGTCCAACATCTTTTAAAACTTTAATTTTTTTTGAAAGGGAAGGAACAGCTGAGAAAAACTCATATGCTTCATCAATACTCATATTTAAAACGTCAGAAATTGTTTTCCCCTTATAGAAAACTTCAAGAGTTTCTTTGTTGTATCTTTTCCCTCTGCACACATCACATTCAACATATACATCAGGAAGGAAATTCATCTCTATTTTAACAATTCCTGCACCCTGACAAGCCTCACATCTTCCTCCTTTAACATTGAAAGAAAATCTTCCCTTTGAAAAACCTTTCATTTTCGCATCCTTTGTCTGTGCAAAAATATCTCTTATTTCATCAAAGATTTTTGTATATGTTGCAGGGTTTGAACGAGGTGTCCTTCCTATTGGTGTCTGGTCAATATCAATTACTTTTTTCAAATGCTCAAGTCCGCTGATACTTTTATATTTTAAAGGGTAAAGTTTCCCTTTGTTCAGTTCGTTAAAAAGAGCAGGGAACAAAGTCTGATTAATCAATGTAGATTTTCCGCTTCCGCTCACTCCTGTAATTACTGTAAGGACTCCCAAAGGAATTTTTACATCAACATTTTTAAGGTTATTTCCCTCTGCTCCAAAAAGTTCAATAAATTTATCACTGATTCTTCTCTCTTTTGGAACTTCTATTTTTATATCTCCTCTCAGATATTTTCCTGTAAGAGATTTTTCATTTTTCTTTATCTCCTCCGGTGTTCCTGCTCCTACAAGCTCTCCTCCAAACTCTCCTGCTCCGGGACCAAGGTCAAAAATATAATCAGCCTGATTCATTGTGTCCTCATCATGTTCTACAACAATAAGAGTGTTTCCCAAATCTCTAAGTCTGTTAAGAGTTGAAAGAAGTTTGTCGTTATCTCTCTGGTGAAGCCCTATACTCGGTTCATCAAGAACATAAAGAACCCCTGTAAGCCCTGAACCAATCTGAGTGGCAAGTCTTATTCTCTGTGATTCTCCTCCTGAAAGAGTTTTTGTAGTACGGAAGAGAGAAAGATAATCAAGCCCTACATTTATCATAAAATTAAGTCTTTCTCTTATCTCTTTCAAAATCTCTTTGGCTATTTTTTCCTGTTTTGGTGTAAGAGTAAGGCTGTTAAAAAATTCAAGAGAATCTTTTATGCTCATAAGACAGATATCAATTATATTTTTGCCGTTTATTGTAACAGCAAGAACTTCATCTTTCAGTCTTTTTCCGTGACAGACTCTGCACTCTTTCTCAATCATAAACCTGTTTTCCAATTCCTCTTTTGCAGATTCAGAAAAAGTTTCATAATATCTTTTTTCAAGATTTTTTACAATCCCTTTAAATTCTCTCATTCCATGAAAAGAAAACTCTGATGATTCAAAGTCAAATCTGAATCTTTTGTCTGTCCCATGAAAAATTATGTCCATTTGTTCTTTTGGAATCTCCTCCACAGGAACAGTATAATCTATTCCAAAATCTGTGCACATTGAAAGAAACATCTCCCATGTCCAGCCTTTTCTTGTAGATGCTCCGGGAACATAAAGTCCTCCGTCTTCAATAGAAAGAGTTTTGTCGATTATAAGCTTATTTTCATCAACTTCAAGTTTCTGCCCGATACCTTTACATTCAGGACACGCACCATAAGGAGCGTTAAAAGAAAAAAGTCTTGGAGTAAGTTCGGGAATGCTTACATCTTCATGGTTCGGGCAGGCATAATTTTCACTGTAATTATAGTCTGCGCCATTTATATTTATAATAATTTTTCCATTTGAAAGTTCCATTCCTGTTTCAATAGACTGAGTAAGTCTTGTTACAAACTCTTTATCCTCTTTTTTTAAAACAAGTCTGTCAATTACAACTTCAATATTATGTTTTTTGTTTTTATCCAGCTCTATCTCGTCTTCAAGATAAAGAATTTCTCCATTTACTCTGGCTCTTACAAAACCTTTTTTCACAAGATTTAAGAAAAGATTTTTGTGAGTTCCTTTTTTTTCTCTCACAACAGGAGCAAGAATAATCATCTTGTCTTTTGCCTCAAATTTTTCTGTTATATTTTCCACTATCTCTTCCACGCTTTTTTTGTCAACCTCTGTTCCGCAGATAGGACAGTGTGCAGTTCCTATATGAGCAAAAAGAAGTCTCATATAGTCGTAAATTTCTGTTACAGTTCCCACTGTTGAACGTGGGTTTTTGTTTGTTGTTTTCTGCTCTATTGATATTGCAGGAGAAAGTCCCTCAATAGAATCAACCTCAGGCTTTTTCATCTGCCCGATAAACTGTCTTGCATATGCAGAAAGGCTTTCAACATATCTTCTCTGTCCCTCAGAATAAATTGTATCAAAAGCAAGAGAGGATTTTCCGCTTCCACTCACACCTGTAATAACTACAAATTTATTTTTTGGAATTTCTATATCTATATTTTTAAGATTATGTTCTCTGGCACCTTTTATAATTATTTTATCCAGCATTTTAATCACCTTTATTATTTTTTATTTATTTTTCAAATAAAATTGTACCATATTATTATTTTTTTATCTATAAAAATAGATAAGTTTATCAGGGATTATTGATTTTTAGTTTTTATTAAGTTATAATGTTTTTAAAAATGAACAGGAGATAAACAATGAGAATTTTGGGAATAGATCCGGGAACAGCCATAGTTGGTTTTTCTGTGATAGAATATAAAGATAAAAAAATGGAGCTTCTTGAATACGGCTGTATTTATACTGCAAAAGAACTTCCTATGGAAGAGAGACTTCTTCAGATTTTTAACGGTGTAGAAGATATTATAAAAAAATACAGTCCCGAACATATGGCAATAGAAGAGCTGTTTTATTTTAAAAATAATAAAACTGTAATCTCTGTTGGAGAGGCAAGAGGAGTAATTCTTCTTGCGGGAAAAAAAAACGGGCTTGAGATACAAGGATATACACCTCTGCAGGTAAAAATAGGAATAACAGGATATGGAAAAGCAGACAAAAAACAGGTACAGCTTATGGTAAAAACTCTGCTGAAAATGGAAGAGATTCCAAAACCTGATGACGCAGCTGATGCAATCGCTATTGCAATGGCTCATATAAACTCTCTTACTAATCTTCAGTATAACATTGGAACATCTGCTGACATATCTGCAAAAAACTTAGCCAAAAACAAATTAACAGCAGCAGAATTCAGAGAACTTTTTATAAAAAAATAAAAAATTTTTTCACTAAAATAAAATCTGACAAACGTAGTAAATACAAAAGATTAAGATAAAATCAGCTGTAAGCTAACAAAGAAAAACAGCATGATTTTATTTTTTTTTAGACTAAAACCTTTAATTAACAGTCTTATAATTGTATTGAAAACACAAAAAAATAATATATGAAAAACTGAAAAAATATTAAAAAAACTGTTTTATGTAAAAATTTTTGACAAAATTCAAAAAAAATGACATAATGACAGAAAAATATGATAAAAACTTTATTTTTTTGTAGATATTTTATATAAAAATATGGTATAACTAAGAGTAAACTTTTTAAGTATACATATTATATTAACAACATCATATGATGTCAGTTATAAAAAATAAAATAAAAGGAGATTGAGAGAGTTATGAAAAAAAGAGAATTTGCGGAATTATTTATGTTAAAAGCTAACTTAAGAAGCAAAGAAGAAGCTAAAAGACAAGTTGAATTATTCATCGAAACTATGAAAGAAGCTTTAGAAAAAGAAGAAGTTTTAATCTTCAGAGGACTTGGAACTTTTGAAAGAAGAGAAACTAAGAGAAAAGAAGGAAGAAACCCTAGAACTGGAGAAGCTATAAAAATTACTCCTAAAAAATATATCAAATTCAAAGTCGGTAAAGACTTAGAAGACAGAATCAACAAACCTGCAAGAAGAGGAAGAAAGTAAGATAATATTCCTAGTTTAAAAACTAAGGGGTGAATGGGAAAAAATTTGACATTTTTCTATTCATCTCTTTTTTTATAGCTTATCTCTGTTGATAATCTCCAAAATAAAATTATTAAAAAAAAAGAGTTTATAGTATAATGTAAAGCAAAGAGAAAACTAATAAGATACTCAAAAGGAGGCTGAAATGCTTGAATTTTTTATAGCCAGAAAACATATACTTGAAAAAAAGAAACAAAGCCTTATTGGAATTCTGGGAATCACCATAGGGATAACAGTTCTTATGGTATCAATAGGAATAGCAAACGGGCTTGATAAAAATATGATAAACAGTATTCTTTCACTGGGAAGCCATATAACAGTGTCTGACTTTCAGAGGGATAAAGATTATAAAACTGCTGTGGAAAAACTTGTAAAGCTGGAAGGAGTAAAAGGAGTTATTCCAAAAGTATCAACTCAGGGAATTATAAAATATACGGGAATGTTCGGCACTCATGTATCAGGTGTAAAAGTAGACGGACTTGATTTTGAAAAAGCAGCACAGGGACTTGATCTGGATAAAAAAATTGTTTACGGTTCTATGAACAATGAAAAGAAAAATATTATTCTTATAGGAAAAGAGCTTTATAATCAGCTTGGAGCAAACCTTGGAGATAAAATAACTTTAATTTCATCTGAAAATCAGGAACTTCCTCTGGTAATAGGCGGAGTATTTGAAAGCGGGTATTATGATTATGATGTTAATATGGTTATAATCCCTCTGGCAACAGCACAATATCTGATGTACATGAACGATGAAGTAACAAGTCTTGAAATAACTCTGAACAACCCATACAGAGCAGAGGAAACAGCAGACAAAATTTTTGAAAAATTCGGATATATGAGCAGAACATGGGGAGAACAAAACAGAAACCTTTTATCAGCTCTTGCATTGGAAAAAACAGTTATGATAGTGGTATTTTCTCTGATTGTGGTTATTGCAGGATTTGTTGTATGGGTAATAATGAATATGCTTGTAAGAGAGAAAATAAAAGATATAGGTATTATGAGAGCTATGGGATTTCCAAAGAAAACAATAATGAGAACTTTTCTTCTTGAAGGAATGATTTTAGGAGGAATCGGAATATTTATTGGAACAGTGCTTTCTCTTGGAATACTGTGGTATGTGGAAAATTATTCTATTGCCGGGGTAACTTCAATATATTATCTGACAAAAATACCTGTGGAGCTTTCAAAAAAAGAGATGGCAGTTATAATTTTTGTAAATATTATTATAATATTTTTATCAAGTGTGTTCCCTGCATATAAAGCCGGAAAAATGGAAACTATGGAGGCATTAAGACATGAATAAAAAGGCTCTTGAACTGAAAAAAATAAATAAAATATATAAAGGAAAAGCAGAAAATATCCATATTCTTAAAGATTTAGATTTAACAGTTGAAGAGGGCGAATTTATCTCTATTCTTGGAAAATCAGGTTCAGGAAAATCAACCCTGCTTAATGTAATAGGTATGCTTGACAGCATTGACAGCGGAGATATCATCATAAACAATGAAATAATAGACAGGAAAAATTCCCAGCGTATTGATGAGATAAAAAACAGTGAAATTGGATTTGTTTTTCAGTTTCATTATCTTCTTCCTGAGTTTACAACTCTTGAAAATGTAATGCTCCCTGCTATGCTTAATAATTTTAAAAACAGAAAAGAGATTGAAAAAAGAGCAATAGAACTTCTTACAGAGGTAGGGCTTGGAGAAAGACTTCATCATAAACCTTCACAGCTTTCAGGAGGAGAAAAGCAGAGAGCTGCAATATCAAGAGCTTTGATAAACAATCCAAAAATTCTTCTTGCTGATGAACCTACAGGAAATCTTGATGAGGAAACAAGCAATAATATTCATAACCTTTTTAAGAAAATAAACGTCCAAAAGAAACAAACAATAATAGTTGTTACTCACTCCAGAGAGCTTTCAAATATTACTGATAAAAAGTATTATTTAAAAGGAGGAAAACTTTCCCCGGAAGAATAAAAAAGAAAATAAAAATTTTGTAAAAAAATTGAAATAAAAAAAAGGAAAGTTGAACCTAATGGAGAATATATAAGTAACACAAGAAATACTTCTAAAAATAAAAGAGGTATACAGAGGAGTGATGTTTATGAAAATTACAGTATTAGGAAGACATTTAGTAATAACAGACCCTATTAATGATTATGCAATCAAAAAAATGGAGAAACTTGAAAAATATTTCGATAATTTAGGAGATATTACAGTTACTTTATCAGCAGTAAAATTAAAGAAAGGACCTTCACATACAGCAGAAGTAATAGCTAATGTTAATGGAAATATATTAAAAGCAGTTTCAACTGAAAATGATTTATACATTGCAATAGATAAAGCTGCAAATGTTCTTGAGGGACAAATCAAAAAATACAAAGAAAAATTAAGAGATAACAAAGACGTTGTATCTCACAGAACTTTCAAATTTGACCCTGTTACTAATACAGTATCAGCAGAGGCAACTAAGAAAGTTGTAAAAGTTGCTCTTGAGGCAAAACCAATGAATCTTGAGGAAGCTATCCTTCAAATGGAAGCTTTAGGAAAAGATTTCTATGTTTTCTTTAACTGTGACACTGAAGAAATGAACGTAGTTTACAGAAAAAGAAATGGAAACTATGGACATGTTGAACCAACTTTAGAAGATTAATTAAAAATTAATAATAATTTATAAGGACAGCCAGATAGCTGTCCTTATTTTTTACTGCATCATTGTTTTTTCTTCAGGATTTATATATCCTGTATCTTTATAGTCAACAGAAGATACTGTCTTTCCGTTTTTATCAAAAGTTTTCCAGATACCGTTTCTTAAACCGTTAAGATAATTTCCTTCCTGAACTTTTTTCCCTTCGTCATCATAAAAAGAGAAAACACCGTTTTTATATCCTTCAGTATAATTTCCTTTAATTTTTACAGCTCCGTTAGGATAAAATTCCATATAATATCCGTTATAGATACCGTTTTTAAAGTTTTTTATAGACTGACGGTTTCCATTATCATAAAAGAAAGTAAATTTTCCCTCTGGAATATCCTCTTTCATGTATCCTTTTATTTCAACTTTTCCGTCAGGATAATATTTTCTGGCAGGTCCATTCTGTTTTCCTTTAACATATGTAAGAACAACAAGAGGATTTCCGTTTTCATAATATTCTACATATCTTCCATGTAATTTTCCTTTTATAAGAGTTCCGAAAGTTTTAATTTTCTGCTTGTCAGGATATAAAGTACATACTCTTCCTGTGTTTGATTTATCAAGAGCAAAAATAGTATTGTCAGTGTCTTTTATCTGATTCTGGATATTTGAGCACCCTAAAAAAGCCGATACAATAATAATAATTCCTAATTTTTTTAACATCTTTTTCCTCCGTTTTAAAGATTTGTTACTGGAACAATGGATCTTCATCTATAGAAGGAAAATCATTGTCTTTTACACTGTTTTTCTGAACAGTTTCTTTTTTAACAGCAGGAAGCTCTTCAACTGCATCTATTTCAACAGGTGTTCCTGCATTGCTGCTTGAAACTACAGTTTTTATATTTTCAAGTCTTTTAATAAGGCTTGAAGTGTATTCTGTGAAAACAAATTTTGATTCTTTAGCAATATCTTCTTTTTTAACAGCAACAGCCACATAAGATCTGTCTCCGTCAATAAGGGCTGTTTTTTCAGAGGCCTTTAAAAGAAGAGTTTCTGTTGTATAGTTTCTTAAATCAGGAAGAGCAGCAGTATATATTTTCTTGCTGTTTGAATCTACATTAAGCATATAACTGTTAAAGATAGTTGTAACTTCATTTGAAATTTTTGTTTTTAAATTTTCTCTTGCCTGACTTCTTGCCTTTCCTTCAGCCACAAAAGAACCGGCTGTATCTATTTTTGCTGTTCCTACAGCGTACAATTCAGATTTTGAAACACTGGCAGCTATTTTTTCCTGTGATGCAATGCTTATCCCTGCAGGATTGAGAGTTGACGGAAGATTTGAACATCCGCTTATTATAGCTGCAACAGCTAAAATAAATATTTTTTTCATAATTATGATACCTCCAAAGATTAAAAATTATTATTTGGATATATTCCAAGATATTTGTGAGGAACAGATAAAATATTTTTAATTTCCTCAATGCTGTTGTTTTCGTTAAAATCAATTTCTAAAAATATATATTCATTTGAAAAATCTTCTATATTATATGAAAGATTATACAATCTATCTTCTATTTTGGCAAAGTTATTTTTTTTCAAAAGAAATCCTGCTTTTCCTGAAACTATATCACTGTTTTCTGTTTTCCCAAAAAGAAAAAACCTCATATTTTCATAAATACAGTAATTAATAATAAAAATATCTTGCAGTTTTTCAACTAAAGAGATAGAATTAACATCTAAACTAAATAGAGCATAATCCAAAGAATTATATTTTTTTTCTAAAGCATGAGTATTTTCAAAAATATAATTATTTGTAAAAGAGCCTAAGATGTTTCTTAAAGCAGAAAGAGAATAAGTATTTTCCAAGACACCTACATCAAAAGTTTTTTCAAAACTCCTGCACCCGGAAATAATCTCTACGAAAATACTTTTTATAATATTTTTATCCATATGGGGAAATTCTTCTGAAAGAGATTTAAAAATATTTTTCTCTCTTTCGGGAACATAAAAATTTTTTTTATGTTTTTTTATCTCTCCCACCTGCTTTACAGTTTCTATTCTTTCTGATATTAAAGAAGCTATCTTAGTGTCTATATTGTCAATAGTTAAACGTAATTTTTTTAAATCGTTATTAATTTTAATCACCCTATTTTTTACAAAGTTTATAAATTTATTTTATATTATTATGTAATTAAAAGCAATTTATTATTGAAATATAATAAAAAATCTTATAAAATTAAGTGCGATATAAATATTATACAAGGAGGAAGAAAAATGAAGTTTTTTTCTCTAAAGAAAAAAAAGTATGCAACACTGACATTAAAAGAAAATGAGCAGCCTGAAGTATTTATAGAAAAAGAAAAAGAAAAAAGCGGGATTACTGAAGAGGTTTCAGAGCTTTGGGAAAAATGTCCGGGATGTTCAGAGATAATAATAAAAAAAGATATTGGAAGAAACATGCATAAATGTCCAAACTGTGACTATTATTATAAAATGGGAGCAAGAGACAGAATAAAACTTCTTATTGACGGAGGATCATTTGAAGAGATGGATACAGATCTTACAAGTGAAGACTTTTTAAAATTTGAAGGATATGAAAAGAAACTTTTATCTGCAAAAGAAAAGACAGGACTTAATGAAGGAGTTGTTTCCGGAATAGGAAGCATGGAAGGAATAAAAGTCAGCATAGCTGTTATGGATTTTAATTTCCTTGGAGGAAGTATGGGTTCTGTTGTTGGAGAAAAAATTACAAGAGCTATTGAAAGAGGAATAACAGAAAAAATACCTGTAATCATAGTTTCAAGTTCAGGTGGAGCAAGAATGTATGAGGGAATAGTTTCTCTTATGCAGATGGCGAAAACATCAGCGGCTGTTGAAAGATTAAAAGCCTCTGGACAGCCTTTTATTTCTGTTCCGGTAAACCCTACAACAGGAGGAGTTACAGCATCTTTTGCTATGCTTGGGGATATAATAATATCTGAGCCTAATGCTTTAATTGGATTTGCAGGAAAAAGAGTTGTTGAGGAAACTATCAAACAGAAACTTCCTAAAGAATTCCAAACAAGTGAATTTTTACTGAAACATGGAATGATAGATGTAATAACTAAGAGAGAAGACATGAAACAGACTATTGTAAAACTTCTTAGAAATATTGTTTAGTCTGACAGGAGGGTTATTGTGAGATACGAAAAAGAACTTTTAGAAATAGAAAATAAAATAAAAGAGCTTGAAAAATTTGCAGCTGAAAAAGAAGTAGATTTAACAAAAGAGATAGAAAAGCAGAAAATGCTTTATGCTGCAAAATCCAAAGAACTGTATTCAAAGCTTACTGACTGGGACAAAGTAGGGATAGCAAGACATCCTGAAAGACCATATACTCTGGACTACATTAATGAAATTACAACAGATTTTGTCGAACTTCATGGTGACAGATTATTTGGTGATGATGCAGCAATTATCGGAGGACTTTGCAGAATAGACGATAAAAAGTTCATGGTTATAGGAATCCAAAAAGGAAGAAGTGTAAACGAAAAAATTGAAAGAAATTTTGGAATGTCTAACCCTGAGGGGTACAGAAAAGCCTTAAGACTTATGAAAATGGCTGAGAAGTTCCATATTCCTGTTTTGACACTGATAGATACAGCAGGAGCTTATCCCGGAATTGAGGCAGAAGAGAGAGGACAAGGAGAGGCAATAGCAAGAAACCTTATGGAGATGTCCGGATTAAAAACTCCTATTATTGCAGTTGTAATCGGAGAAGGAGGAAGCGGAGGAGCACTTGCTCTTGGAGTAGCAGATAAAGTATTTATGATGGAGCATTCAGTGTATTCTGTAATCTCTCCTGAAGGATGTGCAGCTATATTATTTAAAGATGGAAGTCTTGCAGAAAAAGCAGCGTCAAATCTTAAAATATCAGCACAAAATCTTAAAAAATTAGGGGTTATAGATGATATAATTCCTGAACCTTTCGGCGGAGCACACAAGGATCCAAAATGCGCAGAAATTAACCTTAAAAAAGCAGTTTTATTATCAATTTCTGAACTTGAAAAAATAAAAATAGATACTTTACTGGAAAACAGATATAATAAATTCAGAAGAATAGGATTTTTTATTGGAAATTAGAATAACAATAAAAGTTGGTATAAAAAAATTTAATTTTATAAATTTTTTAGGAGGGTAAACAAAGCATGAAAAAAATAGCTATTTTAACGAGTGGTGGAGATGCACCTGGAATGAATGCAGCAATCAGGGCAGCCGCTAAAATGGCACAGTATAAAGGAATGGAAGTATACGGTGTCAGAAGAGGTTACCACGGAATGCTGAGAGATGAAATATTCCCTATGGATGGACGTTTCCTTTCTGGTATAATCGACAGAGGAGGAACAGCTCTTTTAACTGCAAGATGTCCTGAGTTTAAAGACCCTAAATTCAGAGCAATCGCAGCAGAAAATTTAAAAAGAAGAGGAATTGAAGGTGTAGTTGTTATAGGAGGAGACGGTTCTTACAGAGGAGCAGATCTTCTTTCAAAAGAACACGGATTCAAAGTTGTAGGACTTCCCGGAACAATAGACAACGACATTATAGGAACAGATTTTACAATAGGGTTTGATACTTGTTTAAATACAATATTAGATGCTATTTCTAAATTAAGAGATACTGCGACTTCTCACGAAAGAACAATTCTTGTAGAAGTAATGGGAAGAAGAGCAGGGGACCTAGCTGTTCACGCTTGTCTTGCCGGTGGAGGAGACGGGCTTTTAATACCTGAGCTTGAAAATCCTATTGAAATGCTTGCATATCAAATTCAAGAAAGAAGAAATTCCGGAAGACTTCATGACATAGTTCTTGTTGCTGAAGGTGTAGGAAATATTGCAGAAATCGAAGAGGAACTTAAGAAAAGAGTATCAACTGAAGTAAGAAGCGTTGTTTTAGGACACGTTCAAAGAGGAGGAACTCCAACAGGACGTGACAGAGTTCTTGCTACAAGAATGGCTGTAAAAGCTATTGAAGTTCTTGAAAATGGAGAGGGAGGAGTAATGGTCGGAATTGAAAACGGTCAAGTAGTTACTCACGAAATCTCTTATGCTTGGGAAGGTAAAAAGAAAACTGACGTTATTGATTTATATCGTGTTGCAGATATATTCTCAAGATAATAAAAACAACAAAAATTTAACAGCATGGTGGAAATCATGCTGTTTTTTTTATATAATATAAATTAATAAAAGTAAAAGAGGAGGAATAATTATGAAATTTGAAGAATTAAATGCAGCTCGTGAAAGCTGCAGAGTGTATAGTGATAAACCTGTTTCAAGGGAGATTTTAACTCATCTGGTAGATGTGGCAAGACTTTCACCAAGCGGATGCAACTCTCAGCCATGGCATTTTATAATTGCAGATGAACCAGAGGCTCATGCAAAAGTTGTAGAGGCTTTTAACGATAATGGATTAACTGGCTGTCCATGGGGAAATAAAGTTCCTGCTTTTATAATAATCTGTGAAAATGAAGCTCATCTTATGCCGGGAGTTGCAGAGCACTATGGTTCACAGCATTTTGCTCAGATGGATATAGGTATGGCTGCTATGGCATTATGCTATGAGGCTACATCATTAGGACTTGGAACTTGTATGATTGGAACAATGAATCAGGAAAAATTAAAAAAAGGTTTTGGAATACCTGAAGAGAGAACTGTAAGACTTATTATTACAGTGGGATATCCTGCTAATGAAGGAGCAGCACCTCGTAAAAAAATCCGTAAAAATTTAGATGAAATTCTTAGCTACAATAAATGGTAATTAAAAAATATATAAAAATTGAATATTGAACCGAACAAAGTTTAAAAATATAAAATACTGTAAAATCATAAATTATAAAAATATAAGATGCCTGATTAGGAACAAACAAATGTTTTAATTGTTATCTTTTCAATATGGAAGATTAGTGATATTATTAACACATACAAAATAAAAGCTACAAATTTTAGGGGAGATGGTTAATATGAAAATGAAAAAATTAGGAATCTTATTATTAGGAGCTTTACTTCTTACAGGATGCGGAGGAGCCAAAGAAGAAAAAATAGATATAGGGATTACGCAGATTATAGAACATGCAGCTCTTGATGCAACAGTGGAAGGATTTAAACAGGCTTTAGCTGACAAAGGATATGGAGAAGACAAAGTTAATATAGAATATCAAAATGCTCAGGGAGATTTTGGAACTGCACAGACAATAGCAACATCTTATGCTCAAAGCAAAAAAGATTTGGTTCTTGCTGTTTCTACTCCATCAGCACAGGCAATGTATAATGCCTCAAAAGATATTCCAATATTAATAACAGCAGTAACAGATCCTGTATCAGTAGGACTAACAGGAGACAATATTACAGGAACAAGCGATATGGCACCTGTTAACAAACAGGTTGATCTTATCAATACTCTTCTTCCAGAAACAAAAACAATAGGAGTTGTATATAATACAAGTGAGGAAAACTCATTGGTTCTTGTTGAAAAACTAAAAGAAGAAAGCAAAAGATATGGTTATACAGTAGTTGAAAAAGGAATAACAAATATAAACGAAGTTGGACCTGCACTTGATGTAATCTTAAAAGAGATAGATGTTTTATACACACCTACAGATAACTTAATCGTTGCATCAACACCAATCGTTCTTGAAAAAGCAAACAATGCAGCTGTTCCTGTAATCGGATGTATTGACGACCAGATCAAACAAGGAGCACTTGCAACAGAAACACTTGATTACAAACAATTAGGATATCAGACAGGTGAAATTGCAGTAAGAGTTTTACAAGGTGAAAAACCAAAAGATATACCTGTACAAACATTAGAAAATACAAAATTAATGATAAACAAAGCAGCTGCTGAGAGATTAAATGTAGCTGTACCAGAAGAATTAAAAGAAAGAGCGGAAGTTCTTTAGAAAGAGGGGGATTTATAAATGTTACTAGGAACTGTGGAGCAGAGCTTAATATTTGCCATAATGGTAATGGGAGTGTATATATCATTCAGGATATTAGATTTCCCAGATATGACAGTAGATGGAAGTTTTCCAATGGGAGCAGCCATAGTTGCCAGCTGTCTTGTAAGAGGAATGAATCCAATTCTTGCACTTGTACTTGCTTTTTTAGGAGGTGCAGCAGCAGGGTTTATAACAGGATTTATCCATGTTAAATTCAAAATTACAAACATTCTTGCAGGAATAATAGTGATGACAGGTTTATACAGTATAAATATAAAGATTATGGGGAGATCAAATATATCGCTGTTTAAAGAAAATCACCTGTTCACAATGGGATGGGATGCAATAGTAATAATTGCAGCAGCAGTAATCATTTGTAAAATATGCTTAGACTTTCTATTAAAAACAAAATTTGGTTTTGTATTAAAGGCTTTGGGAGATAATGAAACATTGGTAGTTTCTTTGGGAGTTAACAAAGATAGATTAAAAATATACGGGCTTATGATTTCAAATGCAATAGTTACTCTTGCAGGAGGAATATATGCACAGTATCAAGGATTCGCAGATGTGGGAATGGGTACAGGAATAATTGTAACAGGTCTTGCATCAATAATAATTGGTGAATCAGTAATAAGAAACAAAAGAATGCTGGCAATGACAACAACTGTAATATTAGGAACTTTAATTTACAGAGCAGTTATCACAGCAGCATTAAAAATAGGATTTAATGCAAGTGATTTAAAACTTATAACATCAGTAATAGTGGTTGGAATATTAGCAATAAAGAACAGTAATTTTGTAAAATTAAGAAAAGGAGTGAAGAAAAATGCTTAGCTTAAATTGTATTGGAAAAACTTTTTTATCAGAATTAGGAAGTAAAAAAGAAGTATTTAAAAACCTAAATTTACAAGTTAATAAAGGAGAATTCGTTACAGTTATAGGAAGCAACGGAGCAGGAAAATCAACACTTCTTAATCTTGTTATGGGAAGTATTTCTCCTGATCAGGGAAAAATATGCTTAGATAACAAAGATATAACAAACATAGAACTTTACAAAAAAAATTCTTTCATTTCAAAAGTATATCAAGACCCGTCTTTGGGAACAGCTCCTTCAATGACAGTATTTGAAAATCTGTCTATGGCTGACAACAAAGGGAAAAAATTTAATTTCACTATGGGGCTTAACAAAAAAAGAAAAGATTATTACAGAAGTCTTTTAAAAGAACTTGGACTTGGAATTGAAGAACAGATGGACACAGAAGTAGGACTTTTATCAGGAGGACAAAGACAATGTCTTGCTCTTCTTATGGTAACTCTTAATAAACCAAAACTGCTTCTTCTTGATGAACATACAGCAGCTCTTGATCCAAAAACTTCTAAGATAATAATGGATAAAACTGATGAGATTGTAAGAAAAAATGATATTACAACTCTTATGATTACTCATAATCTTCAGGATGCCATTACTTATGGTGACAGAATTATAATGCTGCACAATGGAAGTATTATTCTTAATGTGGCAGGAGAGGAAAAGAAAAATCTTACTCCTGAAAAATTATTAGAGAAATTCCAAAGTGTTAAAGGAAATTTAAACGATAAAGATGTATTTGCAGCATAAAAAATCAGGCTGATAATTAAATCAGCCTGATTTTTATATATTAAATATTTGGTATCTGCCAGTTTATCTCTTTTTTCCCAAGAGATTTTAAAATTTCATTTACTTTTTTAAAGTGTCCGCAGCCGAAAAATCCTCTGCTTGCTGAAAGAGGGCTTGGATGCACTCCCTCAATTATAAAGTGCTTTTTATTTGTAATAAGTCTTTTTTTACTTTTTGCATTGTTTCCCCAAAGAATAAAAATAACAGGCTCATCTTTTTCGTTAAGAAGTTCTATTATTTTATCTGTGAATATTTCCCAACCTTTTCCCTGATGAGAGTTTGCCTGTCCGTCTCTTACAGTAAGAGCAGTATTAAGAAGAAGTATTCCCTGCTCTGCCCACGGCATAAGATATCCGTTGTTTGGAATTGTGCATCCAAGTTCATCTCTTAATTCTTTATACATATTTTTAAGAGAGGGAGGTGCAGGTATTCCCGGTTTTACAGAAAATGCCATTCCGTGAGCCTGTCCCTGTCCGTGATATGGGTCTTGTCCAAGAAGAAGTATATTTGTATCTTTATAGCTTGAAACTTTTAAAGCTGAAAAAATATCGTTCATATCAGGGTGAATTATCTGAGTTCTGTATTCACTGATTAAAAATTCTCTCAGTTTTTTATAATATTCTTTTTCAAATTCATCTTTTAAAAGTTCGTCCCAATCGTTTCCTAAATTTACCATATTATCCTCCTCTTAGATTTTGCTTGTTGTAAGACAACCGCATTCAGGAACTATATCTTTCATTCCGCATCCAAGACAGCCATTTCTGCAGTCATGTGAAAGAGCAGCCTCTTCAGATTTTTTAAGTTCTCTTTTGAAAAACTCTTTTGATACTCCAACATCGATTATATCCCATGGAAGTTCAGCATCTAAATCTCTTTCTCCAAGATACTGCTCAGGAGTTATTCCAAGTTCATTCATTGCTTCCATCCATAAATCAAAATTGTCTTTATAATCGTCAAGTTTAACACCTTTTCTGAAAGCAAGCTCGATTAAATCTCCTGTTTTTTCATCTCCTCTTGAAATAAATCCTTCAAGATAAGATTTTTTAGGCGGATGTATTTTAAGAGCCACACCTTTAAGCCCGCTGAACAGATGTCTTAAATAATTATGTTTTTCTGTCATTTCATCCATGCTCATCTGTTTACACCACTCATAAGGAGTGTGAGGTTTTGGAATAAAGTTTGAAACACTTACAGTGATATTTATTCTTTTGTTTATAGGTCTGCAAAGCCCTATAACTTTTTTTGCAAGATCATATATTCCTTTTACATCTTCCATAGTTTCAAAAGGAAGCCCAATCATAAAATAGAACTTAAGACTTACCCAGCCTGCTTTTACAGCCTCAACAGCTGTTTCAAGAATTTCATGCTCTTCTACACCTTTGTTTATAACGTCTCTCATTCTTTGAGAACCTGCCTCAGGTGCAAAAGTAAATCCTGTTCTTTTTCCTCCGCTTATCTGCTCAGCCACTCTTACAGAATGAATATTCATTCTAAGAGAAGGAAGAGAGATTCCAAGATTGTCATCTTTATATTTTTCCTGTAAAGTTTTTAAAAGCACATCTATATTTGTATAGTCGCTGCTGCTCAGAGAAGAAAGAGATATTTCAGAATATCCTGTACTTTCAAGCATTGACTCAATTAATTTTAAGTTGTTTTCCAAAGTTCTTTCTCTTACAGGTCTGTATACCATTCCAGCCTGACAGAATCTGCATCCTCTTGTGCAGCCTCTTTGAATTTCAACAGATGCTCTGTCGTGAACTATCGAAATATATGGAACAAGCTGTTTTTCATACATTTTAGAATTATTTATATCTTTTAAAATAGCTCTTCTGATTTTTCTTTTTCCGTCGTACAGTGAAGGAATATATACACCATCTAAATGCTCAATAGCTTTCAGTCTTTCCTCTTTTGACTGCCCTGCTGTTTTTACTAAAATTTCAGCAAGTTTTGTCATAGTTTCTTCTCCGTCACCAACAACTAAAAAGTCCACAAACTTTTTAAGAGGTGCAGGGTTCATAACACAAGTTCCTCCAGCCATAATAAGGGGATGTGTTTCATCTCTTTCCTCTCTTCTTATTGGAATTCCTGCCAAATCTAAAGCATTCAGCATATTTGGATAAGACATTTCATATGAAAGAGAAAATCCTACAACATCAAAATCTTTCAATTCTTTTTTACTTTCAAGAGAAAACATAGGTATATTATCTCTTCTCATTATCTCTTCCATATCTTCAAAAGGAATAAACCCTCTTTCAAGTGAAAAATCTTCAACCTGATTCATTAAAGAATAAAGAATTCTTACTCCAAGGTTTGACATTCCCACTTCGTATACGTCTGGAAAAAACAAGCACATATCTGCTTTACAGTTCTCTTTGTGATAGCTGTTTATCTCATTCCCAAGATATTGTCCCGGTTTTTCCACAGTTAATAGATATTTATCTATATTTACTCTCATTAATTATTTCTCCCGTCATCAAGCCTCTGAAACTCTTTCATTTTTTCATCATCAGTTTCTTCGTGATGTTTAAGAGCCAGTACAGCAATTTTTTTATCTATGTTTTTAAGTTTTGCATAGGCAGCAAATGGATGTTTTTCTATCTGCTTATCACCAATAATAACTTTTTTCATTCTTCTTATTAAAGAATAATTTTCTTTTCCGCAGTCGTGAAGCAGAGCAAGTTTTATATATTCTTTATCATCTTTTAAAAGATTGTTGTCCTTTACATTTAAGTATAAATTAAAAGAGTGAATCTTATCGTACTCACTCATTTCATTAAAAATTTTAAATTCTTCTAAAGTTAAAACACTTTTTACTAAAACATCATTTTCTTTTTTATATTTTCCAAAAAGAAAATCTATTCCCTGTTTTAATCTGGCAGCAATCATATTTCCCTCACTATAATAGTTCCATATTCTTTTCTGAGTTTTTTAATATTTCCGCCGTTTTTCCCAATAACTTCACCTTTTTTATCTGCAGAAACATAAAAAATATAAAGAGATTTGTCCTCTGTTCTCTCTATTTTTTCCACATTTTCTATTTTGATGCTGTTATCTTCAATAAAAATATTTTTAAGAATTTCCTCTTTCAGTATCACTTTTTCAAGAGTAAGGAATTTTCCCGGAAGAGCTGTCAGTTCTCCTGTAAGAAGATACCCGCTCATAATTCTTACCTGCTTAGGCATAAAAGAATCTCCTGTAAAAATAAGTTCTCCATTTTCAAAAACTACGTTTACAGTTCTTATATGCTCTTTCAGCTCTTTTCCCTTTGCATCAGTAAATCTGCTTACATCATATGTTCCGCTGATTTCCCTGCAGGTTTTTTCAATTTCTTCAGGTGTTTTTAATATTTTTTTCTGAGGGTATCTGTATATATATTTTCTTCCCTCTGCGTAATCTGGAAAAATAAGATTTGGAAGAGTTTTTCTCACTCTTGTTACTTTTAATTTTTCTCCAGAAATTTGATTAAAATCAGAAACTATCTTCTGAACATTTCCACTGAAAGCACTACTGACATAAAGACAATTATTTCCGCTAACTTTAGCATCTGTTCTTCCTCCCTGCTGAATCCCTTTAGCCCATGTAAAACCTAAAGAGTTCATTATTTCTTTAAAATATCCTTTTACCGTTGTTTTCCCTGCCATCTCATCAAAGGCATCAAAACTTGTCCCTCTATATGAGATATCAAAAATATAACCCATTTTTCTGCTTTTTTCTAAAATCCTTATATCCATAATATCTCTTTCTAAAAAATTTTTTACATTCACTATATTATATCATAATATATTTATCTGCTCAATAACATGAAAATATTTTTTTGATTTTTAATTAATTTTTTATGGAAAAATGAAAATAAATATACTAAAATAGTAACAACAAAATAATTGTTTCATAGGCATTGGAGGGAGATATGAAAGTAATAGCATTTGCAGCACGAAAAGATGAAGAACAGTTTTTTTATAAATATGCAGAAAAATTTAATATGGATATTACTCTTGTGAGAAAAAATCTTTCTCTTGAAAATGTCCATATGGCAGAGGGATATAATGGTGTTGCTTTTATAGGAAGCTGTGATATGGGGAGAAAGGTTTTGGAAAAACTTAACAGTTTTGGAATAAAATATGCTGCCAGCAGAAGTATCGGTTTTGATAATATTGATTTGTCTGCTGCAAAAGAACTTGGAATCAAAGTGAGCAACTCTTCTTACTCTCCTTATTCAGTAGCTGAATTTGCTGTTATGGCTGCTCTGATGCTTTTAAGAAATATTCCTGTAACTCTGAAAAAAATTTCTGACAATGAATTTACTTTAAAAGGATTAATGGGACGTGAACTTAGAAACCAGACAGTTGGTATTATCGGTACAGGAAGAATTGGAAAACTTACTGCTGAACTTTTTAAAAATTTTGGAACAAAAGTTATAGCTTATGATATTTTTCAAAATCAAAAAGATATAGATTACGTTTCTTTAAAAACTCTTTTTAAAGAAAGTGATATCATTTCTCTGCATATGCCTCTTGGAAAAGAAAATAGACATATAATAAGCCAAGAGTCCCTAAATCTTATGAAAGACAATGTAATTATTATCAATACTGCAAGAGGGGAACTTGTAAATACAAATGATTTGATAGAGAGTGTAAAAAATGGAAAAATAGGAGGAGTTTTTCTTGATACAATAGAAAATGAAAATGCTGTTTTTGAAAATAAAAACAAGGAAGAGGTAGGAGCAAATTCTATGATAAAAGAGCTTAACTCTTTGAAGAATGTTATAGTAACTCCCCATCAGGCTTTTTATTCAGATCAGGCTGTGTCTGATATGGTTGAATCTGCTTTAACAAATCTTGATGAATTTGAAAGAACAGGGGATTCAAAAAATAATCTTATTAAATTTTAAAACATAAAAAGAATTA